>JABLTL010138770.1_pt1 | contig 35243 bp, 36 predicted proteins | sample 7160151 | NCBI WGS metagenome assembly JABLTL01 (sample SAMN14651223, study PRJNA627086) | human gut metagenome | isolation source: feces | host: Homo sapiens
TAGTATGAATTTTAGAGACTATAACGGTGAGAGTATGGGAGTACTCTTTTAAGTTATAGTCTTTTTGTATATGAAGAAAAAGGTAGGTTAGTGGATATGAAGAGGTTAATAGTAATAATATTTATAATATTTGGGGCTTTTTTAACACTATGTTTATATAGAACTTATGCTTATGATACGAGTGTGGTAGAGGAAGTACCTAGTACTACAGATTTAGAATATACGTTTAAGATAGGTAATAGTAGTATTAAACAGATAACGGTGGATAGTGGAGAAACTAGGTACTTTGATATAGTACTTAGTAACCCTAATAATGCTAAGATAAGTTATAGTATATATTATGAAATGGTAAGTCCTAGTACTAAACCTGATGGTTATAGTATAGGATATACTTCTAAGAGTACAGGAAATAGTACTGGTATAGTAGGTAATAATGGTAATATTACTTTAAATATAGTAGTAACTAATACTAGTAGTAGTACTGTTACTGTTAAAGTAGGAACAGTAGCTGGTTATGTTAAGGGAGGGGAGTTAACACTTAATAGTGGGCAAGTGATTATTCCTAAGGTAACAGCAGCAGAATATGTTATGAGTTTAGAAGATGGTACTACAGGAGATTCTGGTAGTGGGGTATATAAGGTTACACATAGTGTAATACCTAGTGGTAGTAGTGCTACAGGAAGTGAGATACCAGCCGTAACTGATTATAGATATTATGGACCTAATCCTAATAACTATATATGTCTAGATATGGAAGGAGGTAGTACTTGTCCAGATAAAAACTTATATAGAATAATAGGAAGTATTTATGAAGAGAAAGAAAATACTAATAGAATAAAATTAATAAAGGCAACAGGACTAACAGATGAAACTACTGATGTATTTAGTTGGGACTTAACTAGTAGTGGCACATACACTAATATATGGGCTACTATTACTAGTGGTAACTATAGTAATAGTTTAACAAGTGGTAGTCAACTTATGAAACTACTTAATAGTGGATTATGGTGGAATGGGACAAGTGGTAGTTATTATAATTATAGTACTACGGCCAGAACATTTAACTTTACTAATTATAAATTAAGCGATAAGGCTAAAAGTTATATAACTACTAGTAGATATTACTTAGGAGGGTATAATAATACTACCTCACTAACTAATGAAATGTATGGATATGAAAGAGGTACGTTAAGATATGATACGGATAGATCACTTTATTGGGAAGGAATGGTTGGACTTATGTATCCTAGTGATTATGGTTATGCAGCAGGAAACAGTTGCGTAAATGGTACTAATTTATCTCTTTATAACGAAGGATGTATGAATAAGGATTGGCTCTATATTTCAGAAGATCGCCAATGGCTAATGTCGCCGTATTCGGGCAACTCCAGCTACGTGTTCTGCGTCCGCTACGACGGTTTAGTTGAAGGCTACTTCAGCCGTGGCTCTCTTAAGGTGTTCCCAGTCTTTTATCTAACCCCTAGTGCAAGTATATCGGAAGGAAATGGGACCTTGAATGCTCCTTACATCTTATCTTAATACATACTTATAATCTTTATTCTTACCCCCGATAGGGCAATGTAACAAAAAAAGGTTGACAAAGATATATTTTTAATGTTATAATGTTAGTAATGAAGGAGGGATAATATGGCAGTTAAGATTAGACTTAAGAGAATGGGCGCTAAGAAGGCACCATTTTACCGTGTAGTAGTTGCAGATTCAAGAAGTCCAAGAGATGGAAAAATTATTGAAAATTTAGGATACTACAATCCTATTACTAACCCTAGTGACATTAAGATTGATACTGAAAAAGCAATTAAATGGCTTAATAATGGAGCTATTCCTACTGATACTGTAAGAAATATTTTAAGTAAAGCTGGAGTTATGGAAGCATTTCATAACAGTAAGTTAGGTAAATAGTATGGATTTGGTTAAACTTACAGAGTATATTATTACGAGAATGGTTAAGGATCCAGATACAGTAACAGTTAAGGAATTTGAGAGTAGTGATGATGATATTATCTTACTAGAAGTTTTGATATCTAAGGATGATATTGGAAGGGTTATTGGTAAGGATGGTAAAATCATTGGTAGTATAAGAACTATTGTTCAGGCTGCAGCTTCTCTTAATATGGATAAGAAAGTTAATATTAATATTGATTCTTATTAGATAAAGAAGATCCCCTTATGAGGGATTTTTCTTTATATGTAAAAGTGGAGGCCTTCTTTACATAATTGGGGAAAAAAGGGGGAATTGTATTTATTTTGGGGGAAAGTATTTATTTATTTTTTTTTCTGTGGTATTATAGAATTATGTTAGTAGGTGATAGAGAGTGCTTAAGAAAATGGATAAACCTCTTATTATTGTGAGTGTGGTTTTATTTGTTTTTGGACTTATTATGATACTTAGTGCCTCCTCGATGGAGAGTTATATGCGGTATGCAAAGAGTCCTTATTATTATTTTTTTAAACAGGCGATATTCTTAGTAGGGGGAGTATTTATATTTTTCTTTACGATACTTATTCCTACGAAGGTATATAGGAAGTTATCTTGGCCACTAGTTATTGTTGTTATTGCAGCTCTTGCTGGTCTTACTATATCTGGTTATGTTGCTAATAATGCTGCTAGTTGGTATGAGATTGGTCCAATAAAAATTCAGCCTAGTGAGATTGCTAAGATTGTCCTAATTATTTTTCTTTCTTGTTATTTTGATAAATACAAGGGTCGGCTTAGTAATAAGTTTACGTTAATACTTCCTCTTATTGTGGGAGCGATTATTACTATTCTTGTTGCTATTCAACCGGATGTGGGAACAGCGTTTATTATTTTTGCTATTGTTATGTGTATGTTTTATAGTGTTCCGGTTAAAAAGGGAGAGCGGAGTATTGTTACTAAGCTTATTATTAGTGTTGTTTTATTAATTTCTCTTGTTATGGTAGCTACGAAGGGTAGTATTTTACAGGATTATCAACTGGAGAGGTTTAACTTTAAGGATCCTTGTGATAGGTATCGTGATGATACGGGATATCAGCTTTGTAATAGTTTTATTGCTTTTAAGAATGGTAGTTTAACGGGACAGGGTATTGGTAAGAGTACGCAGAAGTATTTGTATTTACCTGAGTCTTATACGGATTTTATTTTCCCTATTATTGTTGAGGAATGGGGGTTCTTAGTGGGAACGTTAGTACTTATTTTATTCTTTGTTCTTTTATATAGGATATTTAGGATATCAAGGAATGCTAAGAATCTTAGGAATTCGTTACTTGCTTTTGGGGTATTTATGTATCTTTTATTGCATATTGTTATTAATTTGGGGGGAGTTATGGGAGTTATTCCTTTAACTGGTGTTCCTTTACCGTTTCTTAGTTATGGGGGTAGTTATTGTTTATCTTTATTGTTTGCTCTTGGTCTTGTTGCAAGGGTTAGTATTGAGAATAATAGAAGGGTTTAAAAAAACAAAGATTTCCACTTTGGTGGGGTCTTTGTTTTTTACATATATATATGTTATTAATTATTTTTTTCATTTTCATTATCATTAATATTGTTATAATCATTTTCAGTACATACCGTTATATTGTTGCAAAAATTTTCGTATTCTTCTAAGGTCATTCCTAACATATCGGCACAGTCTTGTTGTGACTTGATAAAGTCTTCGTGACTAAGCATATTATATCATCTCCTTTTTATAATTATTATTACGGCACTAATCTCTTAAATATTATTTTAACATACTTTTTCACTTTGTCAATATTTTTAATGCACTTTTGTGTAAAAATAACTATATGTAACTTATAATTGTTAACTTATGGTTTCTTTTTTTTATAAAGTAGGAAAATGGTGTTATAATTGTTATGGAGGTAGGTAACGATGATAGATAAATACAACATTTTTATTTTAAATGAACTTATGATGTTTAAGGCTGGTACTAATAATTTTATTAATAGAATGGATGAGTGCTACCTTATTAAGAAGAGGGGTGGTGACTTGGGTCTTGATATTAAGAGAAATGGTGAATGGACGGATAGGAATATTTTAATTGATAATTTTGATATGATTTTGGATATTATTTCTAATAATAGTGATTTTGTATGCTTTAAGGGTTTTAGTGATAGGGCTATGGTTATGTTTATTAATAGTCTTAATAGGTTAATGGATACTAATATTGATATGATATCTTTTAGTAATAATAGTGATGCTCATTTGTATGAAAAGTATTTGTTAGATAGAAAGAAAACTGTTAAAAAAGAGGTGCAGAAACTTAAAAACTGCACAAAAAGGGATGATGGTTCTTCTATACATAAAGTAAGGGTACTTACTAAGTAGTTATTTTAGGTATTTATGGGTATAGTATAGGTGATGAAATGTTACGAATATTATATTTATAGAACTTGCAATTATTAGGGACCACATTCCTAGTTTTAGGTAACAGAGTAGGGCTAGTAGTATTAATTTTATTATGCATCCGTATAGTGTACCTCGCATAGCAACTTTTGCTTTATTAATGGCTCCTAATGTTATGGTAAGGGGTGACTGGATATAGTGGAAAATGAAGAGGGGTGATGCTAATATTATGTAGTTTGCTCCTAGGTTTGTGTTAAATATTGCTTTTAAGAAAAAGGTTGGAAAAGTCATAAATAATATGGATATGGGAATACCTATTAAGAGGCAGATTAATACTGCTTCTTTGTTTTTTTGTTTAGCTCTTTTGATATTTCCTTTACTATAAGCGTTAGATATTACGGGGAGAAGGGCGTTACTTACGGCTGTACTGAAGAAGGATGGCAAAAGTAAAAGGGGGTATACATAACCGTTAACTACTCCATATTCTAAAGTGATATACTGACTGTTATAACCGACATTTAATAGTGTATATGTTATGATTATTGGTTCAAAGAAGTAGGCAAGAGATCCGATTAGTCTACTACTGGTTGTGGGCAGGCTTATATCTAGGACATCTTTTATTATTTTTTTATTTGGTTTAAAGTCATTTAGGGATATGTTTGTTTTGGGCATAAACATTATTAGTAGTATTACGGATGATAGTTCACTTATGATATTTATTAGGACAACTCCTGTTATGGCTATGGTTAGGGAGTATTTGAGGAGGTTAGGGATAAAATATATAGTGAGAATGAGTCTAACTATCTGCTCTAATGTATTTGATAAGACCTGCGGTAGCATATTTTCTTTGCCAAAAAAATAACCACGAAGTAGGTTTGACAGGCAGATAAAGGGAAGTGTCAGACTGATTGCCATTAGGGGGTAATAGGTGCTCTCGTTTTTGAGGAGAATGGTACTTATGGGATGGGCAAGGATGATTACCACTAGCATTAGTATCAGGTTATAGAAGATGGTTAGGGGGAGCATTGTTAGGATGATGTTTTTGCTTCGTTTTTTTCCTTCACTTATTATTTTCGAGGTTCCGGTTGTTAGGGAAAGGGTTGATAGGGTTATAAATAGATTAAATGTAGGTAAGATGAGCATATAGAGGCTTATTCCTTCGTCTCCGATACTTCTTGTTAGGCATATTTTTATAATCATTGCTAGTATTTTTGTTATTAGTCCTCCTATTAAGAGGATTACGGCTGATTTTAAAAATGTGTTTTTCATAATTATCGTTAAAGTATATGAAAATTTTTGTGAAAATAGTCGTAATGGGCTTTTAAAATGTTTTATTTTATGATATGATAGTCTTCGTGGAAGGAAGATATGATATGAAAGAGAAGAGAAAAGAACTTAGATATAAGATTATGACTATTTTATATCAGATTGAATTATATAAAAATAATAGTATTGATTATAATATGGAAGATATTATTAGGGAACATATTGATGAGGATAGTAAATTTGTTCGGGATATTGTGGATGGTGTTACGGATAATGTTCAGTACTTAGATAGGATTTGTAATGGTTATTTAGAGGGCTGGACTATGGATAGGCTTGGTTTTACGGACAGGGCCATTCTTAGAATGGGGGTTTATGAGCTTCTTAATATGGATACTCCTGATTTGGTAGCTATTGATGGGGCTATTGAACTTGCTAAGAAGTACTCGGATGAGAAGGTTGTATCTATGATTAATGGGGTTTTGGATAAGGTTTATCATAACAAGGATCATATGTAGAGGGAACCTGTAGGGCCAAACTTTAAAAGGGATAGAAAGGAGAGATGTAGTGGACAAAAATTATATTACGATTAGTGCTCTCAATCGTTATCTTAAGTTTAAATTTGATGAGGATATTTATTTGCAGGACATTTATTTGAAGGGGGAGATTTCGAATTTTAAACCGCATACGAGGGGCCATTATTATTTTACTTTGAAGGATGAGGAGTCAAGGATTAATGCGGTGATGTTTGCGAGTAGTACGAAGAATCTTAAATTTAGGCCTAGTGATGGGATGCGGGTTTTGGTTAGGGGTAAGATTAGTGTTTATCCTTCTAGTGGTAGTTATCAGATATATGTTAGTGATATGGATGAGGATGGGCTTGGTAACTTGTATGTGGCCTTTGAGCAACTTAAGGAGAAGCTTAGTAAAGAGGGGCTTTTTGATAAGAAGAGGTCTATTCCGAAAATTCCGAAAAGGGTTGGGATTATCACGGCACCTACGGGGGCAGCTATTAGGGATATTTTGACGACTATTAAGAGGAGATTTCCGTTATGTGAGACGATTTTGTTTCCGGCTTTAGTACAGGGGGGTGGTGCTAAGGAAGATATTGCAAGGAAGATAGAAATTGCTAATAGTTTTGATATTGATGTTTTGATTGTGGGCCGTGGAGGCGGAAGTATTGAGGATTTATGGGCCTTTAATGAGGAGATAGTGGCAAGGGCTATTTATAATTCGCGGGTTCCGACTATTAGTGCAGTTGGACACGAGATTGATTTTACGATAGCTGACTTTGTAGCGGATCTAAGGGCTCCGACACCTACGGCGGCAGCAGAACTTGCAGTGCCTAATAGAGTGGAAGTTATGAGTTACCTAGATAATATGAGGGGGAAACTGGGGTCATTTATTTTGAATTTACTTTCCCAGAAGAGAAAAGAGATTAATAATTTACGGAATAGTTATGTTTTGGTAAAGCCAAGTTACATTTATGAGATTAAAGAGCAGAATTTGGATAATCTTATTGATAGGCTTAATAATAGTATGAATAGTATTGTGGAGATTAATAGGGTAAGGCTTTTTAAATCGGTTAGTAGTTATATTTTGAGTAATCCGGAGACGATTTTTAAGTATAAGAGGATTAGCTTAGAGAATATGATTAATAAGCTTGAGGTTTTAAATCCACTTAATACACTAAAAAGGGGATACTCCATTGTAAAAATGGATGGAAAAGTTATCTCTGATGCTAGTGCGGTTAAAAGAGATAGTGAAATTGATGTGCAATTTAAAAATGGAGTTGTAAAAAGTAAAGTTATAGAAATAGAGGTGGAATAGAATATGAAAGGTAGTTTTGAAGAGAATATTAAGAATTTAGAGGGGATTGTTAAGGAACTTGAAAGTGGGGATGTTAGCCTTGATGATGCTATTAATAAGTACACGGAGGCTATGAAAATTGCTAAGGGATGCAGTGATAAGCTTAATGAGGTGAGTGAGAGCGTTAATAAGATTTTATCAGAGAATGGTGAACTAGAGAATTTTAGTGTAGATGAAAGTAAAGAGTAATATCTTTATTTTTTTTATTATAATGTGCATTTTATGTATTGACTTTAAAAGAGGATGGTAGTATAATTATAAATGTAGTGCATTATATAGATTGACAAGATGGGGAGTAGTAAAGGAGGAGGTTATTTTGATGGATCCAATGGTGCCTAGAGATACAAATGAGTTAAGAGAAAAGATTTTGTTTGTACTAGATGTTACAATTAGGATACTTATAATTGTTTGCCTAATTGTAATGATAGCTATGATTATTAAAGGAAAGATTTTGTAGGTCTTTTCTTTTATATGTAAAAAGGCAAAAAATAGTTTTCGGAAAAAAGGAAAATGTGATTTTTACATATTGAAATATACGGAAAAATGTGATAAAATTAGTTTAGGAGGAATATTTATGAAACGCTTAAAAAGAAAGATTGATGATTATTTGATAGAATGGAAACAAAATTCTGATAGATTGCCACTGATTATAAAGGGAGCTAGGCAAATAGGAAAAACTAATGCAATTAGGTATTTTGGAGAAAATAATTACAAGGTTTTTATTGAAATAAATTTTGTATTAAATCCTGAGTTTAAATCTATTTTTGATAAGTCATTTAATGTTGATGAAGTGATTAAGGAAATAACATTACGACGTCCGGAGCTAGAAATAATACCTAATGAAACTTTGATGTTTTTTGATGAGATGCAAGACTGTCCAAGTGTAGCTACATCTTTGAAAGCATTTAGAGAGGATGGAAGGTATGATGTAATATGTTCAGGCTCACTTATGGGGATTAATTACAAAAAAATAGAATCAAACAGTGTAGGAAATAAAGAAGATTACACTCTTCGTTCTATGGATTTTGAGGAATTTTTATGGGCTAAGGGTTATAAAGATGAAGTAATTAATGAGATGTTAGAATGTATGGTGGAACTTAGGCCGTTATCTAAAACTATGTATGATGTAATGCTGGAGAATTTTAAAGAATATATGGTTATTGGTGGTATGCCAGCAATAGTAAGTAAATTTATAGAAAATAAGAATTATAGTGGAATATTAAAAATGCAACAACAGATTTTACTTGATTATGAAGAAGATATTACTAAGTATGCTGGAGGACTTGACCAAAGTAAAATTCTTACGGTATATAAAAATATTCCTGTATTTCTTGGTAATGAAAATAAAAAGTTTCAAATTACAAAAATACAGGATGGGGCAAGAAACAGAGAGTATATTGGAGTTTTGAACTGGCTTGATAGAGCTGGAATTGTTAATATAAGTTATGCTTTGGACGATGTTTGCCTTCCTTTGAAAGGTAATTATAATCCTAATAATTATAGAATATATTTTGGAGATACTGGTCTTCTTATTGGCTCTCTTGATGAGGAAGCTCAGGAAGATTTACGGAAAAATCAAAATTTTAATACTTACAAAGGTGCGGTATATGAAAATGTTGTTGCGGATATGTTAGTAAAACAGGGGTATAATTTGTACTTTTATAAGAGTGAGAAGGGTACTGTTGAAATGGATTTCTTTATTAGAGATATAAATTCACTTGTGCCTATAGAAGTAAAGGCTAATGATAATCGGGCTGTATCATTAAATAATCTTATTGATAGTAATAAGTACAAGGATATTAAATATGGTATAAAACTTTGTAATAAGAATATTGGATTTAATGGTAAGTTTTATACATTTCCATATTTTATGGGATTTTTGTTAAAAAGATATATGCAACAGGTGAAGTATTAGAGGCTTAATTAAAGTATTACGTTTTTTTAAATTCTGACCCCCGATAGGGTACATTTTTTAAAAAACTGCAAATAATTAGTTGCCATATTTAAAATATTGTGATATTATAGTTATGGCTTTTCAGAAATAGCACGCATATTAACAAGGATAGCCTAGTGCCTTATTGGTGGTTACTTTGAGTGAGGTATGCGGAAGAAAAAACAAAAGGAGGAATGAAAATGTCAGTAGTTGCAATGAACTATTTATTAGAAGCTGGTGTTCAATTCGGACATCAAACTAAAAGATGGAATCCTAAAATGAAAGAATATATCTACTCAACAAGAGATGATATTTACATTATGGATTTACAAAAAACTGTTGCTAAATTAGAAGAAGCTTATGAGGCTTTAAACAAAATTGTTGCCGAAGGTGGAAAGGTACTTTATGTTGGTACTAAGAAACAAGCGGGAGAAGTATGCCGTGAAGAGGCTACAAGAACAGGTATGTATTATATGACAGAAAGATGGTTAGGAGGTACATTGACAAACTTCAGAACTATCAGAAGAAGAGTTAATCGTTTAGCTCAAATCGAAGAAATGGAAAAAAATGGTACATTTGATAAATTACCTAAGAAAGAAGTAGTTGGTCTTAAAAAAGAATATGATAAGTTAAATAAAAACTTATGTGGTATCAGAGAAATGGAAAGACTTCCTAAGGCTATTATTATAGTAGATTCTACTAAGGAATATAATGCAATTAGAGAAGCTAATAAACTTGGTATCCCTGTATTTGGATTAATAGATACTAACTGCGATCCAGATGGAATTGATTATGTAATACCTGGAAACGATGATGCTGTTAAGAGTGTAAAGGTAGTTATTGGTTCTTTAACTAATGCTATTGCTGAAGCTGTTGGAGCAGAAATCATAGATTATGTAACAGAAGATGAAAAGAAAATGCCTAGATTTCTTGAAAAGAAAGTTAAAGAGGAAGAAACAGTAGTTAAAGAAAAGCCAAGTCATAATGAAAAAAAGGAAACTAAAATTGACTTAACAATACTTACTGTATCAGAACTTAAAGAACTTGCTAAGAAAAAAGAAGTTAAAGGTTATTCAAAAATGAAAAAAGAAGAATTAATTGATGCGTTAAAATAAGAGAAAGGATGGATAATTATGGTAAGTGCAAGTATGGTAAAAGAACTTAGAGAACTTACAGGAGCAGGTATGCTTGATTGTAAAAAAGCCCTTGATGAAGTTAATGGTAATATGGAAGAGGCTATTACATATCTTAGAGAAAAGGGTATATCAAAGGCTCAAAAAAAGTCTTCACGTATTGCTGCTGAGGGTCTTGCTTTATCAAAAGTAAATGGTAATAAGGCTGTTATCGTAGAGGTTAACTCTGAAACGGACTTTGTTGCTAAGAATGAAGAGTTTATTAAATTAATAAACGCTATTGCGGACACATTACTTGAAAGTAATGCTAAGACTGTTGAAGAGGCTTTAGAACTTAAATATGAAGATAAGACTATCAATGATTTAATTATCGAGAAAATTAGTACTATCGGAGAAAAACTTTCTCTTAGAAGATTTGAAATAGTAGAAAAGAAAGATAGTGAAGTATTTGGTACTTATAGTCATTTGAATGGTAAGATTGTTACATTAGATGTTTTATCTAGTGATGAAGAACTTGCTAAAGATATTGCTATGCAAATAGCAGCTATGAGGCCATCATATCTATCTAAGGAAGATGTACCTAGTGAGGTAGTTGAAAAAGAAAGAACTATTCTTAAAGAAACTGCTGTTAACGAGGGTCTTGCTGAAAATAAAATTGATATGATTGTTAATGGTAGACTTAATAAGTTCTATGAAGAAATTTGTTTACTTGAACAAGGTTTCATTAAAGAAAATAAGATGAAAGTTAGTAAATATGTAGAAAGTAAAAATAGTAAAATTTTATCATTTGTTCGTTATGAAGTTGGCGAAGGAATGGAGAAAAAAGAAGAAAACTTTGCTGATGAAGTTATGAAGCAAATGGGTAACTAGTTTACACTTTTTAGTGAAAAAAGTGTCAAATTTTGTCAAAAAAGAGAGAAATTTCCGCTTTGAGGGGGGAATTTTTCTTTTTTTTGGTAATAATAATATAAAGGAGGAAATTTTATGCTGAAATTAAAAGACGTTTGTAAAAAGTATCAGACGGGAGATTTTATTCAAAATGCTCTTACTGATATTAACTTGGAATTTAATAGGGGTGAGTTCACTTGTATACTGGGACCGTCTGGTTCGGGTAAAACAACTCTTCTAAATATTTTAGGGGGGTTAGATAGGTATGATAGTGGGGATATTATCATTAATGGTAAGAGTACCAAAGATTTTAAAGATAGGGACTTTGATTATTACCGTAATAATTGTATTGGTTTTATCTTTCAAAGTTATAATCTTATTAATCACATTAGTATTCTTGATAATGTGGAAATGGCCCTTACTTTAAGTGGTGAAAAGGGTAAAAAGAAAAGAAAGAAAGCAATAGAGGCTTTGACAAAGGTTGGACTTGAGGAACATATTCATAAAAGGCCTATGGAGTTATCGGGAGGTCAGATGCAAAGGGTTGCTATAGCAAGGGCTATTGTTAATAATCCGGATATTATACTAGCTGACGAACCGACAGGGGCTTTAGATAGTGAAACTAGTATTGATATTATGGAACTTATTAGGGATATTTGTCGGGACAAGTTAGTTATAATGGTAACTCATAATGGGGAACTTGCAGAAAGGTATGCTACAAGAATTATTACTTTAAAAGATGGGGAAGTGCTTAGTGATAGTAAGAAGAAAGGGGGAGAAGAGAATGATAGGCCTTTTGTTATTAAAAAGACAGCAATGGGATTTGGTAGTGCTTTAAAATTATCTTTTAATAATATTATAACTAAAAAGGGTAGAACTATACTTACATCTTTTGCGTCTTCAATTGGTATTATTGGAATTGCTTTGATACTCTCTTTATCTAATGGTTTTGATAAGCAAATTGATATTTTTGAAAGGGAAGCTTTATCTAATATGCCTATTATTATTGGTAGTAGTGCTATGGAAGTGGATCAAAAGGCATTCGAAAATAGTAATAGTGAAAGGGAAAAGTTTCCTACTTCTAAGGTGATTTTTAGTAAAGATAATATGGTTAATAAACTTACTCATACTAATAATATTAGTGATGATTATGTTAATTATGTTAAGGATATCCCTGAAAATATTATTAGTGGTATTATTTATAATTATATGGTTAATTTGAATATTATTAGTAGTTATAATGGGTTTAAACTTGTAGATAATACGAAGTTTATGCCTCTTCCAAGAGAAAGTGGTACGGATAGTTATATGGATAGTAACTATGATTTGATTGGGGGTAATAAGCCTAGTAACAATAATGAGATACTAATTCTTGTAGATAGTACTAATGGTATTGATAAGGATGTGCTTAGTATCTTTGGTTTAGAGGGAGAAGAGTTTAGCTTTGATGATATTATTGGTAAGGAACTTAAAGTTATTGATAATAATGATTATTATTCTAAGATGGGAGAATTTTATGTTATGAATACTGATTATGAGAAGTTGTATAACAGTAGTAATAGTGTTCTTAAAGTGGTTGGTATTGTTCGGACTAAGGAAAGTAATAAGATAGTGGGGGATAGTAGTGGTATTTTGTATAGGAATGAGCTTACTAGTGATATTATTAGTGTTAGTAAGGATAGTGATATTGTTAAGAGTGCACGTAGTGTTAATTATAATGTTTTAAATGGAGAAGTTTTTAGGGATGATAGGGATAAGAAAATGGCCCTTGGATATTTGGGAGACGATGTGAATCCGGCTAGTATTAGTATTTATCCGCGTGATTTTGATAGCAAGGATAGTGTGCTTAGCTATTTGGATGAGTATAATAGGGGCAAGGATAAGGATGATAGGGTTGTTTATACGGATTTGGCGAAGACGATATCTGGGCTTAGTAGTAATATTATGAGTGCAATTACGGTAGTATTAGTTGCATTTAGTGGTATTAGTTTGGTTGTTTCTTCAATTATGATTGGTATTATTACGTATATTAGTGTTTTAGAGAGGACAAAAGAGATTGGAATTTTGAGGAGTTTAGGGGCTAGAAAAAAGGATATTGCAAGGGTATTTAATGCCGAGGTATTTTTGATTGGGTTATTTAGTGGTGTGCTTGGTATTGGTATTACGTACTTGTTATTGATTCCGGTTAATGGGTTACTTTACTCACTTACGGACCTTAAGGGGGTAGCAAGTCTTAATCCTGTTCACGCTATAGTGCTTATTGTTATTAGTATTGTTCTTACTTTAATTGGGGGTATGATACCGTCAAGAATGGCTAGTAAGAAGGATCCTGTTAAGGCTCTTAGGAGTAATTAAGAAAGAAAGAGAGGTATAAGTTATGGATGAGTTTGAAGAAAAACTAAGGGAAGCGGAAAAGGAATGTGCAGAGATTTTGGGTATGGAATTGGATGAGTATTTGGATTGTGTTAAGGGGGATAATGGTAATATGTATTTTGATGAGGAAGAGGAGATGGAGAAGTTACTTGAATATATGGAAATAAAAAATGTTATTAAAGAAAATATTCTTAATGAGAAGTAAAATTATTGTTTACTTGCTTAGATTATAGGAAACTGTGTTATAATGGAAGTGTTTAAAGGAGTGGTAACGATGACAGAAAAGGAATTTTTGGAAGAGCAAGAAGAGTGTGCAAAGATGCTTGGTATGACATTAGAGGAATACTTAGAGTATTTAAAAAATATTAAGGTTCCAGATAAGGACTTTAATAGTGATTATGATGTAGAAAAGGATAAGGAGAGGCTACTTAATTATTTTGGTATTAGTGAGGATATGCTTATGAAAGGAACTCTAAGTAGTTGTTAGAGTTCTCTCTTCTTACTCCCGATAGGGCACTTAATATGATTTATTTGTAATATAGTTTTGGAAAGGATGCAATATGAAAGGTGAAATTATTGATGTTGTTACGGAAAAGGGTGTTTTAAAAAGAGTTGAAGTTTTAAGGTATTTTAGGATTAAATCACTTAATAAGGAGTACATTATATATAGGGAGAAGAGTAATGTTATATATTCGGCTGAACTTAAATATATAGATGATACCATAGTTCTTTCTAGTGTAGAAGATGAAAGGGCTTTGGATGTGATAAAAGAATATGTTAAGGAGTTAAGTGATAATGGAAAATAAGGTTGTTAATGATGATATAGAGTTATTAGATATTCAGAAACTTAGGAAAAAGAAGATTATTCAACGGGTTAGGAAAACTGTTGTTGGGTTAATTATTGGGACAACAGTTATTACTTATTTGCCAACTCTTAACTTTAATGTTAATTTGTTCTTTGCTCAAAATGATAGTAGTATTACTAGTGTAGTTAATGATGATAATATGTCTATGCGTGATAAGGCTAGGTATTTATTTGAACTAGGAATGGACAAGAATAGTAGGGTTAGTGATGATCTTAAAGAAACGATAATTACTTCATTTGAGAATTATGTTATTGATGAATATTCGGATTATTTTACAGAAAAGTATTTGTATAATATGTATACTAGTGCTAAAACGGTAAAGGTTAAAGAGATGAGTGATTATGCTAAGGAACACGGTTGGTGGAGTGGTTCATATAATCCATCTTTTAATGAATATTCTGTACTTGGTAAAGATGATTATTTAATTGTAGCTCACGAGCAGTTACACGCTAGCTTAAAAAAGGGAAGAATGGGTTATGGTCTAACAACAGGAATTAAGGGTTATGCTGTAAACGAGGGACTTACTATTTCTCACGTTTCTAAAGATGGTGGTTACTATGATGAAATGATGATTGCTAATTATATTGGTTTAATTATTGGCAAGGATAAAATTAATAATGCTTATTTTAATTGTGATTTAAATTCTATAAAGGTGGAACTAGAAAAGTACTTGGAACCTAGTGAGGTTGAACAACTGATTAAGAGTTCGGATATAGTAACTTTGGGGGATTATTTTGATACTTTTCTTTACAGAAATGATCTTTTAAAAATAATAGATAGAGATAGAATTTCTAATATTATACTGGAAAATAATAAAAAAGTAATGGAACTTATAAGGAAGGCTTATGAAAATAAGTATAATACTATGGTAGATAGTAACGGGTATGGTAGGGTTTTATTTGGTAAGGGTAGTTATTATGAAAAGTGTATGCTATATAATGGTATTAATATTGAGGAACCTACTTATAGTATACTTGATGTAGGACCTGATAATTATATGATTAGATTATATTATCATTGTAATAGAAAATTTTATCACCAAGATATATTGGTATCTAATGAAGAACTTAAAAATTTTGATATTGATAAAGAGATTAATGGTATTAAAGAAGAAGCTCTTAATGATATGAAAAATAATGTAGCACATAGTTCTAATGTTAGAAGATAGAAAGTAGTGTAGGTGATATAATATGAAATTAGAGAGAAATAATATAAAGGGATTAAGTGTTAAAATATTATTTGGAATAATAGGGATTATAGTTATTTTACTATTTGTATTATGTGTTTTTAAATGGAATAATTATAAAAAAACTACTATTATTAGCGATGAAAGTTGTGGCACCAAGGATTATTATAATAATAATTATATTTATAAAATAAGATATGATTTTGGGGCTGAAGATTATATATATTTATTACCTGATAATGTGATAAAAAAATTAGAAATACAGGAAGTTAGTCGCATTGTACCAGATTGTAATTGTATGGAATTTACTGGTGAGTATAAATATTATGAAGAAACAATAGATTTTAGTGAAAAGTCGAAAAAGATAGCAATAAATGTTTTTAAAGAACTATCTAAAAAAAGTGGAAGTAAATGTTTTAATGCAGATGATATGGAATTAACTAAATATCAAGAAAAAATATTATTAGCTATATTATTAAATTCTGAGGATGAAATGAGAAAATAATTTGATTATTAGACAATTGATTTACCTAATATAATACTATATCGATAACGGAATAAAAGCATTGACAATTAATTATTAATTATGAAAGTTGGAAAAAATATCATCCCATTATTAAAGATTAGAATATTATAATACTTTGGATAAAGCACATACAACTGGTGATTATACTGATTTTGTTAAATTAGTTAATGAATTAGAAATAGAAATGCTAAATAAGTATTTGGAATTATTGTAAAATGTAACACATAATTCTAATGTTAGAAGATAGAAAGTAGTGTAGATATTATGTGTTGTAGAGAGAACTTCATATATTAAATGAGTTCTTTCTTCTTACCCCCATAGGGAACTTTACTTAATTAAATAAAAATAATGTAAAATTTATTAAAAAGTGTTTACAAAAATGGGTATAGGTGCTAGAATAATAGTATAGAAGTGGCAGATAGTGGTAGAAAGTGGGGGACTATTATGTTAATGGGGGAATATCATCACAATATTGATACGAAGAATAGGCTAATTATACCAGCAAAGTTCAGGGATGTAATAGGTGACAAACTTATTGTTACGAGGGGACTTGATGGATGCCTTTTTGTATATTCATTAGATAAATGGGATGATATTACTCTTAAATTAGATACCCTTTCTTTTACGAAGAAAGATGCGAGAAATTTTATGAGATTTTTTCTATCTGGTGCGACTATGTGTGAAGTAGATGGACAGGGAAGAATTGTTATACCACCGTCTTTAATTAGTTATGCGGATATTTCAAAAGAATGTACAATCATTGGGGTTAATGATCGTCTGGAAATTTGGGCTACCTCTAAGTTTGAACTTATTATGGAGAATAATTTAGAGGAGATAGAAGAGTCTTGTGAAAATTTATTTAGGGGGGCAGAAAATGATGCATAAAAGTGTTTTATTAAACGAGAGTATTGAGAAACTTAATATTAAAGAGAATGGGGTATATGTAGATGGTACACTTGGTTATGGTGGTCACAGTAGTGAAATTTTAAAAAGAATTAAGAAGGGGTTCTTGTATTCGTTTGATATGGATGACTATGCCTGCAAGTGTAGTTTAGAGAAACTTAGTAAGGATTTTAGTAATTTTGAAATTATTAATACTAATTTTGCAAATGTTAAGGAAGAACTTAATAAAAGGGGAGTTACTTCTATAGATGGTATGCTCTTTGATCTTGGTGTATCTTCTGTACAACTTGATGAAGCGGAGAGGGGTTTTAGTTTCCATAAGGATGCTCCTCTTGATATGCGTATGGATAGGAGTCAGTCATTTAGTGCTTACAATGTTGTTAATGAGTATTCTTTTAATGAGTTAGTTAGAATATTTAGGGAATATGGGGAAGAGAAGAGTGCTGTTGGTATTGCTAGAAAGATAATTGAATATAGAGAAAATAAGAAGATAGAAACGACTTTAGAACTGGTTGATATTATTAGAAGTGGTATGCCGGCTAAGGAAATTAGAAGTGGTCATCCGGCAAGGAGAGTATTTCAAGCTATTAGGATAGAGGTTAATCATGAACTTGATACTTTAGAAAAGGCTTTAAGAGATAGTTTAGATATGCTTAAAGTGGGAGGAAGGGTTTGTGTTATTACGTTTCATTCTTTAGAGGACAAGATTATTAAGAATATTTTTAAGGAGTATTCTTATATGGATCCTAATTTGAACTGTCTTCCGTTTGTTCCGGATAATCTTCTTCCTAAGTATAAGGTTATTAGTAGTGGTATTACTCCTAGTAAGGAGGAATTATTTGAAAATAATAGGGCAAGAAGTAGTAAACTCAGAGTAATTGAGAGAGTAAGGGACTGATATTATGAGTAAAAAAAAGAATAAAAAGGGATTTGAAAAGAAACTTAATAGGGTCTTTATGTGTTTATCACTACTTTTAATTATGGGTATTTTATTTGGACAGATTACGTTGTCACAGATGAATTTAGAAGTACAGAGGTTAGAGAAGGATGTTCAGTCGAAGAAGGATCAGAACCAGAGTTTGGTTATGAAGATTAATGAAATGGCATCACTTGATAATATTCAGAGTGTAAGCGAAGAGGCTGGTCTTGCTTATAATAATGATAATATTAGGACAATTGATAAGTAAGGGTGATTAGTATGGGAAAGATAAATGGTAATAATAAGATTAGGTATAATAAGCTTGTTTTAGTATTTGTCTTTTTTCTTTTTTGCGGTCTTATTGTGAGAATGGGAATGCTTTGTTTTGGCGATCAAAGGGTCGGTAATTCGACATTATCAGCATTTATTGAAAAGAGGAATACTATAGAGGATGTGTTATATCCTGATAGGGGGAGTATCTATGATAAGAATGGTAATATCTTAGCTCAGACAGTTGCTAGTTATACGGTTGTTGCTTATCTTTCTCCTACTAGAAGTGAAAATAGTAGTACACCTTTACACGTAGTGGATAAGGAAATGACGGCAAGTAAACTGGCTCCACTTCTTAATATGAGTGAAGAGAGTTTACTTGCACTTTTGAACAAGGATGCTTATCAGGTTGAACTAGGACCTGGAGGGAGAAATCTTAGTGAACTGGAAAAGGAAAAGATTGCGGAACTTAATTTACCAGGGATTGATTTTGTGAAGAGTTCAAAGAGGTATTATGCGAATGGGGACTTTGCATCGTATATGCTAGGGTATACGGTTAATTCTAAGGATAATGATAAGGTTTTAACAGGGGAACTTGGTATTGAGGAGTATTATAATGATGTTTTGACGGGTAGTCAGGGCTATATTAGGTATGAAAAGGATAGATATGGTTATAAGATTGCTAATGGGCGTGAATATGTAGAGGATGCTAAAAATGGTGATGATGTTTATTTAACGATTGATAATAATATTCAGCTTTTTATTGAGAATGCGGTTAAGAAGGCAGGAGGAGAGAGTGAGGCTGATTGGGCTTTTATGGTTGTTGCTGATGCTAAGACGGGGGCTATTTTGGGGTATTCTTCAACACCTAGTTTTGATCCTAATAAAAAGAATATGACATCGTATTTGGATCCGATTGTTAATAATGCTTATGAACCAGGTTCGACAATGAAGATATTTAGTTATATGTGTGCTATTGATAAGGGTACTTATAATGGTGATGATACTTATATGTCAGGAACGATGAGTTATGCTTCTAAGACTGATCCTGAGGATGTGGTTACGATTAGTGACTGGAATAAGATGGGTTGGGGAGTTATTAGTTATGATAGGGGCTTTGCTTTATCTAGTAACATCGCAGTAGCGAACATTCTACAGAATTATATTAATAAGAAAGAGCTTAAGGATTGTTATGAGAAGTATGGATTTGGTAAGAAAACGGGCTTTACTTTGGCAAGGGAACTTGCGGGGGATATTAATTTTAAGTATGATATTGAGGCTGCTACAGCGGGATATGGACAGGGTATTAATATTACGCCTATTCAGATGGTGCAGGCTTTGACGGGGATTAGTAATAATGGTGATATGATTAAGCCTTATATTGTTGATAAGATAGTGGATTCTAGTACGGGGGATACTATTTACAGGGGAAAGAGACGGGTTGTTAATCATATTGCTAGTGAGAATACTATTCAAAAGATTAAGGATCTTATGAAGAGTGTTGTTAATCCTGATGCGAGTATTGCTACTGGTTCTAGTTATTATATGGAGGGGTATGACCTAATTGGTAAGACTGGTACAGCCCAGATATTTGATTACACCACAGGTGGGTACAAAACGGGATCTACGCAGAATATTTATTCTTTTGCTGGTTTATATCCGTACGATGATCCGGACATTATTATTTATATGGCGGTTAAGGAACCGAAGGATGGTGGTAGTTATGTATCGGATGCGGTTAAGAATGTTTTGGTTAATACTTCTAAGTATTTGAATTTGAATGTTAGTTCGGGAGAGAATGTTAGTTTTGAGGTTGGTAACTATCTTAATAAGAATACGAATAGTATAAAGAGTAAACTTGATAATAGAGGAATTGGTTATGTTGTTTTGGGTAATGGGGATAAGATTATTAATCAGTATCCTAGTATGGGATCGGTTATGGTGAAGAGTGATAGGGTATATCTTCTTACTAGTAGTTATGATAGGGTGATGATTGATTTAACGGGGATGAGTTATAAAGAGGTTGTTAATGTACTTAGGCTGATGGGTGTTAAGTATGAGATTAGTGGTAGTGGGTATGTTAAGAGTCAGAGCATAGGTGTAGGGGCTATTATTAATGATGGGGATGTGGTTCGAGTGGAACTTGGTGGGATTTATTAGGAACATAAGAGATAATGGGAAGGCTCTAACTAGGGGCTTCTTTTTATTATGGAGGGATAGAGTGAGCCAAATTGTAAAGTAAAGATGAGCCAAAATGTAAAATATATAGTATAATAGTTATTAGGGAGGGATATTATAATGGAGTTAATGAAACCTATAAGCTTGTTTGAATCAGGGAATTCAAATGGGAGTGTATCTTTAAGTGATATTATTAATGGAAAAGATATTATGGGTGTATCTTCTTTGGATTTTGAGAGTTTAATTAGTGTTATGCGAAGAGGTGGGTGGCCAGAGGCAATAAAAATGGATGATGATAGAAAATATGATATTTCTAGGGATTATGTTGAAAAGTTATTAAATGAGAAAATACAAGATAAAAATAAGGTAAAGATGAGAAAGGTTTTAGAAAATATATCACGAAACATATCTAGGAGTGTTAGTAAAGTAAAGCTGGCAAGAGATAGTGGCGTTTCTAGGCCAACCTTAGATGATTATTTGAATACTTTAGAAAAACTTTATATACTTGAATATATTCCTGCTACTAATCTTAATTTAAGGTCTAAAACGCCACTAAGAGTATCGCCAAAATTAGAATTTGTTGATCCGTCTATTGTTACAGCAACTTTGAATTTAAAGAGAGATGATTTGGTTAATGATTTGCGATTTATGGGCTTTATTTTTGAGAATATGTGTATGAGAGATTTAAAAATTTATGCAGATGCTATTGATGGTAGATTATCTTATTATAGAGATAAAAATGATTTTGAAGTGGATTGTATACTTGAAACACCTAATGGTAAGTGGGGTGCTATAGAAATTAAACTTGGTGCCGGAGAAATACCATCTGCGGTTAATAATTTAACTAAATTTAAGGACAGGGTTGATACTGATAAATATGGAGAACCGGCATTTTTAATGGTGTTAACAGGAGCTGATTATTCTTATAAGAGAGATGATGGTATATACGTGGTGTCCATAGGAACTTTGAAAAATTAATTTTATGGATAAAATATGTCTCTTGACAATTACACTGAAAAATACTGAAATTTCAGTGTAATTGTCAAGGGAAGAAAAGGGATTAAGAAAAAATATTGCTAAAAATAGGTAATATTTTTTTAATATTTGTGAAAAAAATACAAAAATATTAAAAATAAGTATACTTTTTTGCGTTTTTGATATATAATATTTGTGGAGGGGATGAAAATGCTTATAGAGTTTAGCGTTAAAAATTTTCTATCTTTTAAGGATAAAGTTACATTATCTATGGAAAAAGGAAATGGTGATGAAAACCCAGATAATGTTGTAAATGAAAATGGTACTTATTTATTAAAAACAGCAGCTATATATGGTGCCAATGCTTCTGGTAAATCTAATATATTAAGTGCATTATCTTGTGCTATATTAATGGTAAGAAATTCAAACCTAATACCAGTGGGTGGTAAATGGAATTTTGTAAAACCTTTTTTATTTGATGAAGTTAGTAGAAATGAACCTAGTGAGTTTGAGTTTATATTTACTTCAAATGGTGTTAAGTATAGATATTCTTTTAGTACAGATATGAATAGGATTTATGATGAAGTATTAGATGCTTATTATAGTCAAAAACCTACTAATATATTTACAAGAAAAAATACTAATAGTTATGAGTTTAGTGCTGATAAAAGTAGGTTAGAAGAGTTATCTAATAATAATACAGATAATAAGTTGTTTTTAGCAACTGCTACTACTTGGAATTATGATAAAACGAAAGAAGCGTATTTATGGTTTGTTAATGCTATTGATACTTATAATTCTTTTGATAAGATAGCAGATGGGGACTTAATGGATTATAGTAATGAAGAAGTGGGATTAAAAGAGTTTGCTTTAAAGCTACTAAGTGAAGCTGATATTTTAATAAAGGATATAACAGTTAATTATGAAGAAAAAGAAATGGATAGTACAATGGTTGATATGTTAGTACCACCAATGGCTAGAAATGCAGAAAAATTTAAGATTAAAAATGTTAATATTGAACTTGAACACGAGGTTAAAGATGATAATGGCAATGCTCATACTTATAAATTAAATTTTACTGACGAGTCATCGGGTACAAAAGTGTTATTTGCTTTTGCTCCATTTTTAAAGAAAGCTTTTGAGACAACTAAAATTATTGTAGTTGACGAACTAGAAAAGAGTATGCATCCGGTTTTGGTGGAGTTTATTGTTAAGTTATTTAATAATAAAGATATAAACAAGGCTAATAGTCAGTTGATATTTACTACTCATAGTACTAACTTGTTAAATTTAGAGTTACTTAGAAGAGACCAGATTTGGTTTACAGAAAAAAATCCGAAAAATGGTGTTTCTGATTTATTTCCCCTTGATTCGTTTTCAGTTAGAAAAGATGAAAATATTCAAAAAGGTTATATAAATGGAAGATATGGAGCAATTCCATTTATAAGGGATATTGATTTATGGCAAGAAAACAGTTAAAACATAATAAAAAAAAGCCTTTAATTGTTATTTGCTCCGAAGGGGGAAAGAAATCTTCGGAATATTATTATTTTAGACATTATGCTAATAGGGATTTAAGAATTCAGTTTTCTACTGGTAATAGTACGGATCCAAAAGGAATGTTAGATGACTTGTTAAAATATATTAATAATGAAGATATAGCCTCCGAAGATAACTGTAAAATCTTTATGGTATTAGATACGGATTTAGATAAGGCTCGAATAAGGGAAATAAAAGAAATAGAACAAAGGTGTATTAATAATAATATTGAAATAATTACCTCGGCACCAACTTTTGAGATATGGTTTGTAATGCATTATCGAAACAACAAATTGATATTTCAAACGAGTAAGGATGTAAAAAAAGAATTACAAAATATTAATGGTGTATATACAGAAAGTATGGATATGTTTAAGATAGTAGAAAGTATGACTAGCAAGGCTAGAAGTGTTGCTCAATCTTTTGAACAGCAAGCTATTAAAAATAGAGAGGAATTATTGTATGTCAATCCGCATACTAGTATATATAAAATACTAAATGCAATTGATGAATTTAGCACTTTGAAGTAATATATTAACTTTAATAATATAAAAAAGACAGCACAAACTTATGGATAGGGTTTGTACTGTTTTATTTAGTAATTATATATAATAAAAAAATGGCCGGGGATACGACCATTTTTGGAACATAGATGTTGCATTATATGCAACGGGTTTGTGCACTGTAAATTACTCACGTGATTGGGCCATAAGTAATTTACGAGTTATATATTATCATAAGATGTGGGTATTTGTCAATACTTTTTGGAAAAAAATTTGATTTTTTTTTGTTTAGGGGAGAATTTTATTAGTATTTGCCCCCGATAGGGCCAAAAATAATATAAAATTATTGTATTATTTTGTCATTTCTATAAATATAATTATTATGAAGGGGGAGATATGAAAGTTTTTAAGAATTATAAGTCTACTTTTATTTTGCTGGCATTTATAATTATGGGAGGAATATTAGGCCTTATATTTGGCGAGGATATCAGGGTTCTTAGTCCGTTTGGTGACCTCTTTCTAAATATGTTACTTGTGATTGTGGTTCCGCTGATATTCCTCACGATAACGACTTCGATATGGAAGATGGAAAGTCCGAAGAGGATAGGGAAGATACTTACTAGTATTATTTTAGTATTTGTGGTTACCTCAGTAGTGGCTTTGATTATTGGTATGATAAGTGGATACTCGTTTAGGCTTATTGATAATTCTTCGAGTAGTTCTATTATAGAGAGTTTGGATAGCAATAGTACAGTAGAACTTGATGAGGATGCTACTATTTTGGATAGGACAGTTAGTGCTATTAGTACGAGTGATTTTGTTAATTTGTTATCTAAGGATAATATGATTGCTTTAATTGTTATATCGATACTGGTTGGTATAGCGATGAATTTATGTAAAGAGAAGGCTAAACCTCTTGGTAATTTTTTGCAATCTTCTTTGGATGTTCTTATGAAGTTTATTGGTCTTATTATGTATTATGCTCCGATAGGTCTTGGTTGTTATTTTGCGGTATTAGTTGGTACATTTGGGGGCAGTATGATAGTTGGATATTTGAAGACTTTTGTGGTATATCTTATTGTTAGTATTTTATTTTTCTTTATTGTTTATAGTATATATGCTTTAATAGCGGGAGGTAAAAGGGGATTTAGGAGATTTTGGAGGAATATTCTTCCAGTTACTATTACTTCGATTGCGACTTGTTCTAGTGCTGCATCTATGCCTGTTAATATGGAATGTACAAAGAAAATGGGAGTTAGTGATGATGTTGTAGATGCAACGATTAGTTTGGGTACTAGTTTCCATAAGGATGGTTCTATTATTGGTAGTGTGTTTAAGATTATGTTCCTTGTTTATTTATTTAATATGGATTTTATGAGTATAGGAATGACATCGAAGATTTTCTTTGTAGCATTGGTTGCAACCCTACTTGTTACGGCAGTTCCTATTGGTGGTGGTACGATATCAGAAATGCTTATTATTTCAATGATGGGCTTTCCGGTAGCGTGTCTGCCTATCTTAACGATTATTGCGACAATTATTGATGCTCCAGCAACATTGCTTAATGTAGTGGGTGATAGTAGTAGTTGTTTACTGGTATCGAAAATGGTAGATGGTGATAAGTGGGTAGAGAGAAAGACTTAATAGGGGTCTTTTTTTCTTGGCCCTACGGGGGTATAAATGGCTAGTAAAATGGTATTCTTTAGTTCAACCAATATTAAAATGGGACTAAGACTTGGTTTGGATATGAGTAAAACGGTATTCTTTAGTTCAACTGGTATTAGAATGGGACTAAGGCTTGGGTTGGATATGGGTCTTGGGGGTGATATTGGGGGTATTGTATGTAAGGAGAAGGCGTTATTTTGGTAATGTTTTTTTTTATACTCACTCCCAATAGGGCAAGTTATTAAAATTGGTAAAAAGATATGGACTTATTTTTAAAAATTTGGTACAATATAGTCAAAGATAGGTGATAATAGTGATGAGGAAAGATAATAGGGGCTTTATGTTAGCAGAGGTTATTATTGTGTCGTCTATTGTTGTGACTGTGCTTGTTACGATGTATACGGGGCTGAATAAGCTTTTTGTTAAGTATGATGAACTTAGTAGGTATTATAATGTGGATGCTATTTATATGGCTAAGAATGTGGAGGATTATCTTATTGATAGTTATCAGATGGGAAGTGTTATTGGTAATAGCAGTAGTGTTGGATATGTAGATTTAAGGGATGGGGGATATTTTAATAATGCTGAAAATTTGATAAGTAATGATGTTGTTAAACTTTATTTTATTGGTAATTATGGGGAATATGGAGATGGGTATGATAAGGTTAAGAATTTAAGTACTAGTGATAAGTATTTTGATGATTATGTGGATTATGTTAAGAATGATGTTAAAAATAAATATGGGTATCAGAGAGATGCTGATGGTAATATAATAAAGGACGCTAGTGGTAATGATCAGCCATCTGAAGCTTATAAAACAAAGAAGGTTATTATGTTAGAGATGAAACAGGGTGGTAAGGAGTATTATGGTTATGTGGTGGTAGAGTGAGACGGCTTAATAATAGGGGATATTTAATAGTAGAGTTAATACTTGCGTCAGTTCTAGCTATGACAGTTGCTTACTTTCTTCTTAATTTAGTAGTTAAAATGAGTAGTAAGAATCAGGATCTTTATGTAGAAACGGCTCTTCTTACTGATAAGGCTATTATGACAAACTTAGTTATGGAAGATATTAATAAGTATACTTTAGTGGGAGTTAGTCAGAGTGGTAATAGTGTTAACTTTGATTTTAAGGATAAGGATAACAATGATATTAAGAAGAAGTTAGTAGTTGATACGGATAATAAGAGTGTTACGTATAGTAATGAGGATGGGAGTAATGCTATTGTTAAAAAACTTAATAGTAATATAGTTAAGATTGATCCGCAAATAAGTGCCGATGAGGGAGTTATTAATAGTGGTATTAATGATAGTTTATTAAGAATTAAAACGGTTATGAATACGATGTATAGTGATACTAATTTTGGTCTTGATATTACTATTCCTTATAATAAGAATACGCTTAAATTAGAACCTAATATTAGAGTTAAGGATGAGTATAGTTCGGGGTTAGATATTAAACAGGGTACTAGTAGTGATAGGCTTATTAGTTCTTATTTTGATTATTTTCCTAGTAATGGGAATGTTAGTTGTAGTTATAATGGGACAAGTGTTAGTACTATTAATGATGTTATTAGCGGTAAGGGAATTGGTACTTATAGGGTAAGTTGTAATGTTAATTATAATTTTAATGGTAGTACTATAACTAGTGCTAGTTCGGCTAGTATGGATATTAGGGTTAGTAAGAATGGTATTAGTTCTAGTTATGATAAGTATTTGTATTATGCTAGTAGTGTGTTTGATAGTCAGGGAAATGATACGGAGTTATTTCGCTTTTATAGATGTAATGAGGACGGAAGTAATTGTGAGAGTTTAAATACAACAGCTTATGGGATGTATACGGATACGACAACGGCTCTTAGTTACGGGTTTAGTGCTGTTCCTTACGATGCTAAGAATAGGTGGTATTATTCTTCTTGTAATTGGCATAATAATAAGACAATAGAGATGATGACGATGCACAGATGTGAAGGTAAGGTGTGTAGTAATAGTACTTTTGCTAATCCAGTTGGTTATCCGTTTTCTATTTATAATGTTAGTGTGTCGTCAGAGATTATTAGTAATAGTAAAAAGGTTTATTATAGTGCGGCTCAGTATTCTAAGGGATACAGGATACCAAAAATGGATTTGTATGTATGTGATTTGGATCCTGATATTGGGAATTGTAAATATTTTAAAACAGCTGATGCTTATGTTTTTTTTGGGGATGCTAATGCTAATGGAACGGGTATTAGTTATCAAGTAGGTATGGCAGTTAATGAGAAATATTTCTTTTATACAACAGAGAGTTCTAAGACGGATGTTCTTGATATAGTTAGGTGTAACTATGATGGTACGGATTGTAAAGTTATTGGTAGTAGTAATGCGTGGAGTTCGGCTTATACAGGAAGTGAACTTTATCCGAGGTTAGTGGCTGATGATGATAATCTTTATTATACAAGTTATAATTATGAAACGGGCACTATTTATGAGTGTAATGGAGCGGGAGAAAATTGTAAACCGCTTGCATCTGGATATGGTTTTACTAATAATGTTGGGGCAGGTCTTAATGTTGGTATGGCGATTAATAGTGATTATTTATTTTATAGTAGTTATAGTTCTTCGAGATACAATGTGGTTGGTGCTACTGTTAATAGATGTCCTCGTAATGGAAATAAAGGTGAATGTAAGTCTATGGAAAGTAGTGGTGGAACTATTAATGGTGGACCTGGGTTAGAGATGCAGATAACGGCTAATGATAATTATGTATATTATACGGAGGCAATGCAAAATAGGCAGAGTACAGCAAGGATTAATAAATTTAGATTGTATAGATGTGATAGTGATTTAACTAATTGTGAGGCAGTTAGTAATAATGGACAATATGTTTATTTATATGGACTTTTGAATGCTTATACAGGAACGGCTATTCCTTATAGGGTAGTGTTAACTAAGTAAAAAAGAGAGGAGGAGTAAGTGATGTTGAAACTTAATAATAGGGGATATTTAATAGTTGAGTTAATACTTGCGTCAGTTCTAGCTATGACAGTTGCTTACTTTCTTCTTAATTTAGTAGTTAAGATGAGTAGTAAGAATCAGGATCTTTATGTGGAAACGGCTCTTCTTACGGATAAGGCTATTATGACGAATCTTGTTATGGAAGATGTTAATAAGTATACTTTAGTGGGAGTTAGCAATATAGATACTGATAAGGGTGTTACTTTGGAATTTATGAAAAAAGATGAAGCAACTACTTTTATGAAGAGATTAGAGATTACGGGGAGTGAGGATAGTAAGAGTTTTAGTTATGGTAATGTAGATGGTAGTAATACTGTTACAAAGAAACTTAATAGTAATATAGTTAATACTAATATTCAGTTAGATAGTAAGGATATGGATAGTGGTGGTAGTAATAATGCTATTCTTACTATTAAGGTTATTATGAATACGATGTATAGTGATACTAATTTTGGTTTAGATATTAGTATTCCTTATAATAGTAATAGGCTTAAACTTGATCCTACTATTAAAGTAAAAGATGAGTACAAGGATAGTGGTCTTAATATTAAGCTTTCGGATAGTATTGATGGTACTATTAAGGGATATTTTGATTATTTTCCTAGTAATGGGGATGTTAGTTGCAGTTATAATGGGGCAAGTGTTAGTATGATTAGTGATGTTATTAGTGGTAAAGGAATTGGTACTTATCCTGTTAAATGCAAAGTTAGTTATAGCTTTAATGGTAGTAATAGGGCAAGTGGTGATGCGGAACTTAATATTGTTATTAGGAATGATAATGGTTCTAATCCGGGAGGAAACCCTACGGGAGCAGGGTACTTATATTATGCTAATTCAGTGATGTCAAGTCAGAATACGGCTACGGAACGTTTTAATGTATGGGTCTGCAATGAGGATGGTAGTGGTTGCAAGAATTTGAAGAGTGTTTATGGAATGTATACGGGGACGAGTTCGGCTCTTAGCTATGGGTTAGCTCCTGTTAAGGGTAGTAATATTTGGTATACTTCATCTAATGAAACTAATGATAGTGTAATGAAGATTTATAAGTGTGATAGTAATAGTTGTAATTATTTAACGAGTTCAGCAGGCTTTGCTAATTATCATTATAATGTTAGTGTGTCTTCAGATATTGTTGCGGGTAAAGATTATATGTATTTTAGTTCATCTAGATATGCTACGGGAGTATATACATCCATATTTGATTTATATGTATGTAGTAATGGGGATAATCCTAATTGTCACGAGTTTGCAACATCTTATCCTCTTGTTTACAGGGGTAATGGAAACCCTAATGGTACAGGGGTTAGTTTTCAACCGGCTATGGCTAGTAATGATGATTATTTCTTCTTTACGGATAATTATAGTGGTGGTGATAGTACTTCTCTTAGTACTAAGATTTATAGATGTGATAAGGATGGTAGTAACTGTAATGTTATAGGTAGTACAAGGGGTTGGGCTTATAATGGTAATGGTAGTGAACTTTATCCTGCACTAGTTGCTGATAATAGTAATCTTTATTATACTTATTATGATAGTAGTACAAGTGGTTCTATTTATAAGTGCGAGTATGATGGTACGGGATGCACGGAGATTGCTAATGGAACACCATTTATTAATAGTACAAGGGGGACAGGGATAAAGATTGGTATCGCTATTAATAGTAAGTATCTTTATTATTCTACTTATAGGTATGTAAGTGGTGATGTTATTAATATGGATGTATACAGGGCCAATAGGGATGGTAGTGGTAAGAAAATGGTTAAGAGTAGTGGTGCTTATACTTTAGCAGGGGCAGGTATGGAAATGCAGATTACGGCTAATGATAATTATGTATATTATACGGAGGCAATGCAAAATAGTCAAAATTCGGCAAGGATTAATAAGTTTAGGGTGTATAAGTGTGATATTGAAATGTCGAATTGTAATCCTTATGATGTTCAGGGTAATGGTGGTTACTTACACGGGTTTGCTAATCCGAATACGGGATCGGTTATTCCTTATAAGATAATGCTTACGAAGTAGGAAAGTGGTGATTTATAGTGAAGAGGCTTAATAATAGGGGATATTTAATAGTAGAATTGATACTTGCATCAGTTCTAGCTATGACAGTTGCTTATTTTCTTCTTAACTTAGTAGTTAAGATGAGTAGTAAGAATCAGGATCTTTATGTAGAAACAGCTCTTCTTACGGATAAGGCTATTATGACGAATCTTGTTATGGAAGATGTTAATAAGTATACTTTGATTAGGATGAATAATAGTAGTGAAAATGAAGGGAAGATTAGTAAGGTACTTCTTAGGTTTAGTTATTATGATGCAAGTAATAATAATAAACAAGAATATATTGACAAGATGGTTACTATGAATACTGAGACTAGCGAGTTTATATATGGAGAGGTTAGTTGCACTAATAGTGGAAATGAATATGAACCTAAAAATTGTGAGTATAAAGCGGATAAGACGATAACTAAGAAACTAAATAGTAATCTTTATTCAGTTGATGCTAAGGCTAGTACAAAGGATAATAATGGTAATGGGATTAATGATAAGATTCTTAATATTAATAGTAATTTAAAGACAATGTATTCGGATTATGATTATGGGTTAAATCTTGCTATTCCTTATAGTAATAATACTTTAGAGTTTAGTCCGAAGATAGAAGTTAAGGCTGATTATAAGAATGGTTATATGGTTGAATATCCTAATAATGATAATACTAGAATTGATAGTTTATTTTCTTATTTTCCTAGTAATGGTACTATTAGTTGTAATTATGCTAAGGTTAAGGATGTTAGTAATAATGTGGGAAAGACTCCGGCTACTTGTACAGTTTCTTATGATTTTAATGGTAATGTTAAAACGGCCTCAGCTGATGTTACAATAGAGGTTACAAAGAAACCAGCACCTCCAAAACCTAAGTATTTGTATTATACGGATAATAATTTATCTAGTCAGGGTAATAATACAGAGAGTTTTTCTATTTATAGGTGTAATGATGACTTTACGGGTTGTTCTTCGGTAGCAGGAGCTAGTGGTATGATAACTAATACTACTACTTCTCTTAGTTATGGATTGGCTCCTGTTAATGGTAGTGATAAGTTTTTCTATTCTTCTTGTAGGTATGGTAATAGTAAGACTATTGATGTTTATGATGTTTATATGAAAGATGGTAATGGGAATAGGTCTACTATTGGTGGGGCTGCTGGTTATGCTAGGGCTTATGCTAATACTAGTGTTTCTTCGGAAATGGTTAGTAATAGTAAGTATTTGTATTATAGTTCAGCTAGGTATTATAATAGTCAGTACTCGAATTCTTTTGATATAAGGGCTTGTAATATTGATACGAAAGAATGTAATGACTTCACAAGCACGACAGTGTATGTTTATGGTGGTAATAATAGTGCTAATGGTAATGGGGTTAGTTTTAGGCTTGGTATGGCAGCTAATGAGAAGTACTTTTTCTACACGGATGCACGGAGAACTAGTCAGGGTAATGCAAGTGATAGTGTAGATATTTATAGGTGTAATGCTGATGGAACGGATTGCAAGGTGATAACGGGAGCTAGTGGCTGGGCTTTCACAGGAAGTGGTAGTGAACTTTATCCGAAGTTAGTGGCTGATGATAAGAATTTGTATTATACTTCGGTTGATAATAAGTATGGTAGTACATCTATTTATAAGTGTGATTATGATGGTACTGGTTGTGAGAGTATTGTTAGCGGTGCTTATGGTTTTGCGGGGGCTAAGGGACAGAGTATTAATGTTGATTTGGATATTAATAGTAAGTATCTTTATTATACGTCTAATACGGGTGGTAGGGGTGACTATGGTTATATGTCCGTGTATAAGTGTAATAGGGATGGAACGGGCTGCGTTAGTAAAGGTGGTGGTGGTAGTACTTTACTTGCGGGCTCTGGTATAGGAGTACAGGTTACGGCTAATGATAATTTTGTTTATTATACGAGTGCGGGATGGAATAGAAGTGGTACGGATAGGATTAACTCGTTTTCGGTTAAGAGATGTGATATAGAGATGAAAGAGTGTAAAGGGGTAAAGGGAGTGGCTGGTTTTGCTAATCCTAGTACGGGTAGCACTATTCCTTATAGGATAATTCTTACTAAGTAAGGGTGGTTAAGGGAAACTATAAAAAGCATATTATGTTGGTATAATATGTTTTTTTAATACAGTGACATTTACAGTGACATTTGTGGTATAATGTTATTAAAAGGAGTGATTTAAATGGAATTATTTGATAAAGTTAAACCTAAATATTATATTGATAAGGAAATGAATGATATACTACAAGATATAGATGAGAAACTTAAATATATTAATTGAAAGAGTTGGCTCTGATAAAACGGGATACTTGCAAATTATTAAATAATGGTTATATTATTATAATGCATAATATATAGGATATTATTAGGGCTAGGAGGGACCCTATTATTCTTCCATATAGGAAGTATTTGTATTTTATGTTTGTTCCTATTAACTGACTTATTACTTGGAGGTGTACTGACAAGCCTCCAAAGGTAATTATGGTTGTGGCAAGGACTGTTTTATGGGTTATTGATATGGAAAGAGTACCTAAATCTTTTAGTCCCATTGTTATTTCAATTATGCTTTTTATTATTACCTCGGTATAGGTATTTACGTTTATTAGGTTTATTAGTAGGGATGCTAAGAGTAGAAATGTTGTTAGTATACCTAGTATTAGGAGTAGGGTATCGATACTTTTTTTTATGGCACTTACAAAAATGGGTCCAAAGTTTTGACTTTTAGTAGAAACAGTGTTAAAATTTATATTAGGTCCCGTAGGGTTATAACCCCTTAAAATAATTCCTAGTATGATATTGGAGAGGTATAGTGATATCATAATGATTAGGCCAGATATTTTGTTATGGAGGAAGAATATGGCGGTGGTGCTAAGGATGAAGAGGGGATTAGCGAAGTGGGTATAGGCAAGGGTTATATTTGCTTCCTTAGTACTTATTTGGTCTTTATCGTAGTAGGTTCTTATATTTCGGGCGTTAGAGGGGAAACCGGACAGCATTGATAGGAAGAATATGGATATGGTATTTGGTGAAGTGTTCCATAGTTTGATTAGTATTTTCTTTAGTCTTTTGGGTATATAAGAGGTTATATTGTAACTTATTAATATATCAGAGAGGACAAAGAAGGGAAATAGGGATGGTATGAGGTTTTCTACCCATATTGATAGGGAGTAGTTGGTTATTCTTGTTATTAGGGTAGGATTGGTTATGAGATTGAAGATAATTGATAGTGATGTTAATATTATTACTGTATTTTTTATTTTTTGTTTCATAGTTAATTATATGTAATGTATATTATTAATAGAGGTGAAAAATGGATAGAATTAAAAGTTTTTGGAAAGATAATAGGGTTTATATTGTTATTTTCTTTATTACGGTGGTGGTTTTTAATATTAGACTTCCATACTATGTTAGTGCCCCTGGAGGGACTATTGACATAACTAATAGGTTAAGTGGAGAGGATAGTAAGAAGATTAATGGCAGTCTTAATTTGTTATATGTAACGGAGTTTGAGGGGACGGTGCCGACGGTTCTTATGAGTTTTTTGTTTCCGGACTGGGATTTGGAGGCAAGGAAGGAAGTGGAGCTGGATGGTGAAAATGGGGATGATGTTTATAATAGGAATAGGCTAATGCTAGATAATTCGGTTAAGAATGCGACTTATGTTGCTTACAAGTATGCGGGCAAGGATGTTAAGCTTACTAATATTGAGAATGTTGTTATTGCAAATACGAGGGATAATGGGCTAGAAATTGGGGATGTTATTAATAGGGTTAATGGTAAGGAAGTAAAAAGTGTTGAAGAGATTAGGGATGTGCTTAAAGAGAGTAATGGCAGTGTTAATATTGACCTTACGAGAGATAAGAAGAACAAGAATATTGATGTTAGTTTGGATAGTGATAATAAGCTTGGTACGGTTATTATGACTAATTATGATATTGATACTGAAGATGATTTGGATATTAGGTTTAATAGTAGAGAGAGTGGTAGTAGTGGGGGGATGATGCTTACTCTTACTATTTATAGTGCTATTAGTGGGGATGATATTATTAAGGGACGTAAGATTGCGGGAACGGGTACGATTGATATTAATGGTAATGTGGGGGAGATTGATGGTATTAAGTATAAGATAATGGGTGCTCATAAGAAGGGGGTAGATGTGGTTTTGGTGCCTAGTAGTAACTATGAGGAAGCTATGAGGGTTAAGAAGGATAAGGGCTATGATATGGAAATTGTTGAGGTTAAGACTTTTAGTGATGCGGTTAATTATCTTAAGAATAGTTAGAAAAAGTGAAAATGGGTATTGACAAGGGGACATTTGATTAGGGAAGTTATCTCTAATCTTTTTTTGTGGTAAATTTTAGAAAAATTTTCTTAAAATCTCTTTACTTAACTTTCTATATATGATAAGATTAAATAGTAATAGAAAGTAGCAAAGGAGGAACCCTCTTATGGATATATATAGTGAGATGAGCAATACAAAATTGCATTTATAAATTGGGGCGGGCATTGTATCGACAGATACATTAAATAGCGAAGCTATAATAGATAATATAGAAGACTATAACAGTAAGAGTATGGGAGTACTCTAGTTTGTTATAGTCTTTTCTGTATATAAAGAAAATAATAGGTAGATAGAAGGTGGGTATAAATATGATATTTAAAAATAAAGATGTAAAGGTAATAATATTAGAAGTATTTTTAATAGCCTTAGGGTTAGTAGGACTTACCTTAGGGGTTAAGTATATTATGAATAGTATTAATGTTAACGTTGATACTAGTAAACTCGCTATAGATAGTATGAATGCTAATGTTACTAATGGAACATTAATGCCAATAAATGATAGTACAGTTAACATTAA
>JABLTL010041540.1_pt1 | contig 35183 bp, 33 predicted proteins | sample 7160151 | NCBI WGS metagenome assembly JABLTL01 (sample SAMN14651223, study PRJNA627086) | human gut metagenome | isolation source: feces | host: Homo sapiens
AGCACTAATCTCTATCCCCTTTCCTTGCAAAAATTCAGTAATATCTTCAAGCACAGCTTCATCGCCTTCGCAATGAAAAATCCCATAACATTTTTCTATATATTCAAGAACATTCGCTTCTTTAAACAAGTGGATAATCTGTTCAACAGATAAATGCCACTCTTCTGAAGCAAGCCGGATTAATCTTGTTTGCATGAAAGTAATCTCTGTTTTCTCACTCATAATGAATCCTCCTCATTTTTCTTAGTCAGTAAAACTGGAAGTTTATTTTCTGCTCATATGAAATGTATCAATGGCTTTGCTTGCAAACTCTCCAGTACCTATTCCACCAACATCATCAATTTTTTCCGTAAGTTCTCCTCCACCAGGATACATTCTTCCAAAAACGCATAAAATCTTGTTAGAACATATATAAAAATGGTCCGTAATATAATCCTGAATTTTCCTTACCTGCGACTGCATTTGTTCATCTGTCCGAATTCAACACATAAATGCATAAATTCATTTGTAACAGCAGCTTCATCATCTTTTGTCCAGTTCTTTGTTTTCTCTTCAAACTACTTAAACGCAGAGGTTTGCCCCCATTGTTCTTTTGCTCGTTTAGAATACTCATCAATCTTTCTTGTATCAAATACTTTAAAATCTATATATTTCACTTCTATTCCTTTTATTCCTGTCAAAGCCAGGGGCATCAATTATCTTTTTAATCTTTTAATACGGCCATATCTGGCAGATTCTACTATACAGCTGATAGTTTGATTCATTATCACCTAAACTATTTGCACAATATGTTTTTAATTCTTTCTTTGTGTGTTTATTTGCTGCTGCTTTTGATTGCTTTGTAATTGTTCCTTTTTTCTTTTCAGGAAATTGTTGTTGAATGATTGTTGCAATCTGTTTCTGATATTGTGCTACACCTTTTGCATCACTTGGATCTAGCTTAGCTTTTTCAACAACTGCTGGTTTTGGTGTAAAGAAATCTTGAATTGATTCTGCCTTATTGATAACACGATTATTCTTTTTCCAGTAATCCATCACTGCAGTATATCCATTATCTTTACTGATAATAACAGCTTCTGCATTCACATATCTTTCCATTAGTTGTCCTAAGATCGTACATAATTGAAAGTCTAGATAGTTTTTAGATCCATTGGATGTTAAATCATCTACATGAAACTTTGCTTTCGATGACATTACTTTTAGTAATAAATCACCTTCTACCTTTTCTTTCTTAAAGTTTGGTGTACTGAGTACATATACTAGATCTGTATCGTCTAGTTTTTCTATTCCATCTAAGCCATGATGGTGTACATTTTCTGTATCTATTAGAAATATTCTCATAGTAAATTATTCTCCAATGAAATTATTTTAACATCAAAGAAGGATGGAATGGGAAAAGAGTAATGTAAGAGTTAATGGTTTTGTTTATTTTAATATACAGGTTGTAGATAAAAAATTGTTATGAAAAAAAGAAATATGGTCATCAGCATTTAAAACCATACATCAATCAAGTTTTTGGTATATTTCTTTTAAATGCTGATACTTAGGGTTGAAGAATAATACTTTTTCAAAATTAGATCCAGTTTCACATAATAATTCTTTTAATTCATCATAATCAAGTACTTTTTTTAGAGTTAAAAAATATTGCTCCACTTCTTCTTTAGTAACGCCTAAACAACATGAAGTAAATTTAAAGTATCGAAATATTTCTTCACATAAATCATCTTTTCTTTTTGAAAAATCAAATTTATCATTGCTAATATATTTCTTCAAATTTTTATTATATACAATTGTCGATTCCTTACTTAATATATCTATTTTTTCAATAACTGGTTTATTTTTCAATTTTTCAGCATTAATTGTTGCACTAGTTAATGTTAAATTAAATATTGAAGAATTATCATTAGAACCATTATCCGAATTTAGATGTTCTATTGTTAATTGATCTGGCAACATAGATGTATCATTTTGTAACTCTTTGTAAATATTGAAAAGTATATATTTAACCATCCTTCCATTTCTTTTATATGCTGTATTTTGATTTGAATATTTGTAAGCTTGATTGTTAATAAACATAGATTTCATATCATCTTCATTGCTTATCATCTTTTCTAATTCTATAAAGAATCGTGTGCATAACATCTTAAAATGGCTTTTTTTTGTACAATGATAAATATCGTAAGACATGTTACTAACAATCTTATCTGTTTTATTACTTGTATGAGAGCAAACATTAAAAATAAAGAAATAATTTCGTAAATTTTCAAAAACTTTTTCTTTCAGTTCTTTGTCTATAACTCCTTTTTGATTAGCAACTTCAATTGCAGCAAGTAGGGATCTTATTTGCTTATTCCTTTTTATATCAAAATATTCGATATATTCATTTTCTATTGAATGATCAGTGACTATTTTATAAGCATTAGAATATTCGTAAAGAGAATCTAAAAATAAAGACAATTCATCAATTTTTATTTCATCTTTTATTAATTTATACACTTGATTTGAACTTTCAGCATCTTTTTTTATATAACATTTAGTAAAATGAATTAGTAAACTGTCCATATCAGTTAAATGTGAGTAGTTTTTTTCAATTTTATTCCATTTATCTTTTGCCAAGTCAATATACTCATTATTATGAGGCTGTATATATTTCATTATATGATTTTTTAACAACTCCATTTGTTTCAAAGGCCTTCCACGAGCATTAAGAACCTCAAATATGTTATATATTTCTTCTTCTTGATCAGAAATGATTTCAACTATATTGATATTAAGTAATTTTTCTAAAAACTTATCTAATCCATTAAAATCGTACTCCTTAATTTCATCATAAAAAAACTCAAATAATTCCGAGAAAAAATTAGATGTAATATCATCATATTTCATTACTTCAGTTACAAGTCGACATAAATCTGAATTTATTTTTTCATTATTAATCATTAATACACGTGCAGAGTTAGCATCAAGACTAGTCAAGAATGTTTCGTGGATATATTTCACGCGAAATTTAGAATCATCATTTTTAATTTCTTTAAATCTATATGCTATACATGCAAATAAAAGATAAATTGTAGTCAATCTTTGTTGACCATCAACAATTTCATATACCGTTATTCCTTTACTAGGATTTTGATAATCTTGTTCTGTCTTATTATTTAATACAATTGTCCCTAAAAAATGCGACCATTGTAAATTATCAGCAGAATTAACAGTAAACTTAATATCAGATATCAATTCGGACCAATTAGTTTTATTCCATACATAATCTCTCTGATATCTTGGCACAACATATTGACAAGATTTTTCAAAAAGATCTTTAATTTTACGGTTTTCTGTTTTAAAACTCATTTCTACCTCCTTTACATATTTTTCAATGATTTTAATTCTTTTACAACTTCATAATTTATACCAGTATCAATCACTTCAAAATGCTTTCTTCCACAAAGAATTTTCTTCTTTTCAGTTCCCTTCAAGTCATTGATATTTTCCGTACCTTTTGTTTCTGCTACAAAATATACTTTTTCACCTCTATTTGTATTCAATACTACAGCCCAGTCTGGATTGTAATTTCCTATTGGTGTATCAATTTTAAACCTAGAAGGTAATTTTGCATAAAGAAGTACATCATCATCATTTTCTGCATCTATCGCAAATTTTCTTTCGATTTCTGAATCATAAATTACATGATCATATATATTTTTATCTGATTCAACATCTAAGACATTACGATTTTTATATCCATATAATTCTTCATCATTGAAAATTAAATCTTGTTCATAACATTCATCAACTTTTTCATACTTGATTCCTTCTGTTAGATTTTCTTTTTTTACAGAAAGTAAGATTTTAGATACCTGCTTAATCCATTCTTCTGGATTAATGTAAAATTCTTCTAATCTTCCTGATTTTACAATTATTTCAATAATTGTTTTTCTCATCAAATCAGTTGAATCCTGCAGTCTCCTGATAAAATCCGGATAGCTCATTGATTCATATTCATAGACTGCTCCTAGATCTTTAATTTGATGCCCTTTATCTATTACACCTTTTTTTGTAATATCAACATTTGTGATCTGAGCATCAATCTTATCCGGGCGAATACGTGGCATATTTTTGATTTGTTCAATTGCTTCACGTTTAAGTTTATTCATATCCATATTGATTGTATAAACTGTTTTCTGTTTGATTTTATCCCATAATGCAATAAATTCAGGTGATAATTGAACTTCTTTATTCAATTTAACTGGAACTTTAGTGGATGCATCTTTAATTTCAATTTCTCTTGAAAGATTATCAATACGCTTCATTACTTTAGGAGTAAAAGATTCATACTGTTCAGGGAGAGCAAATTTATCTTCATATTTATCCTGATGATATTTATTTGTGATCTTCCCCTTTGATGTCATATATTCATTTTCTACAAGATAGTTGAAAATTTCTTCAGATTCTTTCTGAGTGAGCTCAACTAATGAGCCATTATGCTGTTTAACCGCAATACCTGTAAAGCTGACCGGTTCAATGATTCCAAATTTAAAATTATCACTCTCCAGTTCTCTTTGTAATGTACTGGCAAATTCTTTATATGATTCATTAGCAATTACACTCAATGTGTTATATCTTGTATCAAGTACTCTTTCACCATCCTGATTAACACAGATACGCAAACCACGACCTATTTTCTGTCGTTTTGTCATCGTATCTTTTGTTTCAACCAGCGTACATACCTGGAATACATTAGGATTATCCCATCCTTCTTTTAATGCAGAGTGAGAAAAGATAAAACGAATTGGTTCTTCAAAAGACAAGAGACGCTCTTTATCTTTCATAATCAGCTGATAAGTTGTTTCATCATCGTTTGTTGTTCCATTTGAATTTTTCACTCTACCTTTTCCATCCTGAGCAAAATATCCATCATGTACTAAGCTTGGATCAGTAGAAATGTAATTTCCATATTTTTCTCGGAGTACTCTGTATTTTGGAAGATTAATCAACTTGGTATATTCCTCTTCAAACCAACACTGATAGTCACCTTTTTCATCTTCTCTAGAATAATCACGATATTTTGAAACTTCATCAATAAAGAATAAGCTCAATACTTTAATACCTCGTTTTGTATAATGAAGTTCTTTATTAAGGTGCATTTCAATCGTTTGACGAATCTGTGCTTTTTTCATTGTTGAATCATCAACATTTCCAATTATTTCACCAATATTTAAAAACTCTCCATTACTAAAAGATACAGATTCTTCTTCCTGGAAACAATCTATGTTATCTACAATATACCCACGATCTTTGTAATAATCTACTTCATTTGATAATTCCCATAAATCATCTTTCGTTTTTGCGGTTACTACTTTCTTGTCAATTACACCTGTCTTCTTGTTATTGACATAGATTTCCAAACGGCATGAATATCCATTTTTATCAGAGACACTTAACAATTTTACATATGGTTTTGTACTTGCATCATTGCTTGTAATTGAAGCTACTTCAATATGCTTAACAAGATTTTCCTGATATGCATCTACTGGAGTCAAACGATACATTAAATTGTACAATTCCTTATGTGTAGCAGAATATCTCAAAGTACATAGTGGATTCAAAGAAGCAATTGCTTCTTTGGATTTCTTTGTTCCATCTACAGATTGAGGCTCATCAATAATAACAATTGGATTAGTTCCTGCAATCAGATCAATAGGTTTGTTACCGTTTAATCTGTCACTTGCTCTATGAATTAAATTGGCTTTTGTTTCTTTTGATGGATCAGTAAAACTCTTTCTAAAAGCATCAATATTGATAATCATGATTTCAATATTTGTGCTTGTAGCAAATTCTCTTATTCTCTCAAGATGGTTAGAATCATAGACAAAATAGTTGTAAACAACATTGTCATATTTTTCCATAAAATGTTCTTTTGTAGCATTCAAAGAACTATAAACACCTTCTTTGATGGCAATACTTGGAACAACGATAATAAACTTAGTAAAACCATACCTTTTATTCATTTCAAGAATTGTCTTAGTATATACGTATGTTTTACCAGTTCCTGTTTCCATTTCTATTGTGAAATTTCTTTTTTGAAGATTTTTTGACATTTGAATATCATTTCTTTCTTGAATGTTTTGAACATTTTCAAGCATCGTAAAATCATCAATCGTCATTTTATTAGAATGACCTATATAATATTCATCTGATCCTTCTTTCAACGCCAAAGTCAGTTTGTCAAAATTTGAATGTTTTTCGTCAAAAGAAGTTACTTCGACTGTAAACAAAGAATCTTTGACTTCACAGCCATCAAAAATATCACATATAGCATTTACAGCATCTGTCTGATATGGCTGATCAACAAATTTAAGTTTCATACTAGAATCTCCTAAATACACTTAACATCTTCTACACCGCATTTTTCAAGATTATATACAGCATTGATTTTATCATTATCATTATTGAATCCAGTTTCATTAAAGATAACTGTTCTAGGAGATAATTCACCAATAGCTTTTACATCCTCTGAAGTGATTTGATTATCTAAACAAACTATCATATAACGTTTGCCAACACGATACATTGGTTTTCCGTTCACGTTAATTTCTTCAACCTGTTTATCAAATACACCATATTTAAGCATGATTTCATACAGAATATCTTCTTTATTTCGGTCTGATTTAAATACTTCACTTAAGCGCATAGCTAGTTCTTTTTCATCAAACTTCATATTTGAATCCCATTCATTTACATTTGTAGAATCAAGTTTAAACACTTTAAATCCAATATCTGTAGTGAATTTCTCATCAGCACCAAATAACCCATCTGATGAATGTTCTTTCTCCCAATCACTCTTGATTTGTTCACCTGCACGACGAATACGTTCTTCGCCAATTTCACAGATGTTTTTATAACCTGCTTTATAAGCTTCTGATTTTTCTGCACATAGTTCTGGAAGTTGAACCATTATAAATTTACGATTACCGCCATCTTCAGCATTTAATTTCATTACTGCATGTGCCGTAGTTGCTGAACCAGAAAAAAAATCTAAAACCATCATTTGTTTATCTACAACTAATTCTTGCAAGTAACTTATCATATTCAAATTCTTAGGATTATTAAACACACTACCTTCAATCAAAGAATTCAGTATATTAGTTCCATCATTTGTTGAAAAGTCAATTATACTTCTTGCATTTGTACTATTAATTGCTGGATAAACTAATTTTCCATCTTTCTTCTGAACTTTATTAGAGTCAATAAATGTTCTTTTTTTTGCAGTATATGATCCTATTTTACCTGTAATTACAATATTATCTTTTTCCGCATTAAATTTTTCGATAGACCAAGTCCAGCATCCTAATTTTCCTCTTACACGTGGTGGTCTAACAGCAATATAACCAGAGGAAACTAAGTCAGATTTTGTATGATATACTTCTTCTTCATTATTACTATATTTTGCGAGTTTAATATCATAATCATCAACCGCGAAAAAGTCCTTTGTTTCAGGATTATAGTAAATTGTATATCCTAGATTAGGCCTTGCATTTAATGTTCCACCTTCACCCCTTGTTGTTATTGAATCATTTAAATAATAAAATCGACCTTTTTCATCAATTACATCTTTATATGATATAACTTTACGCACTATTGTTGGTTGGATTTTTGATTCATTTAATACAGCCATTTTTCGATAAACCAAAATGTATTCATGATTTTTCTGTATATTTATTGTATCGTTTTTTGCATTTAATTTATTTTGAATTATAGGTCCAATCCTATTGCTATAGCCAAAAATTTCATCGCAAATTTCTGTTAAATCAATATATTCATTATCATCAATACTAATAAAAATAACACCGTCATCAGTTAATAAGTTTTTTGCTAAAAGTAATCTTGGATACATCATATTTAACCAGTCTGTATGAAATCTCCCATTACTTTCTGGATTAGAAGAAGATACTTGATTTGTTTGTTCTTTATAATTTTCTAAACTATTAGAAAAATTGTCCTTATATATAAAATCATTACCAGTATTATATGGTGGATCAATGTAGATCATTTTGATCTTGCCATAATAAGTTTTCTGAAGTTGTTTTAGAACTTCTAAATTATCACCTTCAATATAAAGGTTTCCTGTTGCATCCCAGTCTTTTGATTTTTCTTTGCATGGTCTTAATGTTGCTGAAGATGGTGTTTGCGCCATCTTAATTGCTTTAGCTTTTCCGTTCCATGTAAACTGATATTTTTCTCTAGAATCATCTACTTCATCACCAAGCATTGTTCGCAGCATATCAAAATTAATTTTTCCTTCTTCTACTACTTCAGGAAATAATTCTTTAATTCTATCTATATTTTGCTTTTCAAGGTTTAAACTATAACCATTAATTTTTTCCATTAGATCATCTCCTAAATGCATTTGATATCTTCTACACCAACATTTTTTAGATTTGTTAAAGCATTAATTTTTTCATTGTCAGCTTTAAAACTATTCTCATTAAAAACTACAGTCTTAGGAGACAATTCACCAATTGCTTTTATATCTTCCAATGTAATTTCACTTTCTAAACAGATTATCATATATCGTTTCCCAACTCGATACATCGTTTTATCATTTACTTTTATTCTTTCAACTTTCTTATCAAAAACACCATACTTAAGCATAATTTCGTAAATAATATCTTCGTTTGAGCGCTCTAACTTAAAAACTTTTCCATATTTTTCAACTAAATCTTTTTCATTTAATTTCAAACTACTATCCCATTCATATAGATTTGAAGAATCTAACTTAAATACTTTAAAACCAATATCAGTTGTAAACTTCTCATCAGCGCCAAACAAGCCATCTGAAGGATGTTCTTTTTCCCAATCGGCCTTAATTTGTTCACCTGCACGACGGATGCGTTCTTCCCCAATATCACAGATGGTACAATACTTTTCATTATCAACCACTTCAGGTAACTGCACCATAATATATTTTCTTTTTAAATTATCTTCACAATTAATTTGCATTGTTGCATGTGCTGTAGTTGCAGATCCAGAAAAAAAATCCAGAATAATATCATTTTCATCTAAACCAGTTTTTATGAAATCATATAGCAATCCTAAAGGTTTAGGAAAAGAAAAAATTTTTTCTCCTAAAATTTCTTCAACTTCAGCAGTACCTCTTCTGCTTGAATATTTTTTATCTAATAATATACTTCTTATTATTTTTTTATCGTGTCTCATTTTTTGAACAATTCGAAATTCATCATTTAATTTATATCCTATTATTTCTTTATTCATATAAGTTAGCGCCTTTTCTTTACCCCAGCGCCATACGAATTGAACATTATTTTTCAAAGATTTTGGTGGATATACTTCAATACTATTTTCTCTTTTTTCCAAACCTATTTCATAAAATTCTTTAGATATTGGTTTATCTAAATATACATAAAATGGATAATATAAATTTGGACGATTTTCATTTGTAAATGCTTCATTACTATTATAAAGTGGATGAATGTTAAATCCACTTACATCATCTGAATATTTATACGTTTTCCCTTCTTCTGGCAACAGATTAGTCTTTGTAAAATAACTGTTTTTTCCATAAAACAAACAAAATTCATGCATCTTTCCAATATGTCCATAATCTCTAGCATTAGGAGTTGAATTAATGATAAATGTTCCTAAATAATTGTTTTCCCCAAATATTTCATCCAAAATCTTTTTGAGATTTTCACATTCATTATCATCAATACTAATAAAAATAATTCCATCTTCTCTTAATAAATTTTTAGCTAGGATTAATCTCGGATACATCATATTTAACCAATCAGTATGAAATCTACCATTACTTTCAGGATTAGAAGATGCTGCTTGATTTGTCTGTTCTTTATAATTGTCTATATTATTTGAAAAATCATCATGATACACAAAATCATTACCTGTATTATAAGGTGGATCAATGTAGATCATTTTGATCTTGCCATAATAAGTTTTTTGAAGCTGCTTTAAGACTTCTAAGTTATCTCCTTCAATATAAAGGTTTTCTGTAGTATCCCAGTCTTTGGATTTTTCTTTGCAAGGTCTCAAGGTTGCAGATGATGGAGTTTGTGCCATCTTAATTGATTTAGCTTTTCCATTCCATGTGAATTGATATTTTTCTCTAGAATCATCCACTTCATCTCCAAGCATTGCTCGCAAAATGTCAAAATTGATTTTTCCTTCTTCTACTGCTTCAGGAAATAATTCTTTAAGTTTATCTATATTTTGTTTTTCTAAATCAAGACTTATTCCATCAACTTTACTAATATCACTCATTGTCTTCTCCTCCTGCTGTAAAAATAGAAATATCCGATAACAAGCTTGTTATTTCAAGTAATCTATTTTTTGTTCTTTCCGTAAATGTATATGGCCCAATTCTTTTTCTATTATCTCTCCATGAATATTCTTTAAATATTGCTTCGTACAATAAAGAAGCTTTTTCCATTTTATTTGCTTTATTGTTGAAATAATTTAAATTCAACCATAAATTATCAATGCTCTCTACTCTAGATAACAGCTGAGAAAACAATTCTGAATTGTTACCTGTTATTAGAGAATCATAATCATTTTTATTATTTAAGAATACCCCAATAAACAATGGAGCCAAATACATTGACAGCATATTATCCATTGCAGAAAAAGGACCCATTTCTTTTTTATATAAAAATTTATTAATTACGATATTACAAAGAAGTTTATAATGACTGATCTGTCTAAATTCCATATTATAGTAGTTGATAATTGTCTTCATTACACAACTTGGGGCATCGTTATTAATTCCAACTATCTCATATATTTTTTCTCTTTTTATCAATGGTAAATTCAATCTCAAATCAAAAAATCTATCTAGATAATTGTATGCATCAAATTCATTTCCATAACAATTTTTTATACTGTGTTGAAGTTGACTTGAATTAATTGTAAAAACAAAAATCAATCTATCATCTGTAAAGTAATGTTTAATCCGTTCCAATAATTCAACAGCATATGTTGGTTTGCATCTATCTAATTCATCAATAATAATTATCAATTTATTACAGTGTTCTTTTGGTAACTCATTGAAAACTTGCTTAATTTTACCTTCAAATATTTTTGATTCTTTGTAATTTTTTAATAGATCATCTACTTGTAATGATGCATTTATTTTCAATGTCAAGGGAATATATTTATTTAAAACTGTTTTACAGATTTCACCAATAATACTATCCAATGATTTTTTTATATTAGATATATCTATTATCTCCTCTAATTGGTCAGCAATTTCAAGTAAAATTGAGACAACAGGATCTAAGTCATTATCATTTTTCCAAGCATCATAATATACAGCGCACACTGATGTATCTGGATTTTCAATACCTATTGCTTCTTTTATTTTATTTTCAGCATCGTCTTTAGCACAGTTATTAATCACTTGACATAATTCTTTTGCAAAAAATGTTTTTCCAGAGCCCCAGGCACCATCAATAGCTATTGTATGTATATCTTCTGAATACCTTAGTAATTCATAAAATGTTTTAATATGCTTATTTCTTTCAAGTGAATCTTTTAAAATTGAATTTTTAATATTTTCATCTGTCGGATCCAGATCCAATCTTTTCATTTTGACATAGTTCCCTTCATTTTTTCTATCAATTGCTTTTGTTTCTGTTCTTCATCATATATTTGATCATCTATATCCAGTTGCTCCGCTTTCATCGCAGATTTTTTATACTGTTCTTTCAAACAGCTGATATTTGAAGAACATTGCTGATACTCTTTAATAACAGTTTTAAAATCCAAGTCAACTTCTGGATATATATTGATAATGCTAAATACAGCAATTCTGTACAGCAATTGTACAACCTTCATGTAATAGTCTTTCAGATTGACTGCTGATAGTTTTGATAGATCTAAATACTTATAAGCTTCTCCATCTATCTTTTGTACAACAATATCATCTAAAACAGTTTTTGTTGTATCCACCCTGTTAATTCTTTTAGGTGCTGCACTGATCCATTCTTTATCAGAAGCATATTCCATTAAAAGAATGGTAGGTTCTGGAAATGCTGAATGCAGCTGAACAGAAAGATCAGTTAACTGATCATCCTTTTTCAATGTTACCTGTAACACATAAATCGCCTGATAGCTGTACTCCTCATCTTTATATGCTCTATAATGAATTGTCTGTTCATTCAATAAACTTACAAGATAAATAGAAGCAACATGACTTTCAATCAGTCTTTTATTTACAGGTGTTGGCTGAAGCTGATCAATCAGCATTTTAACAGGTACTCTTTGTTTATTAATTGCAGGTATTTTTAAACTTTCAAATATTGTCATTTTGTCACCACCAGAAATGTAATCAATTCAAAATCATTCAATCCAGTAACTGAGTTATCCAGTAAAGTTGCCTTGCCTAATTGAAATAGTGATTGTATTCCTTTTTGCTCAACTACACCTTTTATGTCATAAACAGCCTTTTCCAGTAAAGATGTATATTCTGACATGTCAGATCCATTCTTTGTCTTTTTATTGAATGTTTTTACCAGTTTTTCAACAGGTTCTTTTTTCCCCTGACAGAGTGCTTTATATAGATCAAGAATCTTTTTCGGATTTGTATTTTTTACATGTATAGAGCCATTACTGCCTACATAGACAAGATAGTAAGGATATAGAGAAGTTGCTGCTTCCTGATTATTTGTATATTTCTTCTGTTTCAGACAGTAAATAACTCCGTCTGTACACTCTTCTTTATTCTTCTCAGGAATATCTGTGATTGCATATACACCAGTAGGATATCTCTCCAAAATCTTAGGATTTTCCTTCATAAATCTATCAAGAGACATTATGAAATCATCAAGTGTAAGATCAGTAATAGAAATACCTCCCTGCAGATCTTCCACATCAAGAACTTCATTCTGCAATTGTTTCAACTGTTTCTTTCTATACTCTAAATTCTTACTTTCAGCTGTTAAAAGATCATCATCTCCTGTTGCTGAAATATCCAGCATAACCATTCTGTTCTTGACTCTGTTTTCAAGATTAATATATTCATCCAGTTCCATATTCGGCCAGAAGTTTACAAGCTGAATAACCTTATTCTGTGATCCAATACGGTCGATACGACCAAATCTCTGCACAATTCTAACTGGATTCCAGTGAATATCATAATTTATCAGATAGTCACAATCCTGAAGGTTTTGACCTTCTGAAATACAATCTGTAGCAATCAGCAGATCTATCTGATGATTGTCTGTAATCAGATGATTTGATCTTGGAGAAAAGTTTGCAAGAATCGTTTCAAAATGATTTGATACATATTTCAGATTTGTTTTCAAACCGCTGCTGCCAGTTACAAGTCCTGAATACAGTCCATGCTTTTTCAAAAGCCAGTCACTTATATTCCTGTACAGATATTCAGCTGTATCAGAAAAGGATGTGAAGATAATTATTTTTTTATTATTTCCATTGACTGGATGCATGATTTTCTCTTCTATTTGATTTTTTAAGTCCTGCAGTTTTGCATCCTTGTCAGGCGTAACATCAATTGACTGATACAGTAAATCTTCAAGGATCTTTCTATCTTCTGTTAAATCTTCTCTAAGCTTGAGAACATCAAGATCTTTGACTTTAATTCTGATCTTTCCGCCAATCTCACAGTCCATATCATCATCTTCACTGTCAGAAAAACTTTCTTCATCCAGATCATATTCCTGTCCAGTCTCTAAAGCTGCCATCATAGTTTCAATCTGTTTCAGGATTCTTTCCAATGTCAGTGTAAATGAGTTTACTGAACTTTCCAAGCGTTTAAAGATATTTACTCTCATCAGATTGACAATGTTTTTTTCACGGTCAACCTGTTTGAATTTTCCAGTACCGCCTTTTACTTCCTGGTCATACATATTTTCATAGTATTCAAGTTTACTTGGCAGCACATAAAGCATTGGAGAATAAATAGCCAGATGAAGACTCGCAATCATGCCATTTACTTTTACCAGAGATGGGAAATTCTTATTTATATCAATATCAGACTTGATAGATTTTGGCTTTAATCTTGTAGGAAATTCGCCAATATCTTTTGTATCATAATATGTCTGAATATGTCTTCTGCTTCGTGCAATTGTAACTGTATTCAAAAGATTAAAGAAATTGTAATCGAGCATTGGCAATAAATTTGAAGTTGTTCTTTTTTCATCCGGCAGTTTTGACCATTCCTTGAATTTTGTCTGCGCAACTCTCAATGTTGTTTCCACACTGTTAATGCCTGCTGATTCTTTAAAAGCATCATCCTGATCTTCCGTAATGAACATAATCTGATTCTTCAGATCTGCCAGTCTGTTGTTCACCGGTGTTGCTGAAAGCATCAGAACTTTTGTCTTTACACCACTCTTGATGATTCGATTCATCAGTTTCTGATATCGGGTTTCCTTGCCTTTAAATGCATTATTATTTCTAAAATTATGAGATTCATCTATAACAACAAGATCATAATTACCCCAGTTGACTGTTTCCAGATTGATATCTCCAGACTTTCCTTTATCACGAGACAAATCCGTATGATTCAGAACATCATAGTTGAAACGGTCTTCAGCTAGAAAATTAGTTACACTGTTTTCTCTAAATGCTGTCCAGTTGCTGCGTAGTTTCTTAGGGCACAATACAAGCACTCTGTCATTTCTCAGTTCATAATATTTTATGATAGCCAGTGCTTCAAAAGTTTTACCCAATCCTACAGAATCAGCAATGATGCAGCCATTATATAATTCAAGTTTCTTAATTGCTCCAACAACAGCATCGTGCTGGAAATTATACAGAGAATTCCAGATCTTTGTTTCATTGATACCTGTTCTCTCTTTCACCCTGGCCATATCATCCATGTTTAGCAGCTTTTCACCGAAGATGTTGTACAAAGTTAAATAGTAAATGAGCTCTGGAGAATTTTCTCTGTAAAGATTAGATAGATGCTTTAGCAGCTCTTCTTTTACATCAACAACAAGTTCTTCATTGCTGAAAATCTGATTTATAAATGCAGAATATTTTTCAACCATCTGCTGATCATCACTGACTGTATTGAAATCAAAACGAAGTTTTTCTGTATAGCCAAGACCATCTTTAGAAAAAGAAATATTGTTTCCCTGAATCAAATAGCTGTTGTCTTTATTCTCAACTAAAATATTACTTGCTGAAACGCTCCCTGATTTAATTACAGATTTAATTTCACCTTTTTCTTTGATAAAGTTATAACACTTTGAAGCAATCTGATTCTGATCTAAATTATTTTTTAAACCAATTTCCAAGTTGAATTCAGATACATTTCTTTCTCTTTGATGCATCTGCAGTTCAAATTCCTTAACTTCTTTATCATTAGCGATGATTTTCTTTATAAATGTTGGTTCATTAAAAAGAAATCTAAATTTATCGCTTTTTTCCAATACTTTTCTTAATTCTTCAAAAGCATAAATAGTGAAAATAGGAGAAGAAATTGTTATTTCTGCTCCACATTTTGTATTATCTTTGATATATTCTCCAACTGCACCAAGTTTATTATTATCTAAAACAACTGACATATATTCAAATACCTCTCCTACTTTCACATAACCTCATCCAACCATAGCCAAAGCACTTCTATCTATATGCAGATTATTTTGATGCAAAATATCTTCTATATCATTTTCAACTGATTCATCTAATACTCTCATTGCTTCTTGATAATTCTTCATACTATCAAAAGTTTGTATTATTTCAACTTGTGTCAATATAGTTTCTTTTGAATCTTTAAACTCATCAAACACACCTGCTACTAATGCATCAGTCACATTTTGATTTCTATCTTCTTCAATAAAAAACAAATCTTGAAGTCTAGATTTAAACTGTTCTGACATTAAAACATCATACATATCAACCCATTGTTGATGAAATCCATAAAACCCATGTTTCTCAGGGTGATTAAAGTAATAAACAGCATCATATTTACAGATTGTATATGAAAACATAGATGACAATGCAATGATTCCTTGTAATAAACTAATACTATCCGTTGCAAGACTGTCATTAAATCCAGAAATCATATAATTCAAAACAGCTTTTTCTTTCTTAATTAAAGCAATCAATCTACTCTCATCAAATGGTATTCCACCATTTTCACCATCTAATAACTCTTCATAATCAGAAACAACATTTTCAAATTTATATTTCATTTCTGCTTCATGTATTTTCAATTGATTTTGAATTACATCATCTATTTGATTTTGAATCACATTCAATTTATTCATTACCATTGCAAAACCAGCAGCAGTTGTACATAAATTCATCACTCCAATAACAGAATTAAAAATAGCAAGTGTTTGTGATATTTTAGCAATATTAGTTAAATTAAGAATTGCTGTTTGTGTTCCATTAATTGTCTTAGTTAATTCTTCACTTTTCTTTAATAATCCATTTATGGCTTTTTGAAGTTTTACTAAGTCTTCTTTATTGTTAGTTTGCACTTGATCTATTAATATTTTAGTAAATTTCTTATATTTACCATTCTTCAATCTCAAAAAACATTCAAATTCTTTCTTTCCGATTAATTTATATAGATCTTCTAAAGACTTCACTACAATAGCTTCACTCATATAAGTTCTCCAAACTAGAAACTTCCGTTTCTGAAATTATCGCCAAGTAAACAAGAGTCATAAGTACTATAATATATTGCATTTTTTCATACCTGTTTAATTCACTGATTTTATCTTTTCCTTTAAAAATAAAGAAATTCTCTTTTTCATTCTTAATACCATCAATTGTCTTATTTAAACGATCTAAAGATATGTCAAAAGAAAATTTATTATCTTGTGAAGAATAAATTGAAACGAAGATTCTAGTAAAGTCTTTTAATACCGATTCATTATCTGGATCCTTTTTAAGTTGATTCATTAGCTTTTTTGCTTTTAAAATATATTTTTCTTCACGAGACTTTTTGGCTATATTTTTATTCATTAATGAATATAAGCTATTCATATAAACTGAAATATATTCTTTTTTATCTGCATCAATATTATTTTTAACATTTACTGTTGCTAAATAATCATATAGCTTTTCTAAATATACATTTCTTGTAATTTCTTCGTTTGAAAGAACTTTAAAGCGAACTATATTTTTTGTTATTTCTCTCAAATAAACATAATAATTATCATTAATCTCTTTAAATATATGATTTATAAAATCCATAATATTACCCTTCTGAAATTGTTTACTTAATTATAGTTGAAGAATAATTAATTATAAACAAGTTATTGTTTTGATATCTCTTTGGAATAAACATTTTCAAACATTCAATAACATTACATTTATCCTTCAAACATTCATATTTATTTTATCACGATAATTCGTTATCACTGTCCGTAAACTAGGACACTAAAAAGATGACTCTGTTTTATAATAATATATTTATACTTACGATAAATTTCAACCAACATAAAAACAAGGCCCAGTACATTCAAATGTACCATTCCTTGTTTTTTCATTATTCTTCACAGTTTTTCTTGATTGCTAATAAGAGCATAATCATAGAAACACCTAATACAAGATGTCCAATACCTGCAATACCAGAGATAGCAGCATCCATACCATGAGAAAGTGTATCTGCTGCTGTAACCTGTAATACACCTCTAATAAAAAGCATGATTGCGGTGATGTTTAAACCAACATGGTATCCAATCACTGCTCGATTTGACTTCTGATCCATGAAATGGATACTCTTTTCAACAAGACCAAGTACAAGGAAGAACATCATCCCAAGAATAAAGTAATGTGTATGTACAACAGATAAAGCAGTCCATGCTGTAAATCCACAGAACTTTGTAAATTCACGATAGAACACACCACCAGCCATAGCTAATATTGCATAAATAAATGCATAGTTTACAAACTTTTTCATATAAAACACCTCCAATATGAACTTTGTTCACTTACTTGTTTATTATTGTCTTTCCATATATTGAAGTCAAGAATTATACTCTAGCATTTTCTTAATTCTGCATAAGAAAAAGAAAGAAATACATCATTCCTTTCTCTTCATTTAAAATCTTCTTCGAATTGTTCAGCATCTTCACTGATTTTTTCAAAATTCAAATACATTAATCCATGTGCAATGATTTCATAATCTCTGTACATGCTGTACAAAACAGAATTCTCCTTTGGTTCTTTTGAATCATTCCACTGTCTTAATAACTCTGTTGTTTTATCATTTACTGCACATGATAAATCCATCATTGCATCCCTGTTATTGATATCCACACCCATATCCTGTGCATATTCAATCGCTGCAGCTTTCATAGATCCATCGGGATCGCCTTCACTAGAGAAATCACCGATTCCCTTCAGCATGTCAATGATTGATTTTCCTTCATATTTATTTTTCATATACATACACTATACGTTTTTATCTATTAATTAACAATTGAAATTATATCTTTTATTCTTAGTTTTTTATTTAGTGATGTAAATAAATGAAACTTTCAGTACGACCCATCCAGAATTTCTTCAACAAGTTTCTGCATTCTATAATCAAAACAATCTTTTAATTCACACTCCCAGACTATAATTACTTTATAATCCATGCTTTCCAGCTGTTTCTGCTTTTCAATATCTCGTTCCATATTGTCATTAAACTTTTTCATCCAATATGCAGTTCTTGATTTTGGAATATATGCAAGTCTACAATGCGGATGATGATGCCAGAAACATCCATTAATGAATATTGCAGTACGATATTTATAAAGAACAATATCAGGTTTGCCTGGCAGTTCCTTCACATTTTTTCTATAGCGGAATCCATGATGGTAAAGATACTTTCTCACTTCTATTTCAATAGATGTATCTTTTCCCTTGATTCTGCTCATATTCCAGCTGCGTTTACCTTGTGTTAATTTATCCATAGCAGTAACCTTCTGAATCTATTTACCCTTTTCCACTTTTCCTGCATTCAAGACACACACCTAAATTCATATGATTCATCCCACCATAAGAAGCAAAATATTCTCTAGGCAATACTTTTTTGCATATTTCACATTGAAACCATCTCTCTCCTGTATGATCAAATACCGGGGCTTCCTGTTGAGAAATCTGTGGAAGTATTTCTTCTTTTCTCAGATTAAAATCTTCTACTCTTTTTCTTTCAATTTCTTCTGGATCTATTTTCTTAACAGGATGAGAAGATGTTACTGATGTCTTTTCTTGTTTTGGAAACAGTTCTTGTATAAAGGAACTGTATCTATTTTCCATTTTAATCAGATTCAGATTGTTCTTTGCACGTGTCAATGCAACATAGAACAATCTTCTTTCTTCCTGCTCCAATTGTTGATTAGACATGCATAGAATTTCTTCATTGTCTTGTACTGCTGGAAACTTGCCATCATAGACATCAATCAAATAAACTGTATCAAATTCCTTACCTTTACTTGCATGTACTGTAGATAAGATAATATTAGAAGATTCAGGATACACACCATTTCTCATGACATCTCTTAAATATTCAATACGATTCAAAAATGAAGAAATACTCGTCTCACTTTCTGCAATATATCGCAATGTTTCTAATTTTGTGAGATCTATGCTCATATCTTTCGCATATTTCTTATAGCGATCATTGGAAGCAATCCAGATTGCATCTTTCACTTTTGCATAACATAAGCGATTGATCATAGCTTCAAATGCTTCGATATTACTCATCGATACTTTTTCTTTATACTTATCTAAAGCTTCAAAAACAGATATGGCATTTGTTCTGCAATCAAGAATAATTTGTTCTTTCACCTGTTTTTTCAAAAACAGATACCCTTTATTTGCAACACGGTCAAAAGCATCTGTATCATATGGATCCAAAGCCAATTTCATAAAAGCTAATATATCTCGAATGCATGGAACACCAAACACATCTGTTTTTGCTCCAGCCATAAAAAACGGAATATTCTTTCTCAATAATTGATCCACCAGTGGAACAGCACTGTCATTTTCACGATATAAGACAGCTGTTTGTGTATTCACATTTTCCAGCACTTTCATCATATATGCATATTGCGGTCTACGATCTTTGACTGCTCTTACTTTAACATCTTGTCCAGATGGACGATCTGCACACATATTCTTTTCAAAACGATCTCTATTTTTAGAGATGAAAGCTTGTGCCTTCAAAACAATTTCAGGTGTTGAACGATAATTCGTTTCCATACGAATCACTTTTGTATTGTCATGATCGTTTTGAAACGACAATAATGCCTGCGGATACGCAGCACGAAATCCATAGATACTCTGGTCTTCATCACCTACCATGAATAAATGATTATTGAAAGAAAGAATCTTGATCATATCATGTTGAATCTTTGACGTATCCTGTGCTTCATCAACACAGATATACTGATACTTATGTGACCACAAATCTCGATAATACTTTCGATTCTCTAAGATCCATATCGCAAATACCATCTGATCATTGAAATCCATTAAACCTTGTTCTTTCATTACTTTCTCATACATTTCAAACATCTTAGGGAAAAAGGAATCATCTTCTTCTAATTCTTTAATTTGAGATGCATCAAGTCTCATATTCTTCACATATGTAATTTCACTTTGCAGATTCAGAATATCATTTTCGCCAGGAAATTCTTTTGTAATACTTTGATACACATTTCTTAAGATTGCTTTTTCTCTTCTTTCATCAATATTTCTTTTTGAATAATGCACATCAAAACAAAATTGTGAATAAATCTGATATGCAAGTGAATTAATTGTTTTGAATGATATTTGATTTGCCAATTCTTCTGAAAACTTCAAAGAAAAACGTTGCTTCATTTCTGCTGCAGCTTGTGTATTAAATGTAATTGCTAATATTTTTTCAGGATCAATATGTTTTTCAAGAATCATATATCCAAGTCTTGCGACAAGAACCGTTGTCTTTCCAGAACCAGGAACAGCCAGCAATAAAACATTCTCATCAATCGTCTGTACAGCTTGTGCCTGTTGAGAATTTAAATGAATATCATATTTCTTGCAGAAAGATAGAAAATCAGCATTCATACCAAATATTATAAATGATTATCAAAAAAACAAGCATGAATCATCACATACTTGTCTCACTTAATTAAGTACTTCAATGTATTTTTTACAAGCAGCAAATCTTCATTACTCTGTTTAATCCAGGAAGAAATCAATGCTCCATGGATAATACCAAAGATACTTTGCGCTCTTTCAACTGCTTCTTCTTTTTCATATCCAAACTTCAAGAACTGATCAACATATAACTGCTGCCAGGAAATATAGATTTCTTTACACTTTTCATGAATGGATGTATCAAGATATGCAGATTCAATTCCAATCATTGATAATGTTAAAGATGCAAAATGTTGATTATCTATTAAATGATTTGCTAAACCATTTATCATAGATTCAAAGCATTCCAGTAAGTATCAATGCTGATCCTTTGAATAATTTCATACATTCCACTAACTATCTCAATTTTATTTCTTAACCTTCTTCACCTTCATCTGTAAAAGATATCCTTCAATATCACGTAGTGTAATATCTTCCAGTTTGCTTGCAGTAGCATTTCCCGCTGCACCTCCCCACTGCAGTGCTTCTTCAAAAGAATATCCCTGTGACAGCTTTCCAATAAAGGAAGCAAGCATTGCATCCCCTGCACCTACTTTATTGACAAGTACTGTACATGGCTGCTCCAGTTTATAAATACCCTGTGCATTAGATAATACTGCACCATCTTTACCTAAAGAAACAAGGATATTCTCTATTCCAAGTGCATTTGCTTTTCTTAGATATTCTTCAATATTTGATTCATTGATCTCATTATTCTTCATTAACAGTTGTAATTCATACAGATTAGGTTTGATCAGATATGGTCTGCACTCTATTAATTGCTCCATTGTGATCTGTTCCATATCAATTACTACTTTCGCATTTCTTTGATGTACTGCCTGAGCCAATGCAGTCACAAAATCATCTGGAAAGCCATGCATCATAGAACCAGAGATAATCACAATATCATCTGCATTGATCTTTGCAATTTCATCTAATAGAAGCTGAACAGTACATTCATTTACGACTGGTCCACTGCCATTAATACATAATGCCTTCTTCCCATAGTTTGCTTTCATATTGATACGATTCATTCCATCGACTGGAATAGGAATCATTTCAATATTTGAATCTTTCGAAAAAGAATCCTGAATGTACTGACCAGTAAATCCTCCAAGTACTGCAATTGCCTTAGATGGAATGCTCAGTACGCTTAGAATCTTAGAAACATTCAGCCCCTTTCCACCTGCCTTATAGATTTCATGACTTCCTCGATTTACTTCATCAACCAGCAATGTTTCATTTAATGTAATGAAGTAGTCGATTGCAGGATTTAATGTAATTGTATAAATCATATAAAATTCTTCTTTCTTTTATTCATTATACGATGATTTTTGATACATAAACAAAAGAAGGTTATCACGCTGTGATTACCTTCTAACACATTTCTTAGATTAATTTTTGAAGCTTTGTAAGAAACATCTGTTCTTCACTGGATGCATTACACAATCTTTGCTGGATTTCATCTTTCACAGAAGAATCCTTTGTCACAAAGACTTTGTATACAAGTGTAGCCATATCTTTTAGCTGATCATTCTTTTTCAATGACATGATATTAGAATATGCTCTTTTACATAATTCCTTATCTTTCTTTTCCACCGCAAACATCATGATATTAGAATATACCGCAGAACACTGTACATCAGATAATCCCATGGCATCAAACTTTAATAAAATATGATCCAATGTTTTTCTATCATCTTGAAGAATAGAAGCATTCATTCTCAGATAATTAGCATTATATTCTTGAATATAGCCATGCTCTTCAGCATCTTTCAGTTGTTTTTCAAAGGAAGCAAACTCCTTATGATTTAATAATTCAACAAGTTGATTCTGTACTTGTTTCGCATATCCTTTTCTTTTCGCATCCGCGTATAGAAAGGAAGCAAAAAATATAATCAACGCAATTGTTACTATTTTCATACGATTTTTAAATGATCATTGCCAGCATCTCATCAATGGATGGCATATCAACAATTGTTTTCGCATAATGTGATACTAATACTTTTCCATTTCCATCTACATAGAAGAAAGCTGGAAGCTGCTGCTCATTCCCTTCATAAACACCATGCACAAAACCACATGCCTTTGCTTTATCACTCTTTGTCTTTAATGCATCCATGTCTTCACCAACAAGTTCTTCCATGCTATTAGCTGATGAAATGTCTAATGACCGGTATACATGCATATCAGAATCACAAATCAATGGGAATGGTAATGTCTGTCCATCTAAATCATGCTTCACATTTTCACTCGTAGACTGCATGACTACACAAACATTCACACCCTTCTCTTTAAATTCATTGATTCTCTGTGTCAACAGATGCACATCATATCTACAAACAGTACATCCAATATAGCGCAATACCACAAACATCATTGGTTTATGATTCATTAACTGGTTAATACTTGTGTTCCCCGCAAAAGCTTCTGTTACCCGAAAATCTGGAAATGTGTCTCCTGTTTTTAATCTAGTCATTTTTCTTCACCTTCTTCATATACATAACTATTCATGTATCTATGGAAATTGCGATCTGAAGGGTCATTCAGATTCATTCCACGCTGTTTCATCATACATTCAGCAAATACCTGTAAAACAGCTAAATATTCGAAAGACACATATGGATTGCTGTCTTTAAATGAATATTTGAAAGAAAGTATATCTGCTTCACTTCCTGTAATCAACAAACAACAAGCATTTTTATGTTCTTTTAAATATTTCAGTAAACGTATCATTCTATCAAGATGACGTGATTGATTGCCTAATGCAATGATAAGTGTCTTATCATCAATGGCATGATAAATTCCATGCATGAATTCTTCCAGTTCATAATATCTCACACAGCACTTCACAGTCTCAAGAATCTTCAAAGCACCTTCTAGTGCTGATGGAACACATTGATCACATCCAATCACAATGATATTGTCATATTGATCAAATGGAATTTCTGATGTTAGATACCACTCCTGTGCTTTATTGACAATGTTTGTAAAATCATCAAATACATCTAAGATTTCAGAAATCATACGAACATATTCCGTATGGGATATCACGTTTGTAAATTTTAATAACTGTGCAAATAACAAGATTACCTCAACCGTCGAACAATAATATCCTTTTGTTTTTGGGCCAATTGCTTCTTCAATATCCATTTTCAAACAGGCATCTGCATGTTTAACAATTGGTGAAGGATTTTCTGCCGTAACAACAATTGTAAGACACCCATGATTTCTTGCCTTATCTAAAGCCTGAATCGTTGAATTAGATTGTCCAGCCTGCGAAAAACCAATGACCAAAGAATTTTCTTCAATGACTTTTACATTATCTACAAATTCCATTGCACAATATGCATACACTGGAATATGAAGCATTGTTTCCAATGGATCAATGCAAGATAAAGCTGCAGAGTAACTTGTTCCAGAACCAACAACATAAATATGATCGATCTTACGATTGATCAGATACTCCAATACTTCACTTATATTGGATGTATCAGATATCATTTTACGAATTGCCTGTGGCGTCTCTAAAACATAATTCATCATTGTTTTCATACTAAGATTCCTCAATCATTTTTTGAACATCATACAAACTATTTACAATTTTATAAGCATTTTCTCTATCTATATCCTTTGGAGGGTTGATAGAAGGTATCATAATTACTTTCGCATTTGCTTCATATGCAGACTGTACACCATATCCTGTATCTTCCAATACCAGGACATCTTCTGGATCACAATGAACTGCTTTTAATACTTTCAAATAAATTTCAGGGGAAGGCTTTCTTTTTGATACCTCATCTCCACAAAGAATATATTCAAAGCGATCAATGATTCCCATTTTCGTTAAACGTTTCATTGTAGCTTCACGATTTGTCGTTGTAGCTACGGCTTTACGAATATGCAGTTTTTCAAGTGTATCTAACAGTTCCAATACACCAGGCATCAATTCAATGTTTTCATCTAGGTACTTTGTTCCTAGTTTTCTAGCAGCATCTAACAGTTCTTCTCTATTTTCAATATCTCCAAGATTTTCATCCAGTACTTTCGTTACATCACTTCCAGAAATTCCTACAACTTTATGGAAGATAGCTGAAAATTGAGGTACATGATACTTTTCCGCAATATCTGCCCACGCTTTTTCCCATAGAAATTCTGTGTTTAATAACGTTCCATCAACATCAAAGATAACCATTTTTAATTCATTCATCATTTTCTCTCCTCTTATTTACATGCATTCACTTGTCCTTCACATTGAAAGGGAAAGTGTGGCTGATCTAAGTATCGCAATACTTTTTTAGAAATAATCACACCAGCAGATAATAGATATCTCACCCATTGATCTGCATTGACAATCATCCAGATCCAGAAAATATCTAAATGGAATACAGAACTCACGAGATAGCATCCAAATACACGCACACCCCAGATTCCAACCATATCAATAATTGTCGGTAGTGTACTGAATCCAATGGATCGTATATATCCATATTCAATTTTCGATTTCATTTGTGGGAATTGTGATGCAATCATAGATAACAGATATACATGTGCAATATCAATCAATTCCATCTTATCTGTCAATAAATGTAAGACATTCTTAGAAAATAGAAGTAAGAACAACATGTTAATTCCACAGATGATATAACAATAATAATTCAATCGCTTATAGGAAGTCTTAAACATATCTGCATCCTTTGCACCAATGGCTAATGAGGATAAAGACATCGCAGCAGTCAAGAAACCAGAACTCATCATGTCGCAGAACCCTTCTGCCTGCAGTCCAATTTGATACGCTGCATAGAACTGTTGACCATAGCTCAAGATATATGTAGACAGGAATACAGCCGCAAAGTTCCAGAAAGAATTTCCAATCGCTGTTGGAACACCAAATCGAATCAATTCTTTGATTATTCCCATATCTAAATTGAATTTAGATAATTCATGTGAACGATAAACACTGTTTCGATTGAATAATAGATAAACTCCAACAAGCAGCATTACAATAATACGAAGGTTGTTTGTAATTGCGGCACCATGTAATCCCATACCTTGGATTGGACCAATCCCAAAAATTAACACATATCCCAATACCATACTGACAAGGTTTCCAATCGTTGCGATATACAATGGCGTTTTTGTATTGCCATCAGCTTGAAACATGGAAGAATTCAAATGAATAATTGCCAGGAAAGGATAGGTCAATACATGAATTCGCAAGAAAGATGCACCATATGTCAATAACGTTGAATCTGAACTCATTGTTGATAATAGTGGTTGAGGAAATACCCAGATCAAAACGGCAGCAACAAGAGCAATTGGAAATGCGATAAACAAAGCCTGAAAATAATAATTGAGACCCTCTTTTCTTTTTCCAGCACCAAAAGCTCTAGCAAAAATCACCATTGTACCAATCGCAAATCCTTTTAATATCGAGAAATATATTCCATAGACACGTGTAGAAATCCCATACGCACTGATTTCCGTTACACTGAGTCTACCAATATATCCTGTTAATATCATGTCAGAAAGAATCAGGAAAGCATTTTCAAGGATTGCGGGTACTAATATACGTAATATTTTTTGATCCAGTTTTTTTGTATCCCTCATTTGTACTTACCTCCATTTTCTAAAAATACAGCCTGCATAAGGAGAGTAAGCAGGCTGTACTACTAAGATGTATGTGAATTAATAATTATATTTCCACATGTATTTACGCCAGCTTAGTGGGTGCTGACGACGATCAGCAAGAAGATGGTTATAAACACCTAGAATCTCACTGTAGAAGCTGTGATCGAAGTATCCAGATACTTCACCAAGTTCTTTCATACCATAATCGAAACCATCAATCACTGTTGTATGTTCAGAGAACTTACCTAAGAATGCAAGTGTTCTTTCATCTACAGCTCTTGTAGCACCTGTTGATTTGAGGAGCAAGTATGCTGTGTCTGGTTCTGTAATTTCGAATGGTCCATTGAAGAATTCATCAGAATGGATTGCGGAAGAGTTGATCCACTGCATTTCCATGAAGATGCAGATTGTCTGCTGATGTGCTGCAGCCCAGGCTGTACCTGAACCAATTGTGTAAATAACTTCGTTCTTTGCATAGTTGATAGAGAACTTAATTGCATCTGGTACTACTGCCTTTTGTGCTTCTGGAACGATTGTGTTCATCTTTTCCATAGCAGCTACCATTTCTTCATACTTCTTGTCATTATGTTCAACAGCATTTACAAGTTCATAAGCAATCTTTAATGCATAAGCACTCTTGGATTCTTCATAGAGAGCTCCATCAGCACCTGTGTCCTTGAACTGAATGATATAGTCACAGATTTCTTCAAGTGGAGTACCTGTTTCAAGCTGTAAGCCTACAACTGTTGCACCAACTTCCTTAGCCTTTTTAGCAGCTGCAACAGTCTGACGTGTATCACCTCTACGGGATGCACAAACGACGAGTGAGTTTTCACCAACATTTGCTGGAGTGTCATTGGCAAATTCATTTGCATTTTCATAAACAGTTGTGAGTTTCTTTGATTCATGTGTTACATAGTAATGTGGAGCAAAGAAGCAAGCGAGTGATCCACCACATCCTGTAAAGCTGATATTATTGATTTCCTTCTTAGATGTGATTTCATTGATCATTGATTTTACGTCGTACATAATTTTTTCCCTTTTTTGACCTTTCTTTCTGTATGAATCAAGCAATTAGACTGCTAAGATTCCAAAATAATTTAGAATGATACCTGCTACGAAGCAGCCGATGATAACTACCATTGGTTTCACTTTTCCTGATTTGATAATGCCATACATGATCCATGTCATAATTAATGGAAGCATTTTTGGTAAGATACCATCTAATACATTCTGTAATACGAATGCTTCACCAAATGCGATTGGAGTTGTCAAGTTAGCAAGTGAAGCAGACATACCACCGATAACGAATAGACCTGCGATAGAACAAACGAACATTACTTTTTCCATAAGATTGGATTGAGACAACTGTCTAACAAATTCCTGTCCCTTTGTATATCCAAGTTTTCCTAAGAACCATGTAATAGATACAGATGTTGATACAGAGATCAATGCTGCTAAGATTGGTCCTAAGATACTGCCTTGCTGAGCAAGTGAGATACCAATAGACATTGCGATGATACGAATTGTTCCCTGGAATAAGGAGTCACCAATTCCTGATAGAGGACCCATTAATGCAACTTTAACTGCGTTGATTGCTGCTGGATCAAATGTATCTGGATTTTCTGCATATTCTTCTTCCATAGCCTGCGCAATACCTAAGGTCAATGCACCACACTGTGGAGTGATATTGAAGAATTCCAAGTGTCTACGATATGCTTCTTTCTTCTTTTCAATTTCATCTTCTTCTGGATAGAGACGGTCAATACAGTGAGACATACCATACATGAATGCTGTATTCATCTGTCTTTCATAGTTCCAGTTTGTCTGCATGCACCATGCGCCCCAGAAGATTTCCTTTAGCTTTTTATTTAAAGGATAATTTTTCTGTGTTTCTAAACCTTTTTGAGACATAATCATTTACTCCTTTAATTATCTAGATCTTCTAGATCATCTAATGTGCTGTCAACAGATTGTGGTGCTGCGTTTGCTCCACTGCCTGTATACTTGACTGTATATAGAACAACTGCGATAACGATACCGATCAAGGCTATAGCAGTTAAGCCAAGTCCTGAATATGCTGCTAATAAGAATCCAGCGAAGAAATATACGACTGTATTTCTATTCACCATTGTGGATAACAACATTGCAAATCCGTAGAAGGCAATGATATTTGCACCTAGTGAGATACCCTTTGTCAGCCATGTTGGAACGGAAGAAGCAATGGACTGTACTACATCAGCACCGAAGTAAACGGATAAGAATACTGGAATGATTGTAAACAGGACATAGAGTACAGGACCATATACAATGTCAACTCTCTTTGCTTTTGCGAAATCTCCTTTATCAACTGCTTCATCACACATGTGTGTAAAACGAATACGGATGACAGAAGAAATTGTTCCTAATAATGTGGATAATAGAGTCATAGGAACTGCTACTGTAAGAGCTGTTTCAATATCCGCACCAGTCATGATGCAGATTGCACATCCTACCAAGGAACCCATGTTCATATCGATACCAGAAGCACCGATGGACATCATACCTAATGTAGCCAATTCCATTTGTGCACCAACTGCTAAGCCGACTGGTAAATTACCAAGTAATAAACCACAGATGGTACATGTCATAAGAGGTCTTTCGAAGTTCAATCTTCCCAACATACGGGAGTCAAGAATCATCAGAACCGAAATAAGTGTCACTATCAATGTTTGTACAATACGCATAATTATTAATTAACCCCCTTTCGATAGTGAATGGTTGTGATCATAGTTTTAGAGGATCACGTTTTGTTGTTGGTAACTGCTGAATAAACAGTTCACAACCTGTTGCCTGAATCTTTCTAAGGTCTTCTTCTTCATCTGGAGCGAGATAAACAACATCTCCATATTTTTTAGAGCCTTCTTTTTTAGCAATTCCACCAAGATTTAATTCTTTGAATTTTGGATGATTAGTGATATATCCTGCTGCATCTTTACAATTTCCGAAAATTATGAATACATTATCGTTCAGTGAGTCAATTTTATCGGCGCGTTCAAGTGCTTTGCTGACAGAGAATATGTTGAGTTTACATCCTGCTGGCTTTGCCATGTTTAACGTCATCTTCTGGAAGTCGTCATTTGCTACCTTATCATCAATGACAATGATTCTTGTTGCTGATAAGAAGTGTGTCCAGGTAAATGCTACCTGTCCATGTACCAGACGATGATCGATCCGTAGTGCTTTAATCATTCTTACACCTCCTTTTCTTTACAGATCTTCTTCAATCCCTTCAATGTTTACTAATGCTGTATTGCAATAGACTGCTTTGAAGTCATTTGAATTTAGTTTTGTTTCGATTTCATCTTGATTTGGATTTGTCAGAATGAAATCAATGAGAACACCAAGCGTTGTATTTGTGATGAGATGAAACTGATGATTTTTTAATGCATTCACAAATCCGTTATTGACGGAACCGCCATATAAATCTGTAAATACATATAATTCTTGTGTTTCTTCATCATATGCATCCATGATTGTTTGAATCGTTTTTTCCAGATTGAAATCTGGTGTTGTGTAGCAGCAGTATGTTTCTACCCCTTCATCTGTAGCGATGATTTTTAATGCTGATCGAAAACCTTCTGCTAATGTGCCATGTGTTGCGATGACTATCTTTCTCTCTTTCATTTTGTTTCTCCCTCATGTTTGAAAAACGAATATATGTATTTCATTTCTGAATCTGGTATAACGATGCTGTAATGTGATTCAATGTTTTTGAATGATGCATGAATATCTTGAATAAAATCCTGATGATTCTTTATGAATTCATCCGTCGCATTGTCATTTTGAAGTACTGATGTTTTTGTAACCAGTCTTTCAATGAGAATGCATACATGGATATAGATTGCAACTAATGTCCTGCCTTCAAGATTTACTTTTCTTCTTGCCTGCAATGTATCAATTGCTGCAGTTGTTGCATCCAGTAATGGTTTTGGATTCAAGATAGTCAGATAATTCAATATATTCATTAATGTAAAGTTTCTTCTGACATTGATAATCAACTGCTTCAAGTTATCTTCATTGAGGTATCCACTCAGCTTTGTGGAAACAAGATCCAGGTTTGTAGTGGTGATAATATCTTGCAGAGGAATGAAAGGAATTCCGTTCACCCCTGGATCTTCAGTTCCACTCACGAATAGCACGTTGTATATTTCCTGTATCTTTTGAACTTCTTGTTTTGCTTCTGTAAAAGAAATGATTTGAAGCGATACAGGAATCTCAATTGGAAGGGAATCATAGAACAGATTTGACATTCTCTGTGCTGTCTGGATTCCGCTTTCACTTGTGAATAAGATTGCGTCTTTCTTCCTGGATTTCAGAATCTTGTATTCAACCTTGTAATCTTCTTCTGCGTTATCAAAAAATTTTTCGATTGGGATTGCATTTTTGATTTTGTAGCCAATATCCAATGCCATCTTTGTGGTGACATTATTTATGACTGCTAAGTTTCTATTTTTTGCAAATTCGTCATCAGCAATTTTTTCCAGGGATCCCATATCTACCATGATGCAGATATCAGCATGTTGATTAATTCTTGAAAGCTTGTCACGAAGCTTCATCTTGATTTCTTCAACAGTTGTCATGATTGGCATATCAATGGAATCAAATACATAAGAACCAATCATTGTATTTACTGCACTTGCAATGGAAGAAGCTGTTGAATATCCATGACAGATTACAATTCCAAACGTTTTGTTTTTATTGAAATCTGCGTTATAAGAAGAAATAGTTAGATTCATAATAATTTTCAAGATTTCAGGAATCTCTTCTTCAAGATTCATCATGAGCAGCTGTGAAAATTCATCACTCACCATTGTTTCACTGACATAAATGCGTCTCATCTTTTGAATTGTTTTGGTCAATGCATTAGCATATTCGTCTTCCCATTTAGAAATCTGAAGGCTGTTTTCTTTGTATACAACAAGTAATTTTGCAATTAAGAATGAGAAACTTCCTGGAATATTAATGAAGTACTTTTGTGCGACACGATTTACAATCAATGAAATTGCGGCTTCTGTTCCACGCAATGTACGATCATTACCAACACTTCTTAATAGCTTTTCAGCCATCTGTTCATAGACTTTGTTATAGGCATCCATTGTTTCCGCAACAGATTTCTTTTCACTTGCTTCTAATACATTTGTGAAATATGTAAGATACTCATTGATTTCTGTACTTACTTGATAAGAATGACAATCAATATATCGAACATCTTCTGTTGTGATTTCAATGTTTTCCAATACTTCTTCTGGCAAGTCATATGTATGAACGATGATTTCATCATCATTTCTGCTCATTGCCTGTGCACAGATTAATTTGATCATTTTAGATAACTGATCAATATTGTTCTCATATTTACGATTGCTTAGAGCTCGTAATACGTTGGAACAGATCTGAATGTTTTTTCCAAGCAGATCAGATTCTCTGGCGAACAATGCAATGACAATTCCCTCTTTTTCTTCTTTTGGCTTTTCATCGAAGTCTTTCATATGAATTGCGACTGGAATATACTTTGCAAGTTCTGCAGGCAAGAAATCATCCGGTCTAGTACAAGCCAGAAAGATAAAGTGGACATTTTTGTTTATACCTTTTTCAAAGAACTGCAATAAATATGAACTAATTTCATCTGTCATTTTTTCAAAATGAGATAGGATCAATACAATCGATTCGTTTTGTTTTTCATTGATATACGACTGTATCTTTTCAACAAGGAATGGATCAGGATTGGAAAGATCACGATGAACGATCTTTGCACCTTTTTGAAGAATTCCCTTTTTCACTTGAGAGTTTTTACATACCAATTCCGCAAGTGTCTGTTTTCCACAACCTTCATTTCCGTAAATGATGAACGAAAGACCATCTGGAGGATAATTGAATACTTCATTGCATTTCTTGATTGTTCTTTTTAATGAACCATCATGTCCAACCATTGAAGTAAAAACATCAGAGATATTTCCGCATCTCTTTAGATACTCAATCATTTCTTCCATATCCAGGAATTCCTGATTACGTATTGAAACATGGAATTTCTTTTCCAGTGCAACGCCATCAAAGAAGTAGACTGGTCTGCTTTTGACCTTGTAAATTTCATCTTCTTCACATAGCTCATTGAGATATTGAGAAGTGATGCTTCTTGAGATATGTAATGCATCCGCAATCGATACGGTTGTAAACATATCAGTATGTACCAGATCAAATTTGTTTGTTTTGTCAGTGATATATTCACTGATCATTTCCTTTGTTGTCTTGTTCATATCTTTTACGCTTTCTATTCTACGTTTGAGAATCCTTAAAATTTTTTTGTACCGCATTTCCAACAAAAACCATAATTTTTCGTTAGAAATTAGACAGATTCATTTGTTTTCGACACTAGTCTTGAATGAAAACGCTTTATATCGTTTCTTTTGTCAACACTTTTTACATCTGTCGACAATATTATGTATATATATTTATCGTTTGTATATACATTTCAGGCATTGTGGAACAATGTTTCATTACTATAACTTCTAAAGTGTCAGGCAAATCGATATAATTGATATATGAAAACAGTCCAGAAATACGAAGAAATTGAACAATATATCTTAAATTTGATTGCGGAACAGAACTTAAAACCCGGAAATAAAATTCCAACAGAAATTGAATTATGTAGACAGAGTGGATATTCTAGAATGACAATCAATAAAGCTTTGAATCATTTAGCTGATGCAGGACACATTGTTCGAACACGTGGAAAAGGAAGCTTTGTTGCTTCCCCTTCTGTACATAAACAGATTTCACAATTCAGAAGTTTTACAGATGATATGAGAAGCATTGGATTAAAAGCAGGATCAAAGCTTTTATCATATTCTGTCATTCAAGCAAAACAAAACCCGATCATTCAACAAAAGCTGCAATTAGAAGATGATGATCTGGTTCATGATTTTGTTCGATTACGAACAGGAAATGACACACCGATTGCATTAAGCCATACATGGATCAGTGAGAAGCTAATTCCTGTTATTCCACCTGCACAATTGGAGCATTCATTGATAACATACTTAGTAGAACAATATTCCATAAAACCAGAACATGGTGAATTTGAATTTTCTGCTAAAATCCCTACTTCAGAACAAAAAAAGCTTCTGCAGTTAAACAATCAGGAAGCTCTTCTTTTAAGTGCACATACAACATATGGTAATTTTCATGGAGAAATTCTCCCGTATGAATATGTTGAAACATCTTATAACAGTGATTTATATACATATACATTAAGCATCAAGGTGTAATATCCTTGATGTTTTTTTATATTTCACTTCTTTTTTATACATACATCTAGATATCTGTCTGTCATATAGTTAAGTCGTAAGTTAGTCGTATGCTAGTCGTAAGTCGGGAGGTCATATGTCAATTCCAATTACAATCAACAAATTGTTAAATGACAATATCGTAGAATGGCACGGATTGAATTTAAAGAAGGATGTGCCTCGTTCTCCAAATTCCGTTATAACAAAAATCAAAAAACATAAATGAAAAGCAACCCAACAGAGTTGCTTTTATTTCATATTAGATCTTTCCTTCTCTTTTTAATATTTCTCTTCTTTGAGAAAATAATTCATCAAGATACCTACAACATTCAATAGCTCTACTGAAGCGATTCGTATGCTCTTTATGATAATAAAACGGTGGCTGCGTCATACAATTCATAACAATTCTAAGTTTAACGGCATTAACTGCTTTCATTCACTTTCCTCCTGTAAACAAAGCATCTAGTTGTCCTGATCCTTGCATTTATAGATGATGGTTTTTGATCTTCGAAACGTCTAGATATAAGCATATTTTACTGTATTTCCAGTTATTTGCAATAGCAAAAAACAGCATAAATAAGCCATTATTTAACATTCATAAAAAGCAAAGAAATAACCCAGACAAGCTATTTCTTTCTATATTTTTCAAATGCTTCTTTTGCATCTAAATGAACATCTTTGATAAACGCAATGCTCCAGATAACATATGCTGCAATTGCCATATAGGATGAAATCAGTATTGAAAGAATCATTCCTATAAGCATGATACAAGTCCAGATAAAAAATTGATTTCTTGTATCTTTTACGATTGTTGCAGAGTCATACATATCTCTTTGTTTTTTCGATAATGTATTGAATCCAGATACAAGCATTGCACCTTTTTCTTTCAAAAGCATCAATATGATTACCAGAATTCCAAAGATACAGGCAAGAATTCCACACGCCCACGCACCAGTATTCATACAACTATCTCCTCCTTTATTCTATTTAGAACAATATCAATAACAAATATCAATTATTTTACAATGTTAGCGTCCGGTTAATTTAGCCATTCAGAGTCCGGTAAAAACGACCAATTTCAGTCCAATAAAAAAAGCCAACACATCAGAT
>JABLTL010095280.1_pt1 | contig 35171 bp, 32 predicted proteins | sample 7160151 | NCBI WGS metagenome assembly JABLTL01 (sample SAMN14651223, study PRJNA627086) | human gut metagenome | isolation source: feces | host: Homo sapiens
CCCGACCCCAACGCAGCGCGGCGCAGGAGACCTCGGAAGCGGAAGAAGTCCCGCGCCCTGCGGGTGCTGCTCATCGTGCTGGTCATCCTGGTTGTGCTGGCCGGTGCGCTGGCGGCCTTTGGCGGGTTTGAATTGAGCAAGATCAACCGGCTGGGCGCGTCCATCTTCACCAAGGAGGACTTTGACCAGGACGCTTCCGGCGCGGACACCATCCAAGCGGTGGACTGGGGCAAGGCCCACGTGGCTACCAAGGTGGACGGGGTGGTGAACATCCTGCTGGTGGGGCAGGACACCCGTGGGGAGCAGCGGCAGCGGTCTGACTCCATGATTATCCTGAGCATCAACAAGAACACCAAGCAGATGACCATGGTATCGGTCATGCGCGACCTATACGTGCAAATCCCCGGCTACAGCGACAACCGCATCAACTCCGCCTACGCCTTCGGCGGCTTCGAGCTGCTGGATGCCACCATTGAGCAGAATTTCGGCGTGGTCATCGACTACAATGTGGAAGTGAACTTCAACGGGTTCAAGGACATTGTGGATAAGGTGGGCGGCATCGACGTGAACCTGACCGAAGAAGAAGTGGAGTACATGAACAGCGCGAAGTTCGTCCACACCATGAACTACAAGGGGAAACAGAACTTCAAGGCGGGCACCAACCACTTAGACGGCGCCCAGGCACTCTGTTACGCCCGCATCCGCCGGGTAGGCGACGACTTCGCCCGGACCCAGCGTCAGCGGACCATCATCCAGACCGTGTACCAGAAGGCCAAGGCGGAGAGCTGGACCAAGCTGCTGGGCATCTACGAGAGCGTGGCAGACGATCTGACCACCGACATGGACCCCCTCCAGCTGGTGAGCATCGCCTTCTCCGGCTACGACATGGGGCTGGACTCCCTGAACAGCTACCGCGTCCCCTCCGACGGCTCCTATCGGAACGAGACCATCAACCGGATGATGGTGCTGGTTCCCAAGGACTGGAACGCCACCCGGAGCGAGATCAAGGAGTGCCTGTACGGTACGGGAACAGATACTTCCAACACCCAATAAACCAAAGAACCACCTGGATAGCCAGGTGGTTCTTTTTCGCCCGATCGAAAGCCCCCTCCGATAGGAAACCGGAGAGGGCTTTCTCTGTAGGGGGTTGAAATACGTGTAATCGTACTATCTTACTTTGCCACCAGGGCGTCAGCCAGGGCTTCCATAGCGGTCAGGTTGCCCTCCTTCAGGGCGGAGCGGATGGTGACCATGGGATCGACGATCTTGATGTCCTTGAGGGTCTCCAGGGACTCCTTGACCTTCTTGCCGGCTACAGGCCCCCAGGAGCCGTTCTGGATGATGCCCACGGTGCGCTTCTGGTAGTTCTTCAGCTTCAGGTGATAGACAAAGTCCTCCACCACGGGGAAGACGCCGGCGTCATAGGTGACGGTGGCGATGACCAGCTTGTCATAGCGGTAGGCGCACTCGATGGCCTCGGCCATGTCGTCCCGCGCCAGGTCGAAGATCTCTACCTTCTGGCCACGGTCTTCCAGCATCTTCTGCATGAGCTTGGCAGCCTTGGCGGTGTGGCCGTGGATGGAGCCGTAGACGATGGTGACGCCTTCGTCTTCCGGTTCATAGCTGGCCCAGGTCAGGTACTTGCCAATATAGTGACCCAGGTCTTCCTTCAGGATGGGGCCGTGGAGGGGGCAGATGGTGGCGATGTCCAGGGTGGCTGCCTTCTGGAGCAGAGCCATGACGTTGGCGCCGTACTTACCCACGATGTTGATATAGTAACGGCGGGCTTCGCAGTCCCAATCTTCCTCGGTGTCCAGGGCGCCGAACTTGCCAAAGCCGTCGGCGGAGAACAGGATCTTCTCGGCGCTCTCATAGCTGACCATGACTTCGGGCCAGTGCACCATGGGAGCCATGACGAAGGTGAGGGTGTGGTGACCCAGTTCCAGGGTGTCGCCCTCGTTGACGACCACCTTGCGGCTCTGGAAGTCGAAGTCATAGAACTGTTCCATCATAGCGAACAGCTTGGGGTTGGAGACGAACTTCATGTCGGGATACTTCTCCGCCAGCTGCTGGATGCTGCCTGCATGGTCCGGTTCCATGTGGTGGATGACCAGGTAGTCAGGCAGACGGCCTGCCAGAGCCTGCTCCACGTTGGCCAGCCACTCGGTGGTCTTGCGGGGGTCTACGGTGTCCATGATGGCGATCTTGTCGTCCATGATGACATAGGAGTTATAGGAGACGCCGTTGGGCACCACGTACTGGCTCTCGAACAGGTCGATGGTCTTGTCGTCTACGCCGACGTACAGAACGGAATCGGAAATATAGGTATCTTTCATCATAACTTCCTCCTTAATGGGATTCATTCTTAATTAAGCACAACCACAGTATACCATAGCCGCTTGTGTTTGTCACCCTTTTTCCCTTGCTTTTTCTCACAAAATTACAGGTGGATTTTTTGGCGATGTTTCTCATCAGCAACATCAGTCTGCCCAAAAAGCCACCGCTCGAACCGGTGCCCCGTCCGCATCCGCCTGTTTCAGGGGCAAAGCGCAGAAGAACACCACCCCGTCCCCCACCTGCTCCAGGTTGGTGAGGTTTTCGATGATGACCATGCGGTCGTCGGCCAGCAGTTTCCGGTGCAGGGTCAGGTTTTCGTCGGCGATGGGGTCCAGGCCGATGGTGTCCAGACCGATGCCCTTCTTCCCCGTTTTCAGCAGCCAGTCGGCCACCTGGTGGGTGATATAAGGGTAATCGCCGAAGTATTCCGGCTGTCCCCAATACCGGCTCCAGCCGGTGTGGAAGAGGATAAACTCCGCCTGGTTGGCCGTCTCCCACTGCTTGCGGATGTGGCGCATGGCGATGCGCTCCCCCGCTTGCAGCTCCGGGCAGTGGATGACCACGGCGGTGCCGGAGAACTGGGTGATGGGCAGCACATCCAGCGTCTTGCCGGTGGGGTACAGGTGGGCTGGGGCGTCCATGTGGGTGCCGGTGTGGGAGTAGAAGGTCAGGCAGGTCTCCCGGAAGCCGCTCTCCTGATAGCTGTTGGCGGCTACCATTTTCGGCCCCTCAGTGCCTGGGTAAACGGGCATATTCTCTTTGATCACGTGGGTTAGGTCCACTGCGTGCATGGCACATTCCCCCCTTTTGCTTTTTCTTATATAGTATAGCAGATTTTTCCCCGGTTGTCCCACTTTTTTACCCTGGGTGTGGGGGATGGTCGTGATATTTTGCAAGCGTTATTGTCACGCGCCTTCATTTTTCGTCCTATTTTCTCCTTTTTGCGGCTAATTCTCTGCTTTTTCCGCCTCTTTACCTGTAAAGCGTTTTTACTTCGCAGGAAAACAACTTTTTCCACCGTCTTCGCCTACTTTTGTCTCTAAGTTCTCTCCACGCATTTTCCATCAAAACTTCCTGTTTCCACATCTTCCACAGGGTTTTCAACACCTATTGCACAAGTCACTCGTTTCTTGTACCAGTCTGTATAGCATTTTTACTTTACATGTGCCGTTTTTGCTTTCCAAATTTTGTGTCATCCTTTTCCCATACCTCTCCCCTCCCCTACCACGGTTCTGTCTTCCTTTTTCTCATTTTAGTGGTTTTATCGAGATTTATTCTTGGTATGCGACCAAATTCACGCAAAAGACCGGTGCAGCAAAATGCCTCACCGGTCTCCCGTTCTTGCAAAATGTGTTTTTACTCTTTGGGCAGTGCCTTCAGCGCCTGCGCCAGCTGGTCGGGGCAGGAAGTGGCCTTGCGTCCGCAGCGGATGCCTTCCAGGCGCTGGATGATGTCCTCTACCTTCATCCCACGCACCAGGGAGGCGATGCCCTGCAAGTTGCCGCTGCAGCCGCCCAGCACCTGCAAATCCTCCAAGATGCCCTCGTTGACCGTGATCTCCATCAACTGGGAACATACGCCCTGGGGGCGATACTGATAAGTCTTGCTCATAACAAACGCTTCCTTTCGTTTTTATCCTTCTGTCGGTTCCTTCCCTTTCAGTTTACACGTTTGGCAGGTGCCGTAAAAGACCAGATCGTGCCATTCCACGGTCACCCCGCACTCCGCTTCCGCCCGCTGGTCCAGCTGCCCGTCGTACTGCAAGTCCAGGTCGGACACGCAGCCGCACTGGGTACAATAGAAATGGGGATGCTCCATGGTCTGGGCGTCGTAGCGCTCTACTGGGAAGTGGAGGAGTTTCAGTTTGCCCTCCTCCGCCAGCAGCTTCAAATTTCGGTACACCGTCCCACGGCTCAGGTTGGGATTGTCCGGCAGCAGCCAGCGGTATACCATGTTCGCCGTGGGATGTTCGGTGGTGTTTCGTACACAATGATAGATCAGCTCTCGCTGACGGGAATAGCGGCGTTGTATCATATCTCACCTCTAACAGTAATGATTCTTGATTAAATTATAGCACGTTTTCCCCCAAATGCAACCACTTTTTTCTTCCAACATTTGGACGGGTATTTCCTGCAAAAGCGCACATACTCTAGTTGTCTGGAGACAAACCGATTTGAACGGAGGAATCACTATGAAACGTACGTTACTAGCACTGATGCTGGTCCTGTCCCTGACGACCCTGGCCGGCTGCGGCAACAACAACACCGTGACCGACAAGGACACCGCCAACAACAACCCCACCAGCAGCGGTTACCAGGCGGATGAGGACGGCTCCGTCACCTCCAACGGCAAGACGGACACCACCGACAAGACCACCACGACCACCACCAAGGACAACGTGAAGACGGACACCAAGGGTGTGGGCGACGACGTGAAGAGCGCAGCGGACAACGTGGTGGACGCGGCCGATGATGTGGTAGACGGCGCAGCGGACGCAGTCGAGGGCGTGGCGGAAGGCGCTAAGGATGTGGTCAACGGCGACGACAACACCAACACTAAGACCACTGCCAACAGCAGCACCAAGACGACCACCACCAAGGGTACGACGAAATAAGTGCTTTGGAAGTAAGACAGACGCAGTGTTTCGCTGCGTCTGTTTTGCTGTGTCCGCATGACAACAGCGACGCCTGACGGGTCAAGCGTCGCTGTTTCGATTGAGAACATGAGTCTGCCGACTCAGACCTCCCTGGTGCGGGAACGGAGGCCGAAGCTGACGGCGATGGCGGTGTCCACCTGGGCCATCTTCTCCTCGTCCAGCCGTCCCATCCGCTCCCGGAGGCGTCGTTTGTCCAACGTGCGGATCTGCTCCAGGAGCACCACGGAATCCTTGGTGAGACCACAGTGGGGGTCTAACAGTTCGATGTGGGTGGGCAGCTTGGCCTTGTTGAGCTGAGATGTAATCGCCGCAGCGATCACCGTGGGGCTGTGCCGGTTGCCCATGTCGTTCTGGATGATGAGCACCGGCCGGACGCCGCCCTGCTCGCTGCCCACCACGGGGCTGAGGTCGGCATAAAAAATATCTCCTCGTCTGACACTGGTATCCACAATTTCACGCTCCGTGATTCGTAATAGTACCCGCCGCTCTTCCGCTGCGGGTCACGGTTATTTTCCCACCAGCCTGAGGAATTTATACGGGTCCGGGTCACCTTCCGTACTTATGCCCCCGCAGTAGCCTATGCGACAGGATGCGACGGCGTTCCAGCGCCAACCGAAAAGCGACCCGCCGGAGTGGGTCGCCTTTGCACATTTTATAATTTATTCTTCGTCCAGATAGACCCGCGGCACACGGGGCGCCACGGCGCACATCATCTCGTAGGTGATGGTGCCCACGGTATCTGCCTTCTCCTGGAGCAGACCTTCTTCGCCGAAGATGGTGACCACATCGCCGATCTTCACGTCGGGGATGTCGGTGACGTCGATCATGCACATATCCATGCAGACCCGGCCGATCTGGCGCACCCGCTGGCCGTGCAAGATGAACTCCTGGCGGTTGGAGAGCAGGCGGTTGAGGCCGTCGGCGTAGCCGATGGGCACGGCGGCTACCACGCTGTCCCGTTCCAGGGTGTAGGTGCGGCCATAGGAGATGCAGGTGCCCTTGGGGAGCTTCTTGACGGAGCCGATGCGGCTCTTGACTTCCATGACCGGCTTGACGTCGATCATGCCGTCGCAGGCGTGGTCGGGAGAATAGCCGTAGAGCAGGATGCCCGGGCGGATCATATCGTAGTGAGCCTGGGGGTAGTTCAAGGTAGCGGCACCGGCGCAGCAGTGGCGGAGCTTAAAGGTGCAGCCCCGTTCCTCCAGGGCGTGGAGGATGGCGTTGTAGCGCTCGATCTGCATGAGGGAGTATTCCGGACAGGTGTCGGCATCGGCGAAGTGCTGGAACAACCCCTCCACTTCCAGGCCGGGCTGCCGATACATGGCTTCCAGCTCGTCTGCTGCGGCGTCCAGATTTTCCAGGGTGCAGAGGACGCCCAGGCGGCTCATGCCGGTGTCCGCCTTCAGGTGGCAGCGGAGCTTTTTGCCCAGCTTCATAGCAGCGTCAGAGAAACCCTTGGCCACCTCCAGGCTGTAGACGGTCTGGGTGATGTCGTTGTCGATCAGCTCGTTGGTGTACTCCACCGGCGTATAGCCCAGCACCAGGATGGGGCATTTGATGCCGGCGTCTCGGAGCTGTTCCGCCTCGTCCGGCAGGCCACGGCCAGGTAGTCCGCCCCCAGGGCTTCCAGCTTCTTGGCCACCGGCACGGCGCCGTGACCGTAGGCGTTGGCCTTGACCAGGCCGACGAATTTGCTGTGGGGCGCACGCTCCCGCAGGAGGCGGTAGTTGTGTGCCAGGCGATCGAGATGGATCTCTGCCCAGGTTCTTCTAGTCTCTTTTGTCATGTTCATTCGCTTCCTTTTTATTTCTCAAAATCAGGCTCAGCGAGGATTTTTCAGCACTTTTTCACTGACTTCCTCCGCCGTCTTCCACTCCACCTTCCGGGAAGGTGAAGGAAAAATCAGAAAATTGCATGGTGACCACCGTCACCCCATCTTGGGAAAGCTCCGCCCGCAGGAGGCCGTAGCTGTCCGGCTGGAACCAGCACTGGATCTGCCCGCCCTGGTCGCCGTCCAAGTCCAAGGTGCCGTGGAGCACCTGGCCGTTCTCCTGCTCTTCCATGCAGCAGTCCACGATCTCGCCGCCCTGGCAGGCGGTCAAAATCGTCGGCATGGCGTCCGCCGGAGAGAGACCGCTGTCAGACAGGGTGCCGGTGTCCAGCTCGGCGCCGTCGAAGGCCAATTGGGTCTCCCCGTCCGACCAAGTGAGGATGGTGCCCGCCAGGTTCTCCGGCTCCTTCACTGTCATCACGCCGCTGCCGCCCTGCACGGTCAAATCCACGGTGTACCCATAGACTCGCTGACCGTAGTCGGCGGTGATCTCTGCCTGGGCGGTGCAGCCGGACATGGTGCGGTACACCGATTGGGCTGCCTCCAGCTTGCCCTTGGCACTGCTCCCGCCGCCGGTGCAGCCGGTCAGCAGGAGGGCACTCGTTACGGTCAATAATAGCAGGCTCCGACGCCACGTTTTCATGGAACTCCCCCTCAAACAGCGTTATTCCAGCTCTTTGAGTACAGCAGGGATGCCTTCCAGCATCACGTTGCTGGCCGTCATCCCCCGGCGGCCATACTGTTCCGCCATCAAGTCCCCGGCTTTGCCATGGACCCACACGGCGGCGGATGCCGCTTCCAGAGCGTCCATGCCCTGTGCCAGAAAGGAGGTGATGAGACCGGCCAGCACGTCACCGCTGCCGCCTTTCGCCAGGCCATCGTTACCGGTGGTGTTCAGGTAAGCTCGGCCGTCGGGGCCGGCCACGATGGTGCGGTGGCCTTTTAACACCAAAACGCAATGGTGGGCTTTAGCGAAGTCCAAGGCTGTACTCAAGCGATCCTTTCCCGGCCACTGCCCGGTGAGGGTGTGAAATTCTCCATCGTGGGGCGTCAGGACGGTGGGAGCGCTTCGGCTGTCCAGTACATCCATATGCCCGGCGATGGCGTTTATGCCGTCAGCGTCCAGGACCACGGGACAGGCGCACTGTTTCAGCACCTGTTTCACCACCTCCTGGGTCTGGGGCAGCTTGCCCAGACCGGGGCCGATGAGGGCGGCCTGCATCTCGGTGAGTTTTTCCAAGATCGCCGGCACAGAGGCTTCGCCCAACGCGCCCTGTTCGTCCGGCAGCGCTACCGGCATCTCCTCCACGCACTTCAGGGCGATGATAGGGTAGATGGTCTCCGGGATGCCCAAAAAGACCAGACCCGCGCCGCTGTGGGTGGCGGTGTGAGAGGCCATGATGGGCGCGCCGGGGTAAGGTTTGCTGCCGGCCAGCAGGAGGACTTTTCCAAATGTGCCCTTGTGGCCGTCCCTGGGGCGCTGGGGGAGCAGCTTGCGCACCGTGTCCTCCTCCATGATGGTCACGGGGTAATCCAGGCTGTCCACCAGCACCGGCTCCAGGCCGATGTCTACAATATAAAGGGCGCCGGTACACAGTCCGCCGTCGCCGATGATGTGGCCGGGCTTGGCCATGGTGAAAGTCACGGTGGCATCTGCCTGCACGGCGGTGCCCAGGATGCAGCCGGTGTTGGCCTGGACGCCGGAGGGGATGTCGGCGGCGATGACGATGCCGTCGCTCTCGTTGATCCACTCCACTGCCGTCACCACGTCCCCCGCCAGGTCACGCCCCAGGCCGATGCCAAAGAGGGCATCGATGACCACGTGGGCGGCGCAGGTGAACAGATGCTGATCCACGTCCTCCGGATCGAAGTCCTCCAACTGGACGCCGCAGGCGTTGAGGCGCTGTTCGTTGGCCTTGGAATCCGGGGTCATTTTCTCCCGTTTTCCCACCAAAAACGCCCGTACCTTCACCCCAGCCTCGTGGAGCATCCGGGCGCAGGCCACGCCGTCGCCGCCGTTGTTGCCGGTGCCGCAGAAGACCGCGGCCCAGGGCAGCTCGCCTTCCTCCGCCTCGGTCTCCAGGTACTGCAGGGCCACGTCGGTCAGACCGCGGGACGCCCGCTCCATAAGCAGCAGACCGGTCTCCAGATCCCCGTTGATGGTGGTCTGATCCAGCCAGTGCAGCTGCTCCGCTGTTCCTGTTCGCATGGGTTTCCACTCCTTTCGTCGTTGTCGTTGGCTTTGGGTTCATTGTACCAGCTTCTCCGGCAAAATGCAATTTCTTCCCTGCCAAAATTCATTTCCCTTCGGGCTGTTTGTTTTTTTCATTTCCCTCTTGCGCTTTCCCCCTTTTTGTGCTATAAATTTTAAGGTATAGGAAAAAGCGAAGAACGGGAAAATGGCGGTTTGGCCTGCCCAAGAGAGTCTCTGTCACCGGCTGAGAGCAGAGATGGCAAGCTGCGTCTGGTTCGCCCGGGAGCTGCCGTGGGGAAAGACACGGCCGGGGTCATCCTCCGTTACTGGGATGGTGAGTGTGCGTGTGGCAGAGACACGCAAATGCGGGTGGTACCGCGGAAGGTGTTCCTTTCGTCCTGTTGTGGGATGGAAGGTTTTTTTATTGCCTGCGCACAGAACAATATCGATCATGCTTGAGAGGAGCTTTGTGGTTATGAAAGAACAACTGGCGAAAATCAGGGCCGCGGCCCTAGAGGCCATCGCTGACAGCAACGCCGCTGCCGCCCTGGACAGCGTCCGGGTCAAGTACCTGGGCAAGAAAGGCGAACTGACCTCCGTGCTGAAGCAGATGGGCAAGCTGTCTGCCGAGGAACGTCCGGTGATCGGCCAGATCGCCAACGAGGTCCGGGAGACCCTGACCAAGGCCATCGCCGACCAGCAGGCGAAGCTGGCCGAGAAGGCGCTGGAAGCCAAGCTGGCATCTGAAACTCTGGACGTGTCCATCCCCGGCGTCAAGACCGAGCTGGGTCACCGCCATCCCGTGAACCAGGTCATTGACATGGTGACTGAGATCTTCCTGGGCATGGGCTTCACCCGGGCAGAAGGCCCCGAAGTGGAGCTGGCAGACTACAACTTCACCCGTCTGAACACCGACGAAGGCCATCCCGCTCGGGAGTGGTCGGACACCTTCTATCTCAGAGAGGACTCCTCCCTGCTGCTGCGCACCCAGACTTCCCCCATGCAGATCCGCGTCATGGAGAGCCACAAGCCCCCCATCCGCATCGTCGCCCCCGGCCGTGTGTACCGGAAGGACGAGGCGGACGCCACCCACTCCCCCATGTTCCATCAGATCGAGGGCATGGTGGTGGATAAGGGCGTCACTATGGCCGACCTGAAGGGCACCCTGAACGAGGTGGTCAAGAGCCTGTACGGCGAAGACGCCGTCACCCGCTTCCGTCCCCATCACTTCCCCTTCACCGAACCCTCCTGCGAGGTGGATGTGCAGTGCTTCTCCTGCAAGGGCAAGGGCTGCTCCGTCTGCAAGGGCGAGGGCTGGATCGAGGTGCTGGGCGCCGGTATGATCCACCCCAAGGTGCTGGAAGGCTGCGGCATCGACACCGAAGTGTACTCCGGCTGGGCCTTTGGCATGGGCGTGGAACGTCTGGCCATGATGCGCTATGGCTTCAACAACCTGAAATTGTGCTTCGAGAACGACGTGCGGTTCCTGGAACAGTTCTGATGAGAGGAGTGTAATGGTATGAATCTATCCCGTAAATGGCTGACCGAGTTTGTAGATGTACCCGTCAGCGCCATCCCTGACAAAGCGTTTTCCGAGGCAATGACCCTCTCCGGTTCCAAGGTGGAGACCTTTGAAGATCACGCCGCACAGTTCAAGAATGTGGTGGTGGGCAAAATCTTGTCCATGGAACACCATCCCGACAGCGACCACATGTGGGTCACCCAGATGGACGTGGGCGAAGAGGAGCCCATCCAGATCTGCACCGGCGCCTGGAACATCCACGTGGGCGACCTGGTGCCCGTAGCCAAGCACAAGAGCCTGCTGCCCGGCGGCGTCAAAATCACCAAGGGCAAGCTCCGTGGCGTGCCCTCCTACGGTATGTTGTGCTCCCTGACCGAGCTGGCATTGGACGAGCGTGATTTCCCCTATGGCGTCATCAAAGCCGCCGCCATCCTGGGCGACTATCATGTGCTCAAGGGCGAAAAGCCCTCCCTGCCGGAAGAACTGACCCCCGGCCTGAAGATTTTCGGCAAGGTCGTGGCTGGTCAGGTGGACTCTATCGAGACCACTGCCTATAAGACCTATCAGTGCGCCGTCAACGTGGGCGACGCCGTGCAGGACGTGACCACCGACTGCCAGAACATCCACACTGGCGATTTCGTGGCCCTGGACCTGAGCACCAACCGCATCCTGACCCCCGCTGACCTCCACGCACAGCCCAAGGAATTTCCCCACTGCATCGACGACGGCATCTTCATCCTCAACGAGGACTGCAAGCCCGGCGATGACATCCCCACCCTGCTGGGTCTGGATGACCACGTGGTGGAATTTGAGATCACCCCCAACCGTCCCGACTGTCTGTCCGTCATCGGTCTGGCCAGAGAAGCGGCCGTCACCTTCGGCAAGCCTCTGAAGCTCCACGACCCTGTGGTGCAGGGCAGCGGCAAGGCGGTCATCATGGACTACGCTGACGTCATCATCGAAGAAGCCGACCTGTGCCCCCGTTACACCGGTCGTCTGGTGAAGAACGTCAAAATTGGCCCCAGCCCCGTCTGGATGCGGGAGCGGCTGCGCGCTTCCGGTGTCCGTCCCATTAACAATATCGTGGACATCACCAACTATGTCATGCTGGAATACGGCCAGCCCATGCACTCCTTCGACTTCGCCTGCGTAGAGGGCAACAAGCTCATCGTCCGCCGTGCCCGTCCCGGCGAGACCATCCAGACCCTGGACGGCACCGCCCGCAGTCTGAACGAATCCATGCTGGTCATTGCCGACGAGAAGAAGCCAGTGGCTGTGGCTGGCGTCATGGGCGGTGCCAACTCCGAAATTACCGACAAGACCGTGGACGTCTTCTTTGAATCCGCCAACTTCAACGGCGTCTCCATCCGCAAGACCGCCATGGCTCTGGGCATGCGCACCGAGGCTTCCGGCCGTTACGAGAAGGGTCTGGATCCCATGAACACCCTGCCCGCCGTGGAACGTGCCTGCGAGCTGGTGGAGCTGCTGGGCTGCGGTGAAGTGGCTGACGGCGTGCTGGACGTTGTTGCTAAGGACTTCACCCCCACCCTGGTGAAGCTGGAGCCGGACAAGGTGAACGGTCTGCTGGGCACCGACGTGAGCCGGGATGAGATGGTGAAAATCCTCACCGACTTGGGCTTCATCCTCATGGACGACGATATGCTGGTGGTTCCCTCCTGGCGTGGGGACGTGGAGCATTACTCTGACATCGCAGAAGAAGTGGCTCGTTTTGTGGGCTACAACAACCTGCCCACCACCCTCATGCGGGGCGACACCACCCGCGGCGGTCTGACCGACCGGCAGAAGGCACACAACAAGGTGGTGGACATCTGCTGCGGCCTGGGCTACAGCGAGATTTTGACCTACTCCTTCATCGCCCCCGCTTATTATGACAAAATCCGTCTGGCAGAGAACGACCCCCGTCGTGCCAGCGTGAAGATCTTGAACCCCCTGGGCGAAGAGACCTCCATCATGCGCACCACCCCCCTGCCCTCCATGCTGGAGACCCTGGCACGGAACAACAACCACCGGAACCCCTCCGCCAAGCTCTTTGAGGTGGCGAAGGTCTATCTGCCGGTGGAAGGGGAGGATCTGTGCAACGAGACCGAGTTCATCTCCATGGGCGGCTACGGCGAAGACCTGGACTTCTTCCGGTTCAAGGGCGACGTGGAGACCCTGTTCGACGCCTTCCGCATCAAGAACGTGAAATTCACCGCCAAGCGGGACAACCCCTCCTATCACCCCGGCCGCTGCGCGGTCATCTCCATCGACGGCGTGGAAGTGGGTGTCATGGGTCAGCTGCATCCGCTGGTGAACCGCAATTATAATGTAGAGCAGCCCATGTTCGCTGCCGAAATTCACCTGGACACCCTGCTGGCTGCCCGTCCCCAGGGGATGCACTACAAGGCGCTGCCCAAGTTCCCCGCTGTGGAACGGGACATCGCGGTGGTCTGCGACCGGAGCGTGCCGGTGGCCGACCTGGAGGACTGCATCCGCAAGGCAAGCTGCGGCCTCATCAAGGCGGTGGAACTGTTCGACATCTACACCGGCAAGCCCATCCCCGAAGACAAGAAGAGCGTGGCCTTCGCCCTGAAGCTGCGGCATGAGGATCACACCCTCACCGATGCCGAAGCAGACGGCGATGTGAAGGCCGTCCTGGCCGCTCTGGAACAGGAACTGGGCGCTGTGCTGCGCTGACGGCAACTGTTCCAAAAGATGCCCCATTTCGCCCGGCAGTTTCTACGCTGCCGGGCGTCTTTTTTCCCCCTCCACCTCTTTACAAGCCATTCCATTTCAGGTATAATCTAAACAAATTAACCCAGTTATCTTTTTCCCTGTTTTCCGCACCGGAGGTTTTCTAATATGTCTGATTTAACACGTCGTTTCGATCTCTCGGATATGAAGGAATGGGAGACCCGTGAGATCCTCACCGAGGTCTATAACTCGCTGCAGCAGAAAGGGTACAACCCCATCAACCAGATCGTAGGCTATATCCTCTCCGAGGATCCCACCTATATCACCAACTTCAATAACGCCCGCACCCTCATCCGTCAGCTGGATCGAGATGAGCTGCTGCAGGAGCTGGTGCGCTATTATCTCAACCTTTGAGAATACGGCTAAATTGTAAACTTTCTGTCACTTTTAGCATTTTATACAACGTCCTTCTTGAAAGAAGGACGTTTTTTGTCCCTTTTCACCTTGCTTTTCCCTGCCAATGGAACCATTTCGAGGGGGTAAGTTTGACAAGGAGACAACAATGTGTTACAATTTGGTTACAACTTAATGGTAAGGAGGTGTATCGTATTGGCTGAAGCGAAGAATCTGCCCCTTGTGTATAAGGGTCATCCCCTGCGCAGAAAGGATAATATCTTGTACTACGGCAGCATGGCGGATAAGTATATCATTATGCTCCAGATCCATGACACCGAGAAGGTGGATGACTTGAATTTGGCGACCAAGGTCTCTGTGCAGTTACAGCTGACCGATCCGGATCTCAAGAGCCGTGACCGCGTGGTTCGCAAGAGCGAAAAGAACAGCCTGTACGCTGCAATGGACCTGAGTGCTGTTTGGCTGGACCGGGCCCTGCAAAATCCCTAACTACCCGATACAGATACAAAGCACGGAGGTTCCCAATGCGACGACTGAAAAAGAAAATCACATCCCTCGTTCTACTTGCTTCTTTCACCGCAAGTCTCAGCTCCATGGCCCTGGCCGCAGACGTAGGCACCGTGACGGACGACTGCGTTCGCCTGCGCCGGAAGGCTTCCACCAGCTCCGACTCTCTGGGTATGCTGGTCAAAGGCGACAAGGTCTCCATCCTGGAGCAGGAAGACAATGGCTGGCTGAAGATCACCTACACCGACAGTGAAGGCACTCACACCGGCTATGTCTCCGGCGAGTTTGTCAAGACCAACGCCGCGAAGAAGACAGACAGCAAGAAGACGACCTCAAAAGATACAGAAACGACCACCAAGGCCAAGGCCAAGGCGGACACCACCAGAAAGGCCGCTAAGACCGAGAAGCAGACCACCAAGAAAGTCAAGAAGCAGCAGGCTGCTGCGGACACGTCCGCTGTCTCCCTGGGCGCCGGCACCGTCACCAACGGTGGTAAGAAGTACAAATCCATCAACCTGCGCGCCGCCACCGCTACCGATGCGGACGTGATCTGCAAGGTCCCCGTGGGCAGCGACATTGAAATTCTGGCGGATAAGGACGCAGCCGGCTGGTATCAGGTGCGCTACACCGCGGAAGACAAGACCGTTTATTCCGGCTATATGCTGGGCAACTACGTGCAGACCACCGTGGACGCACAGCCCGCCACCGCTGCCACCGTCATCGGCACCAAGAAGGCTCACAAGGCCATCAACATCCGGGCGGAAAAGAGCCTGGACGCGGACATCATCTGCAAGGTTCCTGTAGGCGGCACCCTGGACGTGATCGCCGAAGCGGATGCCGACGGCTGGTGCCAGGTCAGCTATGAGACCTCTACCGGCACCTACAACGGCTATATGCGGGAAGAGCATGTGGACACGGACAACACCGATGCCACCAATCTGACCGGTGTGGTCAAGACCAAAACGAAGTATATCAACATCCGCTCCGCCAAGAGCACCGACTCCGATGTGGTGTGCAGAGTGCCCGCCGGCAAGAGCGTGTCCATCATCGGTGCGCTGGACGCAGAGGGTTGGTACCAAGTCAGTTATAAGAATGACAAGGGTACCCACAAGGGCTATATGATGGCCAAATATATCTCCGTCCCCAGCATCTCCACCGGCAACATCGGCACCTCCAGCGCTGTCCTCCGCTCTTCCGCGGACAGCAGCTCTGAAATGCTCTGTGTCATCCCCGAAGGCGACAAGGTCTCTGTCCTGGCCGCTCTGGGTGACTGGTATCAGGTGGAATACGATGACAAGATCGGTTACGTGGACGCAAACTGCGTGGAATCCGAAGCCCTGAGCAAGAGCAAGGGCTATGGCACCGTCTCCGTTGACACCCTCAACGTCCGCGCCAAGCGGAACATCGAGTCCAACGTGGTCACCAAGATGAGCAAGGGCACCACCTTCCGCATCACCAGCGCCAAGGACGGCTGGTATGGCGTGACCTTCAACGGCGTCAGCGGCTATGCTAAGGCAGAATATGTCACCGCCACCGACACCATCGACTCTGGCTACGTCCAGGTCACCTCTCAGACTCTGAAGCTGCGCTCTGGCGCTGGCACCGACTACGATCAGCTGGCCATCGTGCCTTACGGCACCGTCCTGAAGATCCACGGCTCTCTGGGCAGCTGGTATCAGGTGAAGTACAACAGCAAGGAAGGCTACGTGTGCGGCGATTACACCTCTACCACCACCTCCAGCGGCTATAAGGCTTATCCCGACTTTGCCAAGGTCACCGCTTCCGCTCTGGGTCTGCGGGTCAAGCCCGGCACCGACAGTGAAAAGTCCTTCACCATCCCCAACGGCACCATCGTTTCCGTCCGCGGGATGCAGGATGGCTGGTACAAGGTCGTCGTCTACGGCACCCATACCGGCTATATCGACCCGTCTTACACCGAGAGAAGCTCCGGTCCTGCCACCGTGCCTCAGGTCACCACGACTACCACCACTGGCACCACTACGACTGGTACGACCACCGGTTCCACCACGACCTCCAGCTCTTCCAGTTCCTCCAGCTCTAGCAGCTATTCCTCCGGTTCTTCCGGCGGCGGCAGTGGTTCGGCGGTTCTGGCTTATGCACAGCAGTTCGTGGGCAACCCCTACAAGTGGGGCGGCACCAGCCTGACCAACGGCGCTGACTGCTCCGGCTTCGTTCAGAGCGTCTACGCCCACTTCGGCAAGAGCCTGCCTCATAGCTCCTACGCAGACGCACACGTGGGACGCGGGGTCAGCAAGTCCGATATGCGTCCCGGTGACATCGTCGTCTACGGCGGTCACGTGGGCATCTACGCCGGCGGCGGCAAGCTGCTGAGCGCACTGGGCAAGAAGTATGGCATCACCTATTGCAGTGTCAACTACAAGCCCATCCAGGCGGTCCGCCGTCTGTTCTAAGTGGATCTCATTTGACGATTCCAAGCAGCTCCCTTCGGGGAGCTGCTTTTTTGCGTCCTTACAGCGCTGTCCTCCGCGGTGGTGAACACGTGTCCTTTCACAGCCCTTTGCAGTGCCCTTGATGGGACGAGTTTGCCGGATATGGGGGGCTGCACATGCCCTGTCCGGCACGGAACAGCCGCCCATTTTCCCCGCTGTCGCTTTTCTTCTCCCCTCCCCTTTCCTGCTCTTTTTGCTCTGTCCACTACAGCAAAAACACCGTAGCCATGACACATTGTGTCATGGCTGCGGTGTTCTGTGTTACTATGGTATATAGGGGGATAGGTTAGGAAACTGCACTGCGTTCTGAGTGCATTCTGAAGGCATCCATTCCAAAGTCAAAAACCAGTTATGAATCGAGAGCCTGTGCCTGGCAGATGGCAGCAGGCGGAATGTTTCACGCGGAGATAGGAGATGTAAGGGGAGCCGGTGAAACGGCAAGGGGGTAAACGAAGATAGATGAAGGAACGAAAGGGATGCCTCAAGAATACACTCAGGGAGGGGGAGCTGCCCCCTGCCAGCAAGGTCTGTCTCACTGGCAGGGTCGCTCTTGCACGGGCAAACATACATTCTATTATGTATGTTCTAAAGCAAATCAAACCACTTACCGCTTGTTGGAACGTCTCCAGATCTTCTGTTCCTCTGCGGCACGGATCAGATCTTCACGGCAGTCAGGATGGGCGATGTTGATGATCGCTTCCGCTCTCTGCCAAGTGGCCAGGCCGGGCAGACGTGCCACGCCGTATTCGGTGACCATGTGCGGTGCCTGGGTTCTGGGGGTAGTGATGACGTCACCGCCGGTGAACTTGGGCAGGATGTTGGAGTGCCGTTCGCCGGTCTTCTTATCCACACGGCTGGAGGGCATTGCCAGGAAGGCCAGGCCATTCTTGGAACGCAGCGCGCCGGTAACGAAGTCCAGCTGACCACCAGTGCCGCTGATATGGCGGGTGCCTGCGGTCTCGGAGCACACCTGGCCGTACAGATCCATAGCGATGCAGCCGTTGATGGAGACGAAGTTGTCGAACTGTGCGATGACGCTGGGGTTGTTGACATAGGCCATGGGATAGGTCTCGATGCCGATGTTATGATCCAGGAACTCATACAGCTCTCTGGAGCCGTTGCAGATGGAGAAGACGCCCTTGCCGTTGTCAATCTCTTTCATCTTGTTGGTGATCTTGCCTGCCTGATACAGCTTCAGGTAGCCGTCGGACATCAGTTCGGTGTGCATGCCCAGATCCTTCAGGTCAGAGTCCGCGATGAGGGTGCCCAGGGAGTTGGGCATACCGCCGATGCCGATCTGCAGGGTGATGCCGTCCCGCAGGTAGGGGAAGATGTGGCTGGCGATCTGGCGGTCGATCTCGGTGGAAGCGGCTGCCGGAGCGGTGGGCAGGTAGTCATGCTCGCCTTCAACGACGATATCCACTTCAGAGATGTGCATGTGGCCGTTGTATGCGTCGTAGGTGTAGGGCATGTCCTTGTTGACTTCAAAGATGATGGTGTCCGCTGCCCGCAGCATTTCCATCTGGCAGCAGTTGGTTAGGCCGAAGCTGAAGAAGCCGTGCTTGTCCATGGGGGTGACAGTGACCATAGCCACGTTGACGGGTGCGTAGCCCTTGGAGTAGTACAGGCCGTTGTCACGGAAGAGCATGGGGGAATAGTAAGCCAGACCCTTGTCGCAGTATTTGCGGTCCAGACCGGAGCAGTGCCATGCGTTGAAGGTGAAGGCCTTCTGTTCGGGGTCCTGTTCCACCACCTGGACGGGGCGCATGGAGATGGCGTTGCGGACCTTGACATCCTTCAGCTCCTCCTTACGGGCAGCCAGTGCGGCGTCCAGCAGGAAGGGGAAGGAACAGGTCTGGCTGTAGTCCACCCAATCGCCGTCCTTGACGACCTTGACCGCCTCTTCCGGGGTGCGGAGTTTGGATTTGTATTCTTCATAGATATTCATATGCGTTGACTCCTTGTTTATTGGGTGAGGATGCGTTCATGGGGGAAACGCATCCCCATTGACTATGGATACTTGAGGATCAGGCATCTAGGAGAAACCTGCGTTTTTCTTGTTCTAATTGCGTGTTAGGGCTGCATTTGACCCGAAAGTTTATGCTGCCGTTTCCGCCTCCGCCTTCATTGCCGCTCTGCGCTTGCTCTGAACCACGATGGCGAAGATGCCGGTCAGGACCAGGAGGACAATGGGCGTAGCGGTGAGGGCGGCGCCGGAGTAGAGACCCAGTGCCGGGAAGACGATCCAAGTGAAGATGGAGCAGAATGCCATGGACAGAGAGGGCGGGTCCACGTACACGTCGCCATACACATGGAACAGGTCGGCCAGCAGGTCGGCCGCGAAGTGGGAGATGATGCCGAAGGACATGCCCCACAGCAGGATGGTCACCTCATTGCCGCCCTGGGCATAGGCCATGCTGGCGGCGTAGCAGGCCACCAGTCCCACATGGTGGAAGACCGGGCAGGGCAGGCCGGTGCACAGGAGGGTCAGGGAGATGACTGCCAGGGCGAAGACCGGGAACTGAGCCACGATGGCGATGTTCTCGCTGTTCATGGCCTTGGCGAACTCGGAGATCTCCCAGAACAGCCAGGCTGCCAGCAGGCCAGCGCCGCCGGCGAAGAGCCAATAGGTGACGCCTTCGCCATAGGGCATATGGGGCATCCAATTGTTCTTGCTGTAGACGCCGAACCGCTTGTCCCCTTCGGGGACCTTGCCGATGACGCCTTCGTTGCCCCAGAGGGCCTTGCAGATGATGCCGATGATGACGATACTGGCGGAGACGGTATCCAGCTTTCCGGGCAGAATGGTGGACAGGCCCAGATTGATGTAATAGGATGCGACCCCGAACAGACCGCCTACGGCCAGGACACTGGGCTTGCCCAAGAGAATGAGGGGCAGCGCAATGCCTTTGCTGTCTTCTACGTATCCCTGATGCTTGGCAAAGCCCAGAGCCACCGCCGCAGGACCGAGGCCCAGGTGCGGAGAGAAAAAGAAACCGAAGGCAATGCCGGTGACGATGTTGTAGTCACAGCCGGCCATGACGGCGAAGACGCCGATGATGGCCAGGAAGGCACAGAGGATGACCGAGCCGAGGGCGCCCATACAGGTAGCCAGGACGCCGCCGAAGAAGGTCAGCAGTATGGTGGTAAATATACTCATCTTATTCTCCTATCTTTTCTTGTCTTTTGACCAAAATCTCTTCTTTTTGTCAGTCAGACGATACAACGCAGATCGTCCCAGCGACCTCCCTCCCCCAAGTTCAGTCGCCTGATCGGTATCATATTGTCAGAGGAATATCCCCCCGTCAGTTCTGTTCCGACTTCTTCAGCAGGAAGACCAGCACTGCGCCTACGATAGCGAAGACGATGATGGCGCCGAAGGTCATCATGTAGCCGCCGTTGCCCACCATGGGGCCTAGGAAGGAGGCGAAGATCAGGTTCAGGTTGACGATGGGGAAGTTGACCGCATAGTTCTCTCTTCCGAAGAAGTAGGCGATGAATGCGGAGTTGGTGGGCGTGACGCCGCCGTAGGCCAGGCCGATAAGGATGAAGGCGATGACCAGGACGGGCATGCTCTTGGTGGCAAAGGATGCCATGAGCACCAGGGATGCCACCACGAAGACCACGCAGTCGATGAGCATGGTCAGGCGATAGCCGATCTTATCGAACATTCCACCAAAGATGACACGGCCTACGCCGTTGGCGATGGAGACGATGCCGGCGATGCTGGCTGCCAGGGTCAGGTTCTCGCCTACGAAGAGCTGTGCGTAGGGCGCAGAGGAGTTGATGATGGCCAAACCAGCGGCACTGAGGATGATGGCCCAGACGAAGTAGATCCAGAAGTTCCGGCGGCGGAGCATGACCGCTGCGCCCACTTCTTCCACAGCAGGCGTAACGGCCTTGCTGCTGCCCTGGGACAGGTACGCGACAAATTCCGCTCCGGCGTTGCGCAGCAGCAGTGCGCCCACCACCATGACGATGGCGAAGGCCACGGCGAAGATGCGGAAGGTGACGCGCCAGCCCATAGACTGGATCATGGCCCCCGCCACAGTGCCCAGGATCATGCTGCCGAAGCCGAAGCCCATGAGGGTGATGCCGCTGATGAGGCCCTGCTTATCGGGGAACCACTTGACGATGGTGCTGATGGCGGTGTTGTAGCCCAGGCCCACGCCGAAGCCACAGCAGACACCGTAGGACAGGTAGATGCCCATCAGGGACTGGATGTTGGAGGCGGAGAAGAAGCCGATGGCCAGGAGGACGGCGGCTGCGATGAGGTTGATGCGGAAGCCGTTCTTCCCCTTGTTGATGATGCCGCCCACCAGACCGCCTAGGCAGAAGGTCATCATGGAGATGGAGAAGGTCAGGGATGCCTGTGAGTCCGTCCAGCCGAACTCAGACTGAAGGGGGCTGCGGAAGATGGACCAGCCATAGATCAGGCCCAAGAACAGGAGCAGGATCACGCCCAGAACCAGCAGTGCCCAACGGGAGGACATCTGCCGCTTTAGTGCTTTTTCGTTCATGTTAAATCTCACTCTCTATCATGCAAATTGAATGGAAAGGATCGGTTTAGGAGCAATAACGGCGAGCTGGCAAATTGTCAGCCCGCCGTTAAAGGCTTGGTTATGCGTATCCCATGGGATACGGTTGAGGTATCAGGTTATTGGGGAATCAGTGACGGGGCAGGACGGAGGTGTCGAAGCAAGCGTCGCCATTCCAGATGTCGTCTTCGGAAGGAATCTCGTTTTCCGGATAGACATAAGCGATACGGGAGATGTTGATGAGGTGTTCCGGACCGAGGTTTTCGGAGATGGAGCAGCCGGACCAGGAGCCGCAGCCCAGGGTGGAGGTGGGCATCAGGCCGTTGTTGTTGAATGCGTTGGCGCAGCCCATACCCGGCTGGTCAACCAGCAGACGGGAGACAGGCAGTTCCACGCCGGCGTACTCGATCAGTTCCTTGTTGCTGGTGTAGACGATGGAGGAGTGACCTGCGCCTTCTGCCAGCAGGTTTGCCTTTGCCATTGCCACGCCATCCTTGAAGTCTTCGCATTCCAGATGGGTGAACAGGGGGAACATCTTTTCGCGGGTCAGCGGCTCATCCAGACCAGTCTTGGTGAGCTTCACGCCGATGGAAACGGTGTCAGCGGGGATCTCGATGCCCAGCAGCTTCGCCAGGGTCTGCACGTCAACACCAACTACGTCGCCGTTGAGCTTGCCGAAGCCGTTGGGGAAGCAGACGTTGCGGATCTGATCGACCACCTTGGGATCGTCGATGTAATGGACGTGCTTTTCCTTCAGCAGCTTCAGGATGTCAGCGGTCATGCTCTTGGGAGCAATGATGCAGCGGTTGCAGGCGCAGACGATGCCGTTGTCGAAGGTGTTGCCCATCAGGAAGCGGTCCAGAGCGCCGGACAGATCGCCAAATTCGGGATCGAAGATGCTCTGAGAGTTGCCGGCACCAACGCCATAAGCGGGCTTGCCGGAGGAGTATGCAGCCTTGACCATGCCGGGGCCGCCGGTGCCCAGGACGGTGTCAGCAGCGGACATCATCATCTGAGTCAGTTCCATGTTGGGGGCGTCAACGCACTGGAAGACGTTTGCAGGGCCGCCCATTTCCTGGATAGCCTTTTCCAGGATCTCGCAGGTGTGCGCAGTGGAGATCTTTGCGCGGGGATGGGGAGCGAACATCAGGACGTTAGCACCCTTCAGTGCCAGGTAGCCAAGCATTGCCCCCTACTTTATATCTAATTTGCACAATATTTTTGGCATTTTTCTGTATTGACACCTGCTTGTTTGATTTTTTGACTTACGTTCATGTATGTTTATCTTTGATTGGCCTAACCAATTTTGCGCAAAAAAACCCGGAGAACATCGGTTCTCCGGGTTTCATTCCGTCGATATTTTTTTGTTCTGCCGCTTGCAGGACACCCGTTCCGGTGGGTCTTCCCTTACTCCGCCACCTCCGCGAACAGGCTGTCCCACCGTTCCGGCTCCACCTTGCTGATGAGGGCGGCGCAGGTCAAATTGGTATATTTGTAAACATATTCCTTCGTCAGGCACACCTTGGTGCCTAAATTCTTCATCAGGAACATCCCCTCAAAGAGCAGGGTCAGACTGGACGCCACGCACTCGGTGCCCTGGGACGGGCGGTCGTGCATGCGCAGGTAGATCTTCAGTTCCATGTCGATAAACTCCCACAGGCTGTTCTTCATCTCTCGCACCTTCTCCACCACATCGCTGAATTCCTCATGGGAGGAGGCATATGTCATGCACTTATAGACAAACTCCACGTAGCGGTTGCCGTCCAGAGCCTGCCAGAACATCTCAGCCAGACGTTCCGGGAAGGGTGTGTTGGAGGGGAGCTGTTTGCCGTAGGCAGTGATGTCGCCATGGGCCAGGTTGTAGTCCACTACCGCGCGAAAAAGCTCTTTTTTATCTTCAAAGTGCCAATAAATCGCGCCACGAGTCACCCCGGCCGCTTCTGCGATGGACGCCAGAGAGGTCTGTTCAAATCCGGTTTTATCGAAACATTCAAAGCCCGCCTGCAGGATCTTCTCCCGCGTAATCAGCATATCTTCCTTGGTCTTGCGCATCTATCCTCACGTCCATTCCTTCAATATCGTAGTATCATAAAAACCAGCTGAACGCCTCCCCTCCTTCTACGTCATCGTAGCGGGGGGAATTTACGTCATTCAGCCGGCACAATGTGTATAAAACTTTATGTTCCTTATTATACATTCACGCGAGTATAAATGTCAATATTTTTCTTAGTACTCTCCCATATCCTGTATCTTTTCACAAAATGTGCTCCCCAATTTGTGCGCTTTCCTCACAATTTTTTATGTCACTTGCAAAAATCGCCTGGTTCCATTGCACTATTTGATGTCCTCTCTCATTTTCAGCACCGTTACAAACTTCGACAGGAACAGAAATTTCCACTCATAGTTCCACGCCGCAGGGTCAAACTAGGCTCAGAAAATCTTCTCGGGATTTTCAACGGTAACCAATCTGAATAGAAAGAAAAAAGGAGATGTACGAAATGGCAACTAGCAATCGTGTCATCGTGCCCGCAGCCCGTGCGGCTCTGGATCAGTTCAAGATGGAAGCAGCCAACGAAGTCGGCGTCAACCTCAAGCAGGGTTACAACGGCGACCTGACCGCAAAGCAGGCCGGCAGCATCGGCGGCCAGATGGTCAAGAAGATGATCGAAGCCTACGAGAACGGCATGAAGTAAGTGCTCTGATTCCAAAGGAGTCAATGGAAAAGCGGAGGTAAAAACCTCCGCTTTTTTGTATGCAGCCGCTTCCGTTACTTCCCTTCCTTGGCCAGCAATTCCTCCGCCAGCTGGATGGATTCCAGGATCATGCCGTCGCAGTGGGCCTTCTTATTCATCTTGACCACTTCCTGATTCCTGCGCAGCAGGTCGGGGCAGTTCAGGCTGCCGCCGTGGCGTTCCTTCAGGATACGCAGGTACTCGGACACGGTGGCATCGCTGGCGCCCTTGAGCCCCAGGACCATCAGGCCGCCGGTGATGGCGCCGCAGGTGGAGCCGATCTTCATGCCGACACCGAAGTTCTTGGACAGCTGCTTTGCCATGTCGTGATCCAGCCCCATCTCCTCCCACTCAGGGATCAGGACGGACTGGGCGCAGTTATAGTTGCCGCAGCTGCCGCTGCGCAGTTCCTTTGCTCGTTCCATTGCTTTGCTCATAACGATACGCTCCTTTGTCTTTGTCAGTTCAATCGGTTTTCATTGTCCTCAAATTGTACTCTTACATGGTCTAGAATACCTCGATTTTCCCGCTTTTGCAACCCCGGATCGTCATTTAGCAGCCATTCCGCTCCTTCTTTCGCCTGCTGCAGCACCTGCACGTCCTCCACCAGGTCGGCCAGCTGCAGCTGGGGCAGGCCGTGCTGTCTCTGACCGAAGAAATCGCCGGGGCCGCGGAGTTTTAGATCTTCCTCTGCAATCTGGAAGCCGTCGTTGGTGGCGCAGAGCGCCTTCAAGCGCTGGCGGGTCTCCTTGCTCTGGTGGGAGGAGACCAGGACACAATAAGATTTGGCGTCGCCGCGCCCCACGCGTCCCCGGAGCTGGTGGAGCTGGGAGAGGCCGAAGCGTTCGGCGTTCTCGATGACCATCAAAGTCGCCCGGGGCACGTCCACGCCCACCTCGATGACGGTGGTGGCGCAGAGGATGTCGATGTCCCCGGCGGCGAAGGCGGTCATGACCACCTCCTTGTCCTTCCCCTTCATCTTCCCGTGGAGCAGACCTACCCGCAGGTCGGGAAACACTTGGGTCTGCAAGGTCTGGGCGTAGGTGGTCACCGCCTTCAAGTCCTGGCCGCCCTCCTGCCCCTCCTCCACGGCGGGACAGACCATATACACCTGGTGCCCCTCCTGGACTTGCTTGCGCACGAAACCGTACATCCGCTGCCGGAGGGCTTCCCCTACCAAAAACGTGTCCACGTTCTGTCGGCCGGGAGGGCGTTCGTCTATGATGGACACTTCCAGGTCACCATATAATAAGAGCGCCAAGGTTCTGGGGATGGGGGTGGCGGACATGACCAGCACGTGTGGGCGGATGCCTTTCCCCTTCTGCGCCAGAGCCGCCCGCTGGTTGACGCCGAAGCGGTGCTGTTCGTCGGTGATGACCAGACCCAGGTTGGCAAAAGTCACCTGGTCGGTGAGCAAGGCGTGGGTGCCTACCACCAAGTCCACGGCACCGGTGGCCATGGCGTCGTAAATTTTTCGCTTCTCCGCCGCCCGGAGGGAACCGGTGAGCAGTCCCACCCGGATGCCGCTGGGGGCCAGCATGGTTTGCAGGGTCTGAGCGTGCTGCTGGGCCAAGATTTCGGTGGGTGCCATGAGGGCGGACTGATAGCCGCTCTGTGCCATGAGCCACACGCAGGCCGCGCCCACCACCGTCTTGCCGCTGCCCACGTCCCCCTGGAGCAGGCGGTTCATGGGGACGCCGCGGGTCAGGTCACGAGCCGCGTCCTCTGCCGCCCGCCGCTGAGCGCCGGTGAGCTGGAAGGGCAGCAGGGCGTAAAAGTCACGCAGGTCGCCGCTGGCGCAGCGGATGCCCTCCTCCTCTGTCCGCCGCTGGCGGAGGAGCGCCAGGCCGATGGAGAAGTAGAACAGCTCCTCAAAGACCAGTCGCCGCCGGGCGATGGCCAGTTCCTCCCAGGACGGGGGGAAGTGGGCGATGCGGACAGCGTAGGTGCGGGTGGCCAGCTGGTAGCGCTGACGGATGGTCTGGGGCAAGTCCTCCGGCCACTCCGCCCAGGGCTGCTCCAGGCACCAGGCCACGGCGCTGGCCAACAGGTGGTTGGAGATGCCGGCGGTCAAGGGGTAGATGGGCATGATGCGGCCGGTGTCCTGCCGCCGGTGCTCCGGCTCGAAGATGGGGTTGGTCATCCCCTTCCGCCGCTGGGTGCCCTCGATGGTGCCGTAGAACACGTAGGATTGACCTACCTGCAGGGCGGTGCGGACGTAGCTCTGGCCGAAAAAGGTGATGTTCAACACCCCCGTGTCGTCCGCCGCTCGGAGACGGGTCACTTCCCGTCCCTTGGTGATGCGGCTGGTGCGGGGCGTCTCCACCACCACCGCTGATACACAGCATTTCTCCCCCACTGGCGCGCCCTCCACCGGGTACACCGTCCGGCGATCCTCGTACTGCCGGGGGAACCAGCGGAGCAGGTCGTCCGCGGTCTCGATGCCCAGCTTTTGCAGCCGAGCCGCTCGGTTGGGGCCGATGCCTGGGAGCATTTGGATGGGGTGTTCCTTGTCCATGGAGTCCCTCCCTTCCTTGTCCATTTCTGTGTTTATTATACCAGGCTCGCCTCCATTCTGAAATCCCCAAAAGGGTACCATGGGCGGGAAAAACGGCTGTTTTTCTTCCTATTTGCCCTTGCTTTTTCCTTATGGTATGATAAAATAGAAAAGTGTTTTGTATAACAGTATGATAAAATGGTCTTGATAGGCGAACATCCCCGTTTTCGCCTGGAAGAAACCGATTTTGAAGGAGTGCATCCCTATGAGCACCTATAACACCGCCGATCTGCGCAGACAGAATCGAAGCCGTGTATTTCGCTATATTTTCGACTCGGAGACCCCCGTCACCAAGCAGGAGATCGCCCAATCTCTCTCCCTGAGCCTGCCCACTGTGGGACAGAACCTAAAGGAGTTACAGGAGTGCGGGCTCCTGGAAACCCAGGGCACGTTTCACTCCACCGGTGGACGCAAGCCCCGTGCCATCGGCGTGGCCGCCGGAGTACGCTGCGCCGTGGGCATCATGATCTCCGTATACCATATCCACATGGTGTGCATCGACCTGCGCGCCAACCTCATCTGCCAGACCTCTATCATCTGCGACTTCGCCGCCACCGATGAATACTTTCACAACATGGCGGTAGAGCTGGAGCAGTTTTTGGACGAGTACCACATCGACCGGGATCACCTGTTGGGGGTAGGTGTGGCGCTGCCGGGCATTGTGGATGAAGCCCATGAGACGGTGACCCTCTCCCCCTTTGTGGAGGCGGAGGCGTTCCCCACCCAACAGCTCAAGCAGTATATCCCCTACCCCTGCTTCATTGAGAATGACGCCAACGCCGGCGGCATTGCGGAGTGGTGGAACCACAAGGATCGGGAGCATGAGAGCATGGTCTATCTGTCCGTCCAGCGTGGAGTGGGCGGCGCGGTGCTGATGAACGGGGTGAGCTACATGGGGCATCACCATCACAGCGGTGAGTTCGGCCATATGTGCATCGTCCCCCACGGCGATAAGTGTCTGTGCGGCATGGAGGGCTGTTTGGAGGCGTACTGCTCCACCGCGCGCATCAGCACGGATCTGGGCATCACCCGCGAGGAGTTCTTCGAGGGGCTGGAACGGGGCAACCCGGATTTCCAAAAGCGATGGGACAAGTATCTGGACTATCTGGCCATCGGCATCAACAACATCCGCATGGTGCTGGACTGCAACGTGGTTTTGGGTGGTGTACTGGCGCAGTTTATGGAGCCGTACATTGCCGATCTGCGGCAGCGGTTGTGCCGCATCAACCCCTTCAACAGCGGCGGCAGCTATTTGGAGCTGTCGCGGTATCGGTCTTGGTCGACCTGTGTTGGGGTGGCGCTGCATTTTATTTCGGAGTTTATTGATTCTATTTAAAGTAAGAGAACCACGCAACGTTGGAGATTGGCGTTGTGTGGTTCTTCTCTTTTTCGGCACTACGGAAAGGGCGAACCCCCGGCGAGGGTTCGCCCTCTTTTTGACTGCGTCAAAAATTCACCCACTCCTGCGCTTTAGAAGCACAGGAGAGTTTCGCTGACTTCGGTCAGCGACCAGGGGCGTTGCCCCTGGTCCCCAGTTACCTTTTTCGTGAAAAAGGTAACCCAAAAAGCTTAATGCGCCCTGCGGGGCTTGATCTCCGCAAACAAGTGCCTCTCCTCGCTTTATTCTGCGAAGTCTTCCTTCTTCATGGACAGCGAGATCCGTTTCTTCGCCACGTCCACGTCGATGACGGCCACCTGCACCACGTCGCCCACGGACAGGACTTCACTGGGGTGTTTCAGGTAGCGTTCGCTGATCTTGGAGATATGGACCAGGCCGTCGTGGTGGACGCCGATGTCCACGAAGGCGCCGAAGTCTACCACGTTGCGGACGGTGCCCCGCAGTGCCATACCCACCTTCAAGTCCTTCATCTCCAACACGTCCTGGCGGAGCATGGGGGCGGGCAGCTCATCACGGGGGTCCCGGCCGGGTTTCAGCAGTTCGGCGGCGATGTCCTGCAAGGTAGCCTGTCCCACGCCGCAGGTTTTGGCGGCTTCGGCCAGGTTCAGGTTCTTCAATTTCAGCTGTAACACCTGAATGGAGCCTTCGGCCACGTCCTGCAGGGTGTAGCCGCACAGGTTCAGCAGGGCGGTGGCGGCGGCGTAGGATTCCGGGTGAACGCCGGTGTTGTCCAGGACGGAGTCGCTCTCCGGCACACGCAGGAAACCGGCGCACTGCTGGAAGGCTTTGGGGCCTAGCTTGGCCACCTTGAGCAGCTCCTTCCGGGCGTGGAAGGGGCCGTGTTCCTCTCGGTAAGCCACGATATTTTTGGCGGTGGTGGCGTTGAGGCCGGCGATATGGGTGAGCAATGCGGGAGAAGCGGTATTCACGTCGGCACCGACGGCGTTGACGCAATCCTCCACCACGCCCCCCAGAGCGGCGTCCAGGCGGGCGGCGGGCATATCGTGCTGGTACTGGCCCACGCCGATGGATTTGGGGTCGATCTTGACCAGCTCTGCCAGGGGGTCCTGCATCCGGCGGGCGATGGAGACGGCGGAGCGCAGGTTCACGTCATACTGTCCCAGCTCTTCCGACGCCAGCTTGGAGGCGGAATAGACAGAAGCGCCTGCCTCGCTGACCACCATGTAGGAGATGGGCAGGTGTTCCTGCTGGATGGCCTCTACCACGAACTGCTCCGCTTCCCGGCCGCCAGTGCCGTTGCCGATGGCCACGTGCTGGATGTGGTGGGTCTCCACCAGCTGTTTTAGGCGCTGCATGGAGTCTGCCCGGCGGCGTTTGCTGGTGGTGGGATAGAGGATGGCGGTGTCCAGCACCTTGCCGGTGCCGTCCACTACGGCAGCCTTACAGCCGTTGACGAATCCGGGGTCCAAGCCCAGGGTCACAAAGCCCTTCACGGGGGGCTGCATGAGCAGTGGTTTCAGGTTGCGGGAGAAGGTCTGGATGGCGCCTTCGCTGGCCTGTTCGGTGAGCTGGTTGCGCAGTTCCCGGCACAGCGCGGGGAAAATGAGGCGCTGGTAGGCGTCTGCGGCGGCGGCTTTCACCAATTCGGTGCTGGCGGAGTTGCCGTGGACCCATTTCCGATTCAACAGACGCAGGGAAGGTTCCGGTTCCAGCTCTACGGTCACCTTTAGGAACCCCTCCTTCTCCCCGCGATTGATGGCCAACACCTGATGCCCCTGGAGACGGCTGACGGGCTGGTCAAATTCGTAGTAATTCCGATAGACCGAGTCCTCCTCCTGGGCTGCCCGGACGGTGAGACGCCCGTGGCGCTGGAGCTCTTCCCGCAGCAGATTCCGGGTGTCGGCGTCGTCGGAGATGCTCTCGGCGAGGATGTCCGAAGCACCAGCCAACGCGTCCTTCACCGTCTTGACGCCCTTGTCCGCATCTACGTACGCTACTGCCAGTGCTTCCGGCACGCTGTCCTTCTGCTGGAACAGCAGCGCAGCCGCCAGAGGCTCTAAGCCCTTCTCCTTTGCCATGGTGGCGCGGGTGCGGCGCTTGGGACGGTAGGGGCGGTAGAGATCCTCCAGCTTGGCCAGGGTGTCCGCTTTGTTCAGCTTGGCGCTGAGGGCGGCGGTGAGCTTGCCCTGGGTCTGGATGGCCTTGCGGATCTCCTCCCGCCGGGCGGACAGGTTGCGCAGGTAATTGAGCCGGTCAGCCAGGTCCCGGAGCACGTCGTCGCTCATGCTCCCGTGGGCTTCCTTCCGATAGCGGGCGATAAAGGGGATGGTGTTGCCTTCGTCCAGGAGCTTGACCACTGCCTCCACGTGGGTGGGATTCAGGGACAGCTCCTGAGCCAGTTGTTGAATGAGTAAATCCATGTATGGTCTCCTTCAATTAAAATCATAAACTAATAATATAGTATATCACATTTCGCAGGCTGGGAAAAGTAGCTGTTTTTTCTGTGAGCGTCCATTATAATAGAAGCATCCCGGAAGGAGGCACTCACATGATCCAAGACATCGCCCCCGCCGCCTTTGACGGCGCATTTCACGACCGCACGCCGGAAGATGGTTCGCCTATCTTCTGTTTTTGGAAGAATACCGTCCTGCTGGGCAACGACAACACCCTGCCCACCTATGCCCAGCTGCGTCCACACCTGACGGACACCACCTACCTGTTCGCCATCGACCAGGTAACGTATTACCTAGGTACTGTACCAAACCAACTGTCCCTTCCCGGCTTCGCCTGGCTCCCCCACCGCACCCTCCGCAAGCTCACCCCCATGACCCAGACCCTGGCCGGGTTCACCGCCTGGCATTTGTCACACTGGTATCGAGACAACCGGTTCTGCGGCCGCTGCGGACAACCTATGACCCACGCCGCTACAGAACGCAAGCTGGTCTGCCCCGCCTGTGGGTATCACACTTACCCCCGCATCAACCCTTCCGTCATCATCGCCGTCCACGACGGCGACCGCATCTTGCTGTCCCGGTACGCCAACCGTCCCGTGACCTGGTACGTGCTGTTGGCCGGGTTCATCGAGGTGGGCGAGACGGCGGAGCAGTGCGTGGCACGAGAGGTGCGGGAGGAGACTGGTCTGCAGGTGAAGAACATCCGCTACTACGGCTCCCAGCCTTGGGGGCTGACCGGCGGGTTGAGCTTGGCGTATACGGCGGAGTTGGATGGATCTGATGTGCTGCGTGTGGATGCCGATGAGCTTGCGGAAGCGCGGTGGTTCCGGCGAGAGGAAGTGCCGGTGAACGAGCGGGATCGGGCATCGGTGACGCAGGATATGATGCGGGCGTTTGTGGCGGGACGGTTTTGAAAAATCGTTTTCAATGTTCAAGCCCCGCAGGGCCACTAAACTTCTTTTCGCTTCCTTTTGCTTCTTCGAAGAAAAGGAAGTGGGGTCCAGGGGCAACGCCCCTGGTCGCTGACCGCAGTCGGCGAAACTCTCCTAATCGTTCAAAAGCGCAGGAGAGGGTGAATTTTTGACGTAGTCAAAAAGAGGGAGAACCCCGCAGCGTTAAGAAAACCTGCCGGGGGCAGGTTTTTAGCGGAGGCTCCGCCTGTCAACAGGCGGGGGGACGGTTCGGGTAGAAGTACAAGGCAGAGTAGTTACTCTGCGCTACCCTAGGGTTCTCCCTCCTACGTAGCACATCACAAAAGAAAAACCACGCAACGTCAATCTCCAACGTTGCGTGGTTCCTTTTATAGAATCTGCAAGTTCGACAATCCCTCAGTCAGCTGCGCTGACAGCTCCCTTTGTACAAGGGAGCCATATATTGCCAAAACCTTGTTGTCATCTCAGACCGCATCCAGCGCCTGCGCCAGGTCGGCGATCAGGTCAGCTGCATCCTCGATGCCGCAGGAGTAGCGCACCAGGCCGGCGGGGATGCCTGCCTCTTCCAGCTGCTGGTCGGTGAGCTGGCGGTGGGTGGAGGAGGCCGGGTTCAGGCAGCAGGTGCGGGCGTCGGCCACGTGGGTCTCGATGGCGGCAATCTTCAGGTTCTGCATGAAGGCAGACGCCGCCTCTCTGCCGCCCTTCAGCTCGAAGGAGACCACGCCGCAGCCGCCGTTGGGCAGATACTTCTGTGCCAAATCATAGTATCTGTCACCGGGCAGGCCGGGGTAACTGACATAAGCCACCTTGGGGTGGTTCTGGAGGTATTCCGCCACCGCCTGGCCGTTTTCACAGTGGCGCTTCATGCGGACGTGGAGGGATTCCAGCCCCAGGTTGAGCAGGAAGGCGTTCTGGGGAGACTGGATGGAACCCAGGTCGCGCATGAGCTGGGCGGTACACTTGGTGATGAAGGCGCCCTCTTTGCCGAACCGCTCGGCGTAGGTGATGCCGTGGTAGCTGTCGTCGGGGGTACACAGGCCAGGGAATTTGTCCGCGTGTGCCATCCAATCGAAGTTTCCGGCGTCCACGATGCAGCCGCCGACGCCTGCGCCGTGGCCGTCCATGTACTTGGTGGTGGAGTGGGTGACGATATCCGCCCCCCATTCAATGGGACGGCAGTTCACCGGCGTGGGGAATGTGTTGTCCACGATGAGGGGGACGCCGTGAGCGTGGGCTGCCTTGGCGAATTTTTCAATGTCCAGGACGGTCAGGGCCGGGTTGGCGATGGTCTCGCCGAAGACCGCCTTGGTGTTGGGACGGAAGGCGGCGTTCAGCTCTTCCTCAGTGCAGTCGGGCGAGACAAAGGTGGTCTCTACGCCCATCTTGGCCATGGTGACGGCGATGAGGTTGAAGGTGCCGCCATAAATGCTGGAGGAGCAGACCAGGTGGTCGCCGCACTGGGCCACGTTGAAGAGGGCGAAGAAGTTAGCGGCCTGGCCGGAGGAGGTCAGCATGGCCGCGGTGCCCCCTTCCAGGTCAGCGATCTTGGCGGCCACGTAGTCATTGGTGGGGTTCTGGAGGCGGGTGTAGAAGTAGCCTTCCGCTTCCAGGTCGAAGAGCTTCCCCATGTCCTCGCTGGTGCTGTATTTAAAAGTAGTGGACTGAATGATGGGGATCTGACGGGGTTCGCCGTTGCCGGGGGTGTAGCCGCCCTGGACGCATTTGGTATTGATCTGGTAATCGCTCATAGTAGGTTCATCCTTTTCTGTTTGATCGTAAGTGAAATGGGAAGCTCACAGCTGCACCAGGGTCACCGGGTGTCCCAGCGCCGGGAGCAGCTTTTCCCGGAGGTCGGCGGTGCTGAACTGGACGGTGGATGTGTTGATACAGGGGTGGCAGCCGAAGGCGGTCTGCTGGTACAGATCCTGGTCGATGAGCAGGGTCACCTGGCAGTCCGGGTCGTACATGAGACCCAGAACGGTGACGGAGCCGGGCGTCAGGTGGAGCAGCCGTTCCATGTCCTCGGGACCGCCGAAGGAGAGGCGGCTGGAGCCGATCTGGGCGGAGAGGTCCTTGGTCTTGAAGGGCTTGCTGCCGGGCATGAGCAGGAGGTAGAATTTGGTCTTCTGCCGGTTGCACAGGAACAGGTTCTTGCAGATGTCCTGCCCCAACGCCTGGTCGATCTCCTGGCACATCTCCATGGTGTCGGCGTGGTCGTGATCCACCCGGCGGAAGGGGATGTCCAGCTGGTCCAGCAGGTCATATACTGCGATCTCTTTCTCCAAACGGCCGGTCACGTCAGCCGGACGACCCTGAAATACTTCCATTGTGTAAAGCTCCTTTTGTGTTTTTCTCATTGTAACATAGTATCACACCCGCCCGCAACCTGCAACCAGCCTGCCCTATGCCCAAAAAACAGCCTCCCAAGGAGGCTGTTTTTTGTATTACGTAAAGTCAAAGTGGAACCCGGTACACCCGGCCTTGCCGCTCTTGGGCGGCCCCGGCAGCTGTCCTCGGAGGGTCAGTTTCTTTTCTCCACCCGGTCGGAGGGCCAGGGAGAACGACTGCTCCAGCCGCCGTTTTTTGCCGTTGGACAGCTTCGCGTCCACCCGGATGGTGGCGGATGTGATTTTAAATTTACACCGGTTCTTCACCCGCAGATCCACAGTATATTTCCCGCTGGCCGGTCGATAGCTGTCCTCCAGCCACTGGACGGACAGGCTGCTGGATTTGGGTTTTTCGTACACGTACAGGGTCATGTTCCGGACGTTGCCGTTGGTGAAGGTGATGGTCACCTTGGTGCTGCCCAGCGTTTTGGCCAGGAGCATGAACGCTTTGGAGCCGCCGGTGAGCTTCACGCTGGCCACGCTGCCCTTGTCCACCACCACCTTGCGGATGGAGACCACCCCTTTGTATTTGGGACGGATGGTGACGGTCTTGCCGGGGTAGAGCTTGGCGGTGGCTCGGGAGAGCTTGGCGCTGCCTTTGGCTACCTTGACCTGGGTGGTCCTGCGGGTGCCGTTGCTGAAGGTCACCTGCATGCTGGTGCTGCCCGCCTTTTTCCCGGTAATCTGGATGTTCCGTCCTCCGCTGACCACCTTCGCCGCGGCTAACTTGGGGGCAGACAGCGAGAGCTTGCGGATGGTCCCGTAGCCGTGGTAGGAGGGGCTGACGGTGATGGACGCGCCCACGTAGGTGGTCACGCTGGCGGGCAGGGTGACGCTGCCGGAGGCGTGAGCACCGCCCTTAGACGGCTCGGCCACAGAGGATGCAGCGGCACTGGTACGTGGGTTGGCTGCCGCCGCCTGGGGGATGCCGCCGTCGCCCAGCAGGAGCCAGACAGCTAAGAGCACGGCCAGGACGGTGGTTGGTCGATGGGATGGTTTCATGATCGTTCTCCCTTTGTCATACACCATAGATAACTTGCTGTTTAAAAGTTACTATAACACATATGCCCTGGGATTGTCTAGAAAACAGATGCAGTACGGGGTTGCAGGCCAAGGCAAAATCCGGTATCATAGAGGGGAGCTTGCAAAGAACATATCATTAGATATGATGCAGAACCGTGATAGAGGGTGCATAACGATGACGAAAGCGCAAATCGCAAAGACACTGGATGTGAGCGGCGGCCAGTTTCGCTTTTTTACTGAAACGCTGGAAGGCATGATTAGCCTGTGTCCGGAGAATGTTTTTATCTGGGTTGATGACAAAGGATACAGCACATCAGAGAGCAGCGAAAGCGATTGTGACGGACCGAGAAATATCGGACTTTTTTGTTCGGTTCAGGAGATGCTGGAACAGTTCAAGGTAGATGGCTTGTTGTTTTCCGAATCTGTACTTCCGGATATCAAAAATTTGGAACAGATTTGCTCTTAAAAGCACCGTGAACTGCCCCAATTTATACAGACAGCACAAAAAAGCCCCTATGTAGGAAATATTAAATTTTAAGCGGAGTGGCGCAGCGTTAGCGGCG
>JABLTL010143167.1_pt1 | contig 35017 bp, 40 predicted proteins | sample 7160151 | NCBI WGS metagenome assembly JABLTL01 (sample SAMN14651223, study PRJNA627086) | human gut metagenome | isolation source: feces | host: Homo sapiens
TATCGCTGCCGTTTAAACCTTCGCAGCAGGGAGGAAAAATTTGTTAGACGAAGCAAAAAAGCGGGGCGTTACGGTGCGGTTAAAGGCGCTCTCTAAAAAACTGGGGGTGCCGGTGGTTGGCACGGTTGCCAAAACCGGCCGCGGAATGAAAGAACTTGTTGCGGCAGTTGAAAAAACAGTAGCGGCGCCCGAAAGCCCCGGCTTTAAGGTGCCGTACCCCAAAATGGTAGAGCAGGCAGTAACACAGCTGCAAAAGCTGCCGTTGCCAAGCCTTTTGCCCGGGCGATTTTTTGCCCTAAAGCTGTTAGAGCAAGACCCATTCATGTTAGAAAGCTTAAAGCAAAACGGCGGGGCAGATTGCTTTAAGGGCAAAACGCAGGCCGCAGTTTTAAACACCTTAAACAAGCTGCAAGAGCAGGGCTGCACAAAATGCCAACTGCAAAAATACATAGCTTCGGCGCCGGTGCTAACGGCGGAGGAGCTGTGTGACGGCAGCGTAATTGGCCGAACCGAAACGCCGCGCGACAAACAAATCAACCGGTTAGACCGCTTTTTAACCGGGCGGTTTACCGGCGGGGTTTGCATGGCGCTGTTGCTTTTGCTGGTGCTTTGGCTTACAATTACCGGGGCCAATTACCCCTCAAACCTGCTGTGGCAGCTGTTTGCTAAAATAGAGGTTTGGTTAACCGACTTTGCCGGCGCGCTAGGGGCGCCGCTTTGGCTTAGCAATTTGCTTATTGGCGGCGTGTACCGCACGGTAACCTGGATCATTTCGGTTATGCTGCCGCCTATGGCAATTTTCTTTCCCTTATTTACGCTGCTGGAGGATGTTGGCTACCTGCCGCGTATTGCCTTTAATTTAGACGGCGTTTTTTCGCGCTGTGCCGCCTGCGGAAAACAGGCGCTAACTACCTGCATGGGCTTTGGCTGCAACGCTGCCGGCGTTACCGGCTGCCGTATTATAGATTCCCCGCGGGAGCGGCTAATTGCGGTTTTAACCAACAGCTTTGTGCCCTGCAACGGCCGTTTTCCTGCGTTAATTGCCTTAATAACAATGTTTTTTACGGTAAGCGGCGGGTTTAGCGGGCTGGTTTCGGCCTTGGTGCTAACGGCGGTAATTTTGGTTGGCCTTGGGCTAACGCTGCTTTATTCTAAACTGCTTTCGGTTACGCTGTTAAAGGGGCAGCCCTCCTCGTTTTTATTAGAGCTGCCGCCTTACCGCCGGCCCAAGCTGGGCAGCATTATTGTGCGCTCGGTGCTGGACCGAACAGTATTTGTGCTGGGGCGCGCCGTGGCAGTGGCCGCGCCGGCCGGGCTGCTCATTTGGCTGCTGGCTAATGTGCAAGTGGGCGGTGCCAGCCTGCTTGCCTACTGCCGCAGCTTTTTAGACCCGTTTGGGCAATTACTGGGCTTAGACGGCGCCATTTTGCTGGGGTTTATTTTAGGCTTTCCGGCAAACGAAATTGTTATTCCTTTAATTATGATGATTTATTTGCAGCAGGGAACTTTGGCCGAGTACGCCAGCCTTGCAGCGCTAAAAGCGCTGTTTGTGCAAAACAACTGGACGGTGGTTACCGCCCTTTGCACCACGGTGTTTATGCTGCTGCACTGGCCTTGCTCTACCACACTGCTAACCATTAAAAAAGAAACCGGTAGCCTAAAGTGGGCCGCGGTGGCCTTTTTGCTGCCAACCGCAACGGGAATGTTGCTGTGCTTTACCATGAACCTGGTATTTAAACTGTTTGTTTAGAAAGGCCGGTAGAAAGATGGAACAATTTTTTATTGCGACCGGAACCATAACCTACGCCATGAAAGGGCGGGATGTTTTGCGCCGGGGCGGGTTTTCGGCGGAGCTGAAACGCCTTTCGGGGGATATTAAAGGGTTTGGCTGCGGTTACGGCATTACTGCGCGCGGCGACCGCGAAAAAATAGTGCGGCTGCTGGAGGAAAACGGTGTGCGCTATTTGCGTGTTTTGCCCCAGTAGGCGTGCTTTAATAAAACCAAAAAAGGTAGGTGAGAAAAGTGATTTATTTAGATAACGCTGCCACAACCGGAAAAAAGCCGCCGCAGGTAATTCGCGCGGTAGAACGCGCCTTGCAGCTTTATTCGGCAAACCCGGGCAGGGGTGGGCACGCGGCCTCGGTACGGGCGGGGGAGCTGGTTTACGAAACCCGCAAAAAGGTTGCCGAATTTTTTGCCGCCCCGGGGGAGGACAGGGTTGTTTTTACCTCGGGCTGTACGGCGGCGCTGAACATGGCGTTAAAGGGAAATTTAAAAAAGGGCGACCACTGTATTCTTTCCTCCTTAGAGCACAACGCCGTAACCCGACCGGCCTACGCTTTGCAAAAAATGGGCGTAGAGGTTGAGGTGGCCGAGGTAATTTTCGGCGACAGCGAAGCTACGCTGCGCGCCTTTGAGCATTTGCTGCGCCCTAACACCCGCTTAATTGCCTGCACCCATTCCTCCAATGTAACGGGCGAGGTTTTGCCTGTTGCAAAACTGGGGGCGCTTTGCCACAAAAACAACATTATTTTTGTAGTCGACGCGGCTCAAACGGCCGGCATTTTGCCTATTCATATGCAGCAAATGCAAATAGATTACCTTTGCATTGCCCCGCATAAAGGCCTGTACGCCCCAATGGGCGTTGGGGTGTTAATTGCGCGCCAGCCGCCGCCGTTCACTATTTTAGAAGGGGGAACCGGCGTTGCCTCGGCCATGCCAACGCAGCCGTTAGAGCTGCCGGAGCGGCTGGAGCCGGGCACGGTTAATTTGCCCGGTATTGCCGGGGTTGGCGCCGGACTGGGGTATGTGCAGCAGGTGGGGCCCGAGCGCCTGTACAGCCACGAGCTAAAGCTTTTGCAGCAGCTTTACGCCGGCCTTTCGCAAATGGGCGGGGTACAGCTTTATACCCCGCCGCCAACGGCCGGGTTTTACACCCCGGTGCTAAGCTTTAACCTGCGCGGTAAAAATTCTAACGATGTTGCCGCCGCGCTGAATAACGCTGGCATTTGCGTGCGCGGCGGACTACATTGCGCCCCCAGCGCGCACAAACGGCTTGGCACGCTGGAGGTTGGCACCGTACGGGTAAGCCCGGCCGGGTTTAACACCGCGCGGGAGGTTGAGCAGCTGCTTTTTGCGGTGAAACGGTTGGCTGCCGGCGGGCGCCGGGTGTAAATTAAAAAGCGGGAATAAAACAGGTAAAATTGTGGGATAGACAATTGCGCCGGCCTGTGTTATAATATTCTTGAAATATTTTACACAGGAAGGGGAAGTTTAAAAAATGAATATTGAAAAAGCTTACGAATTAGCCAAAGAGCAGTACGCCGCCATTGGGGTAGATACCGACGCTGTGTTAGAGCAGCTGCAAAAAACGGTTATTTCTATGCACTGCTGGCAAGGGGACGATGTTGGCGGCTTTTTGTTTAAGGATATTGCCCTGAGCGGCGGTATTCAAACAACCGGCAATTACCCCGGCAAGGCCAACACCGCCGAGGAGCTGCGGGCCGATATTAACAAGGCTATGTCTTTAATTCCGGGCCGGCAAAAATTAAATTTGCACGCCATTTACGCCGACACCGCTGAAAAGGTGGATTTAGACGCCTTAGAGCCGCACCATTTTGAATCTTGGGTGCAGTGGGCCAAGGAGCAAAAAACGGGGTTAGATTTTAACCCAACCTGCTTTAGCCACCCCATGGCCGATTCCGGCTTTACCATTAGCAGCGCCGATAAGGCCGTGCGTGATTTTTGGATCCGCCACTGCAAGCAAAGCCGTAAAATTGCCAACTATTTTGGCGAGCAGCTGGGCGAAACTGCGGTAACCAACTTCTGGTTCCCCGACGGATATAAAGATATTCCGATAGACCGCGAAGCGCCGCGCTACCGCATGATGACGGCGCTGGACGAGGTTTTTGCCGACCAGTACGACGAGAAAAATACCCGTGACGCCTTAGAAAGCAAGGTGTTTGGTATTGGGGCCGAAAGCTACACTGTAGGCTCTAACGAATTTTGCCTGGGCTACGCCGTATCTCGCCGTAAAATGTATTGCTTAGACGCCGGGCATTTTCACCCCACCGAGGTGATCTCCGACAAAATTCCCTCTACTTTATTGTTTACCGACCGTTTGCTGCTGCATGTAAGCCGCCCCGTTCGGTGGGACAGTGACCATGTAGTGATTATGGACGATGAGCTGCTGGCCATTGCACAGTCTTTGGTTCGCACCGGGCTGATTGACCGCACCTACATTGGGTTAGACTTTTTTGACGCCAGCATTAACCGCATTGCCGCTTGGGTTATTGGCACCAGAAATATGCAAAAGGCGTTGCTCCGCGCCATGTTAGAGCCAACCGAGGCTTTGAAAAAAATTGAGTTAGAGGGCGACTACACTGCCCGCCTTGCCTTGACCGAGGAGTACAAAACCTACCCCTTTGGCGCCGTATGGGATTATTTTTGCTTTAAAAATAATGTTCCGGTTCAGGCCAACTGGCTGGCCGAGGCACGCCGCTACGAAAAAGAGGTTTTAGCAAAACGCGGGTAAGCCCAAATTTTTTGTAAGAATAAAAGCAGCTGCAAAAGCTTTAAGCCTTTGCAGCTGCTTTTTTTGCGCCGTTTTTAAAGGTTACCTATTTTAAAAACCTTTAAATTTTACAAATGCCGTTTGGGCTGTTTGGGCTCGGCGTACTTTAACAAGGCCGAGCGCAGTGCCGTAAAGTAATTGGTGTTTACGCTGTACAAAACAATGCGGCCCCGGTTGCGCGTTTTTAAAATGCCGGACTTGATCATTAAGGAAAGATGGTAGTAGGTGTTGGTGCCGGAAAAGCCGAATTTTTGCTCCACCTCGCGAATTGTAACCTCACCGTATTCTAAAATATAATTTAAAATTTTTACCCGGTTTGGCTCCGAAACCGCCGAGCCAAAGCTTTCTAAATCCGGGGCTTTACTTTGTTTTATTAAAAAGTCCATGCAATCGATGTAATCACGGCCCAGCATCATTTCACAGGTATTTTCTAAAAACTTAAACTTAATTAGGTTTTTCGAAAAAAGCGCAAACGATACCCGAATGTTCTCAAAATCCGTCATATCCACGATGGAATCCTTACATTTTTTCAAGTTTTCGGTTACATAATCCAAATCAAAATTCTGCTCCAGCAGGGTCAGAGCCTTTTTCTGCTCCTCGTACTTCATGTTCAGTTCAACATTTTTGGTAATCAGCTCGTACAGCAGGTTGTTTAAGCTTTCCTCCGGGTTAATGTAAAACGAGAACAGCCCGTTTTTAATGGCGTCGCTTAAATCGGCGGTCTGTATCACCTCGTTCAGCTTTTCCAAGCTCACCTTGCCGTTTTCAAAAATGCGCGGAGCGTCGTCTCTAAAATAGTAGTCGGCTAAATTTTTGCCAACCTGATCACTGTTAGAAATTTCCTGCTGCAGCTCCTGAAACCGGTAGTCGCCGTCAAAGCAGCGCACCATAAACGGGTTGTGGTAATAATGCGTCATAAAGCTTAGCTTTCGGGTGCTTAAATCAAAATAAATGCGTAAATTTTCCGAAATGGGCGAAAAATCCGATAATAGGTTTTTAAAATAGGCGGTGTCCTCTGGATTTTTAGTGGGAATTGTAAACTCGTTTAGACAGTAAACTTTGTTGTAATGTACAATAAACAGAAAAAATAAGTCGTTCAGGCGCCCCGGTTCTTTGCAAAAAGTAACGGTTTTCATGCAATCATCCCCAAAAAATTCAGTTTAATTAGTAACTATAACCATTGTAACATACATTTTTTTAAAAGTCTACCACCGGCGGCGTATTTTTTGTGTGTTTGCCCTTTTGTGACTTTTTTAAAAGAAAAACACTTATGCAGCAAGCCGAACCGGCGGCCGACGACCCCCTTGCGCAGCTTGAAAAGCTGAACAAATTAAAAGAGACCGGCATTCTTTCCGAGGAGGAATTTAACGCCAAAAAGGCCGATTTATTAACCAAGCTTTAAAACTAAAAGACCCGCCGGCGGGGCGCGCGTTCCTGCGGGGCATTGTGCTTTCGGTTGTGTGCTGGGCGTTCTTATTACCGCGCCGTTGGATGCACTTGAAATAAATCTAAGCTGCAAAAAACTGCTTGTATTGCAGCGGTAAATAATTTGGCAAACAACAAAAAGGCTGCGGCTTGCAGGCAGCTTTGCCGTTAAAAGCTGTGTAGGCCCCCGGTGCGGCCAAAAGCCGCATTGGGGGCCCGTGTGTTTACCGGTCAAATTCCGGGTTAAAGGCGTAAAAGTTTTTGCTGTTCAGGCGGTCGGTTGCAAGCCGCAGCCCCTCGCCAAAGCGTTGGTAATGCACAACCTCGCGCTGGCGTAAAAATTTAATCACATCGCGCACATCCGGGTCGTCGCACAGCCGCAAAATATTGTCGTAGGTTGCCTTGGCCTTTTGCTCTGCTGCCAAGTCCTCGTGCAGGTCGGCTAACAAGTCACCCTTGGATTGCATTTGCGCTGCTGAGTAGGGGTAGCCGGAGGCCGAAACCGGGAAAATGCCGGTTGTGTGGTCTACAAAATAGGTGTCAAAGCCCGATTTTTTAATTTCCTCAATGGTTAGATTGCGCGTTAATTGGTACACCAAAGCACCAACCATTTCTAAATGGGCCAATTCCTCGGTTCCAATATCTGTTAACAAACCTTTTAGTTCAGGGTAGGGCATGGTAAAACGTTGGCTTAAATAGCGCAGGCTGGCGCCCAGCTCGCCGTCTGGCCCGCCATACTGGCTAATAATAACCTGGGCTAATTTGGCGTTGGGATTTTTAACCTTAATGGGGTATTGCAGCTTTTTTTCGTATTGCCACATTAGCGGTTCGCCTCGCTTTCGTTTTCCCAGGGCCAGGGGGCGTTTAACCAGCTTTGGTTGGTTTCGCCGTAAAGGTCGCAGGCGGTTAGCGGGCCGTAAAGCTTTTCATAATCGGCTTTGTAATCGGCGGCCGCCTTGCAGTAGCTTTGGTGGGCTGCCATTGCTTTGGCGTCGGCGTTATGTGTATCTAAATAAAGGCGCATTTCCTGCGCGGCAAACTGTGCGCCGGAAAGCTTGCGTAATAGTTTCTCTCTGGTTTCCAACAAAAACACCTCAATCTTTTTTTAAAGTTAACGGTTTGTTTAAAGCGGGAAAAAGGGTGCCGGTGTTTAGCGCCATGGCGGGGTCGTAGCTTTCAATGCTGTGCTGCATGGGTACATAAGCCATGGCCAGCGGCAGATCTCGCAAGGGGGTGTCGCAAAAATTGTTGCGCGGCCGTTCGGCCGGCTTTTGGGTGGCGGCCGGTGCCTTGGCGGGCGCCTTGGCCGGGGCAGCTGCCGGTTTTAGGCCGAATTCCTCCGGTGTAAAACCAAATTTATCTAAATAATCGTCCAATTTATTCAGCTCCTATTGTAGAATAAAACCTGTTATTATTTAGGCAAGCGGCAAAAAAATCGTGGCCCCAAAAAATTGAATTTGGCGCGGCTTTGGGACGCAGGCGGTTGTAAAGCTAACGCCAAAAAAAAGGTAGGCTTGCAGGTGCTGCACGGTTGCGCAATCCTGGGCTAATTTTGCCGGCCCGGGCCGGTTGGCGTTGGGCCTTAAAAATTTTTACGCGCCTTTGGCCGAATAACGGGTTTGTCTTTAATAATATATTCACTTGTCCAAAATGTGACACTGTAAAGCGCAAAATAAAGGTAAACTTTTGTAAGCTTCGGCCCGGTTCAAGCCCTTTTACGGCAGTGTAGGGTGCTTATTTTTTGCGGTTGGTATTGACTTATTTGGTTGAGGTATACTATAATATATTACAATGGCCAAGGGTGCATTGCCCGGCTTATTTTTGTTGAAATTTGGAGTTTAAAATGGGCAATAAATTTATAGAAGTGCGCGGTGCGCGGGGGCATAACTTAAAAAATGTAACGGTTAAAATTCCGCGGGATAAATTCGTTGTTTTTACCGGACTTTCGGGGTCCGGCAAATCCTCCTTGGCGTTTGATACGATCTACGCCGAGGGGCGGCGGCGGTATGTGGAATCGCTTTCCAGCTACGCGCGGCAGTTTTTAGGGCAAATGAGCAAGCCGCGGGTAGATAGCATTGAGGGGCTTTCGCCGGCCATTTCAATAGACCAAAAAACAACCTCTAAAAACCCGCGTTCTACCGTTGGCACGGTAACCGAAATTTACGATTATTTGCGCCTGTTGTTTGCCCGAACCGGCGTGCCGCACTGCCCGGTTTGCGGGCGGGAGATTGCCGGCCAAACGGTTGACCAAATTACCGACGCTGTGCTGCAGCTGAAACCCGGCACCAAATTTCAGGTAATGGCGCCGGTGTACCGCGGCAAAAAGGGCGAATTTGTAAAAGAGCTGGAAAAGCTAAAGCGTTCCGGCTTTACGCGTGTGCGGGTAGACGGCAGTGTTTATTTGTTGGACGAGCCTATTGTGCTGGATAAAAATATTCGCCATGATATTGATATTATTATTGACCGCCTGGTTTTAAAAGAGGGAATTCGCAGCCGACTGACCGACAGCATTGAAACCGCCTTAAAGCACGCTGACGGGCTGGTGCTGATTGATGTAATAGGCGGCGAGGAACAGCTGTTTTCCCAAAAGCTTTCCTGCCCGGAGCATAATATTAGTATTCCGGAGCTTTCGCCGCGCAACTTTTCTTTTAACAGCCCGTTTGGCGCCTGCCCCACCTGCACCGGCATTGGCATGTTTATGAAGGCAGATCCGGACTTGATTGTTCCGGATGAAAACAAACCGCTGCTGCAGGGGGCGGTTCGCGCCAGCGGCTGGAGCGTTGTGCCCTTTGGCAATAACACGGGGGAGACGATTGCCGCCGTTTACTACAAGGGCATTGCCAAGCATTTTGGGTTTGACCCCAACACCCCCTACAAAAACATTCCAAAACCGGCCAAAGACTTTTTATTGTACGGCAGCAAGGGCAAAAAAATTGAATTTGAGCGCAATAACGAGTGGAAAAACGGGGTGTATTCTGCCACCTTTGAGGGGGTTATTCCCAACATTGAGCGCCGTTATAAAGAAACAACGAGCGACTGGATTCGTAACGACATTGAAACGGTGATGAGCGAGTGCGATTGCCCGGATTGCAAAGGCAAGCGCCTAAAGCCCGAAATTTTGGCCGTTACGGTTGGCGGTAAAAATATTTTTGAGGTTACCTGCATGCAGGTGTGCGAGGAGATTGAGTTTTTTAAAAATTTGCAGCTGCCAAGTGCCGCCGAGCTGATTGCCAAGCCTATTGTTAAAGAGATTATTGCTCGGCTGGAGTTTTTAAAAAGCGTTGGACTTTCGTACCTTACCCTTTCGCGCGGGGCCGCTACCCTTTCGGGCGGGGAGAGTCAGCGTATTCACTTAGCTACGCAAATTGGCTCGGCGCTTACCGGAGTGTTGTATGTGCTGGATGAACCCAGCATTGGCCTGCACCAGCGGGATAATGAAAAGCTGATTAACACCCTAAAAAAGCTGCGGGACATTGGCAACACCCTAATTGTGGTAGAGCACGATGAGGATACCATGCGCGCGGCCGATTATTTGGTTGATATTGGCCCCGGCGCGGGGGTACACGGCGGTGAAATTGTTTGCTGCGGCACCCCGGCCCAGGTGGCGGCAAACAAAAAATCGCTAACCGGCGATTACCTTTCCGGCCGCAAAAAAATTGCCGTACCGGCGGCACGACGTAAAGCAAAGGGTTATTTAAAGGTTACCGGTGCGGCGCAAAACAATTTAAAAAACATTACGGTAAAGTTTCCGCTGGGCTGTTTAACGGTGGTAACCGGGGTTTCGGGCTCCGGCAAATCGTCGTTAGTAAACGGCATTGTGCAAAAAAAACTGGCAGCCGAGCTCATGGGTGCTAAAACCTTTGCGGGTAAGTTTAAAAAAATGGAGGGGATAGAGCAGCTGGATAAGGTTATTAACATTACCCAGTCGCCCATTGGGCGCACGCCGCGCTCAAACCCCGCTACCTACACCGGCGTGTTTAACGATATTCGCGAGCTGTTTGCCCAAAGTAAGGACGCCAAAATGCGGGGCTATACCGCCGGCCGCTTTTCTTTTAATGTAAAAGGCGGGCGCTGCGAGGCCTGCCAGGGCGATGGCATTAAAAAAATTGAAATGAACTTTTTGCCGGATGTTTATGTTCCCTGCGAGGTTTGCGGCGGCACCCGTTACAACCGCGAAACGCTGGAGGTAAAATACAAAGGTAAAAGTATTTTTGATGTGCTTGAAATGACGGTGGAGGAGGGCCTGCATTTTTTTGAAAGCGTGCCTAAAATTCAGCGTAAGCTGCAAACCCTGTGCGAGGTTGGCTTGGGCTATGTTAAAATTGGCCAGCCGGCTACCACCCTTTCGGGCGGCGAGGCGCAGCGGGTCAAGCTGGCTACCGAGCTTTCCCGCAGGGCAACCGGGCGCACCATTTATATTTTAGATGAACCCACCACCGGCCTGCACACGGCAGATGTGCAGCGGTTAATTGACGTACTGCAGCAGCTGGTAGACTCCGGCAACAGTGTGCTGGTAATTGAGCACAATTTAGATGTTATTAAAACGGCCGATTGGATTATTGATTTAGGGCCTGAGGGCGGCGACGGCGGCGGCACGGTTGTTTGCACCGGAACGCCCGAACAGGTTGCCGGTTGTGCCGAATCCTTTACCGGGCAATTTTTAAAGCCGCTGCTAAAAAAAGGGTAGGCACCGCTTTGCCGAATTTGGTGGGGATCGTAGGCCGAAATCTCCGCTTTTTTAGGCAATTGGGCACGGTTAGCGTTTAAAAAAATGTGAATAGAATGGCGTTTAAAGCCAATAATGCCAAAATGGCTAAACAATAATTTTAGAAAATTAAGTGATTTTGTTCCAGAAAATCTTCCTATTTTTTTACAATAATAGGAAATTGTGGCAGTTGCACTCCGGTTTCTAATAAGATTTTGACATTAATTTACCAAAAATACTAATTCTACATTGACAAATAATGAACGGTGCGTTATAATGTTAACGGAGTTTTAAAGGGTTGGCGCCAAAGTAGCCTGGCAGGTAAAAAGCTTGCGCTTAAATGCGGTTTGGAGCGCGTTTGTTTGGCAGCAGCCTTGTTAAAATTCTAAATAAAGTATTGCTTTTTTGGGCGTGTACTTTTTTAGGCGGGCAAGGCGTTTTGGCTAAGCTCGCTAACCGGGCCAAAGCCGTTTGTGCGGTTTTAACCCGGCGGCAGGGGCCTGCGGCGGCCCCTGCTTTTTTTGTGGGAAAATTTAGCCGGTAAATTTTTGGCCGGTGCGCCTGCCTCGTTGGTTGACAGCGCCCCCTTTTTGGTGTATGATATTGAGCGAAAGCGGGGTATTTGAATGGAAAAATATTTAGAGCAGCTGGTAGATTGGTGCGTGGCCATAGCGGGCAGGCTGGTTTTGGCCGCCTTAATTTTGCTGGCGGGTAAAATAGCGGCAAAATTGCTGGTTCGATTTTTCCCAAAAGGGAGCAAGCGCCACCCGTTTGACCCTACAGTGCGCCAATTTTTGCTGCATTTTTCTAAAGTCGTGCTGTACGCCATTGTGGTGGTTTGCGTTGTTGGCACCTTGGGGGTAGAAATGTCCTCGGTTATTACGGTGCTGGCCTCGGCAGGGGTGGCGGTATCCTTAGCGCTGCAGGGCTCTTTAGCCAACTTTGCCAGCGGGTTAATGATTTTAATTTTTAAGCCCTACAAAATGGGCGATTGCATTGAAAGCGGCGATAAAAAGGGCACGGTGATTGATGTTGGCATTTTTTATACCGTTATTCGGGCGGCCGATGATGATTCCGAAATGCATATTCCTAATTCGGCTATGACGAGCAACACAGTAACCAACTTTTTTCCCGGCACCGAAAACCGCCGGATAGATTTAGATTTTACCGTTGCCTACGGCACCGATTTAGAAAAGGTAAAAACGGTTATTTTAGGGGTAATTCGGGCCGACAGCCGCATTTTAAAAACCCCGGCACCCTTTGTGCGCATGACGGCACTGCAGGATTCCGCCATGAGCTTTAAAGTGCGGGTTTGGGCGTCGGCGGAAAATATGCTGCCGGTTAAAATTGATTTGACCGAGCGAGTAACCAACGCTTTGAATGAAAATCACATTGAAATTCCCTTTCCGCAAATGGATGTGCATTTGCACCATTAAGGGGTAAACTTAAAGCCAAGGGGCAGCTTATGTACCGGGTTTATATTGTGGAGGATGATTTAGGCATTGCCGAGGCCGTTGCCGAGCAGGCCGAGCGCTGGGGAATACAGGCCTACCTTGCGAACCTCCGGGGGTGAGGCCAAATGAAAACCGGCTTTTACCTAAAGCTTGCTTTAAGCAGCACACTGAAAAACAAAAAATGTCTTGGCCGTATTTGCTGAGTGGCACGGTTATGTTTTTAATCATCTATTGGTTGCTCTTTTTAATTGGCTGCAACGCGCTGAATGATATGAAGAGCGGCGGAATACTGCAAATGCTGCTGAACATTGGCAGCGTGTATGTTTTAGGCTTAGATAAACGCAATTTGGAAAAGGTCATGCTTTGGGATAATATCGTGGCGGCCGCCACAGCGCTTTTGGTGGATTTGTGTGGCGGTTGACCTTAAAGTTCGGGCAACCGGCACGAATACCCGCGTGCCAAGCGGCATAAAATGGGGGTAGACGGTTTCAAATTGTATTATATTTGTAACTAATTGTAATTTTACAAACGTAGCAAAGTATGCTAAACTAATTAAAACAATTGTGGTAGGCCTTTTGGCACCTATTTCATTATAAATTTATTTTACAGTAACGGTGGTAAGAGCATGAATACAAAAGCAAACAAAAACACCTGGCCTACCATAGTGGCGTTGGTTTTAGTTGCTTTGCTGGGCTGCGGCGTGGGGGCTTTAGGCCTAAAGCACGACTCTAAAGTAACCGAGCTTACCAAGCAGGTATCCTCGGTTGGGCAGCAAAACAGCGAGCTGCAGCAGCGCGTTGCCGAGGCCGAAAGCAAGGTGGGCCAGCTGGAAAGTAACAATAGCTCCCTGCAGGAGGAAAACCGGCGCTTGCAAAGTGAAAACGCCAGCATTAAGGCCATGAAGAAGCAGCACCTGAATAACAGCGGGAATAGCAAAATTTGTTACTTAACATTTGACGACGGGCCTTCGGCTAATACTCTTGAAATATTAAAAATATTAAAGAGTGAAAACGCGAAGGCCACTTTTTTTGTAATTGCCCGCAGCCGCACCGAGTACATAAAAACCATTGCCGACGAGGGGCACGCGCTGGCCATTCACAGCTACACGCACGATTACCCCACCATTTACAAAAGCGAGGCCGCCTATTACAATGACCTTTACAAAATCCAGGCCTTAATTAAAGATAAAACGGGCAAAACTGTTCATTTAATGCGGTTTCCGGGCGGCAGCAGTAATAAAGTTAGCTTAAAGCACTGTAAGGGTATTATGACTAAGCTGACCGTCGACGTACAACGCAAAGGATTTTATTATTTTGATTGGAATGTAGACTCCGGCGACGCCAACGGCAACAATGTTCCGGCCGCCAAGCTGGTAAATAATGTGTTAAGGGAGTCAAACGGCGTTAAAAACATTTGCGTTTTAATGCACGACGCCCCGGCCAAAAAAACAACGGTGCAAGCCTTGCCTACCATTATTAAAGAGCTGAAAAACCGCGGCTACCGGTTTGAGGCGCTGAGCGAGGCCAGTCCGGCCTTTCACCATTCGCACCTGAATAACTAAGCCTTTGGTAGGTCTTTGAAGATGTGAACCGTTTACCCGTAAAGCTGATTGTAAACTAAAATTAATTTTTTGGTTTACAATTTCAATAAACTGTGATACACTCTTTACAGAGAACAATCTGTAAAGGGTGTATTTTTATGGCAAAAAAATTTTCTACCATGCAAATGGTTTTGGCAGCACTGTTTGTGGCGCTAATAACCGTTGGGGCGTTTTTAAAGGTGCAGGTGGGGGTCATTCCCTTTTCGCTGCAGCTCATGTTTGTGTTGTTGGCGGGGCAGCTGCTGTCGCCCTTGGCGGCGGCCGGCAGCCTTTTTACCTACCTGCTGCTGGGGCTGTTGGGGGTGCCGGTTTTTGCCGGCGGCGGCGGGCTTAGCTATGTGCTGCAGCCCTCCTTTGGGTACATTCCGGGTTTTTTGGCGGCGGCGGTTGCGGTTAGCCTAATTACCCGCTGCGGCAAGCCTGGGCTGCTAAAAAACCTATTGGCCAACGCGTGCGGGGTAGGGCTGGTTTACCTGTTTGGCTTAAGCTACTACTTTTGCCTAAACACCTTTTATTTTGGCCGGGTGGTTGCGCTTTCTAAAATGCTTTTGTACTGCTGGGTCATTTTTATTCCGAGCGATGTAATTGCTTTGGTTTTAACAGCCTTTTTAGGGCAAAAGCTGCGCCGGTTTGTTCCGCAAAAAGGCTGAATTTGCAAATTTTGGGCGAAATGTGCGTTTTGGCAAAAAAATTCCTTGACAAAGGCTTTAAATAATTATATAATAGTGTTTGTGACAATTGGGGTGAACCTATGGTTCTTGATTTAAAAGGTTTCATAAACGGCGGCGCGCGCACCTTAGCGGTAGATGCTACTTTAGATTATACCGGCGAGGAATACTACGGCTGCCACCCGTTCAAACAACCGGTTCGGGTTGTGGGTTCGGTTACAAACAAAGCAGAGGTTACAAGGCTTTTGCTGCACTTTCCGGTACAGGTTTTTTTACCGTGCGACCGCTGCGGGCGCGACACCGAAAAAACCGTTGAGGTTACGGTAGACCGCGTGCTGGTTACCGCGCTGGAGGGTGAGGATGACGGCGATTATTTATTGCTGCCCGATGAAAAGTTAGACCTTTACGCTGTTTGTTTAGAGGAAATTATTTTATCTTTACCCAGCAAATTTCTGTGCAAAAGCGACTGCAAGGGTGCTTGCCCGGTTTGCGGCCGCAATTTGAACGACGGAGATTGCAATTGTAAACGGTAACCCCAAAGCTTGAAGTTCGGCGAAGCTTCTAAAAACACTGTCAACTGAAAAACAGGAGGTGCCCTAAGATGGCAGTACCAAAGAGAAAAGTTTCTAAAGCCAGACGCGACAAACGGCGTTCTAATGTTTGGAAGTTAGAAACCCCCGCTCTTGTAAAATGCTCCCATTGTGGTGAGTACAAAAGGCCGCATCGTTTGTGCCCGAATTGCGGGTATTACAATGGCCGCGAGGTAGTTAAAGCGGAGGATTAATTTTCCGCTTTATGTTCGGACGAATAGAGAAGGGGTTTTACCTTCTCTATTTTTTTTAGCAAAAATGGCGGCCGGCGTGTTGGCAGCTTTAAAAGGGAAGGTGTGTAAAATGGCAGTTACAATTCAATCGGTTCAGCCCGGCTCCCCCTGTGAAAAGGCCAGGGTTCCGGCCGGCGGCCGGCTGCTGCAAATAAACGGCCACGAAATTGACGATGTGCTGGATTACCGCTTTTACCAAAACGAAAAAAAGCTGCGACTGCTGGTTGAAGTAAACGGCAAAAAGCGCCGCTACACCGTTAAAAAGGGCGAGTATGACGAATTGGGGCTGGAGTTTGAAACCTATTTAATGGACAGCCAACACGCCTGCAAAAATAAATGTATTTTTTGTTTTATAGACCAATTACCGCCCGGGCTGCGCAAAAGCCTTTATTTTAAAGATGATGACTCCCGCCTTTCGTTTTTATTTGGCAATTACATTACCCTAACCAACATTACCGAGCATGAGGTAGACCGCATTATTCGCCTGCACATTAGCCCGGTAAACATTTCAATTCACACCACCAACCCGCAGCTGCGCTGCCAAATGATGCACAACCGCTTTGCCGGGCAGGCGCTGCAGATTTTTTACCGCTTGGCTAAGGCCGGCATTAAAATCAACTGTCAGCTGGTGCTTTGCCCCGGGTATAATGACGGGGTCGAGCTGGAGCGCACCTTAACCGATTTAACCGCGTACGAAACGGTGCAGTGCATTGCGGCGGTGCCGGTAGGGCTAACGGCCTACCGCGAGGGGTTAGAGCCACTAAAGCCTTTTAATAAACAAACGGCGGGCAATGTGGTAGATATTATGGAGCGGTTTGGCCGGCAGTGCCTTGAAAAATACGGCGAGCGGCGCGTTTTTCCGGCCGACGAGTTTTATTTGCTGGCCGAGCGTGAAATTCCGCCGGCCGAGCAATACGGCGATTTTTTGCAGCTGGAAAACGGCGTTGGCATGTGGGCGCTTTTTCGCAAACAGGCCCAACAGGCGTTTTTGCAGCTGGGCGACGAGCTGCTGCAAAAGCCGCGCACCGTTTCGGTAGCAACGGGCGAGGCGGCTTACCCTTTAATTAAATATGTGGTTGACACGGCCTGCAAAAAATGGCATAATTTAAATGTAAACGCTTACAAAGTTAAAAACCGCTTTTTTGGCGGTAAAATAACCGTTACCGGCCTGCTTACCGGCAGCGACCTTGTAACCGAGCTTAGCGGCAAGCCACTGGGCAGCACGCTGCTGATCTCTGAAACCATGCTGCGCAGCGAAGGGGACTTATTTTTAGACGACATGACCCTGCCGCAGTTGGAGGAAAAGCTTGGGGTAAAGGTAACCGTTGTAGCAAACGACGGGTTTGATTTAGTAACCAAACTAATTGGGAACGAAACTTGAGAACGAAACGAAGGTGTAAATTTTGGCAAAGCCGATTATTGCCGTTGTGGGGCGCCCGAACGTGGGAAAATCTACCCTTTTTAACAAGCTGGTTGGGCGCAGAATTTCTATTGTAGATGACACCCCCGGCGTTACCAGAGACCGCATTTTTAGCGAGGCGGAGTGGAACGGCCACGCGGTAACGCTGGTAGATACCGGCGGTATTGAGCCAAAAAGCAGCGATATTATTCTTTCTAAAATACGCGAGCAGGCAACCATTGCCATTGAAATGGCCGATGCTATTATTTTTGTAACCGACCTGAAAACCGGCGTGTTGGCGGCGGATATGGAGGTTGCGGCTATGCTGCAGCGCTCCGGCAAGCCGGTGGTGCTTTGCGTAAACAAGTGCGATACAATTGGCAAAGCGCCGGATGATATTTACGAATTTTACAATTTAGGCTTAGGGGAACCCATTGCCGTTTCGGCCGTGCACGGGCACGGCACGGGCGATTTGTTAGACGCGGTTTTTAAGAATATTCCCGCGGCGGAGTGGGAGGAGGAAAGCGACAGCAGCGTAATTCAGGTTGCGGTTATTGGTAAGCCAAACGCCGGAAAATCCTCCCTAGTGAACCGCGTTTTGGGTGAGGATCGCTTAATTGTTTCCAACATTGCGGGCACCACGCGGGACGCCATTGACACCGCCGTTACGGTTGGGCAAACGCGGTACAATTTAATTGATACCGCCGGAATTCGCCGCAAAAGCAAAATTAACGATAAAATTGAAAAATACAGTGTTATGCGCGCTACCATGGCGGTAGACCGGGCAGATGTTTGCGTAATTTTATTAGACGCCGCCGAGGGCTTTACCGAGCAGGACTCAAAAGTAGCCGGCATTGCCTTAGAGCAGGGCAAGGCCTGTATTATTGCCGTAAACAAGTGGGATTTAATTGAAAAAAACGGGGCCACGATGGACAGTTACCGCAAACGGCTGATGAACGATTTTTCGTTTATGCCGTACGCACCGATTATTTTTATTTCGGCCAAAACGGGCCAGCGCATTGACCGCCTTTTTGAGCTGATTAAATATGTACACGCGCAAAATACCATGCGTATTTCTACCGGCATGCTGAACGACATTTTAGCCAACGCCACCGCGCGTGTGCAGCCGCCTACCGACAAGGGGCGCCGCCTTAAAATTTACTACATGACGCAGGCTTCTACCAAGCCGCCGACCTTTGTTTGCTTTTGCAACAAGGCCGAGCTGTTTCACTTTTCTTACCAACGGTATTTAGAAAACCAAATCCGCGCCACCTTTGGGTTAGAGGGCACGCCGGTGCGGTTTGTTATTCGCCAACGGGGCGATACAAAGGGGGAATAAACTTGGAACTGATGCTAACGGTTATTGCCGTTTTGCAGGCCTACGCAATTGGCAGTATTAGCTTTGCGGTAATTTTTTCTAACGCTTTTGCTAAAAAAGATGTACGCAATTTTGGCAGCGGCAACGCCGGGGCAACCAATGTAATGCGGGCGTTCGGCGTGCTGCCCGGGGTGTTAACCTTTTTGTGCGACGCGGCCAAGGGCTTTGTCGCCTGCATGGTAGGTAAGCTAATTTTTACCTACCTTAGCGCGCATTATTCCGCCACCTTGTTTGTGCCGGTTTACGGGGCGCTGCTGTGCGGCGTGTTTTGTATGCTGGGGCATGTTTTTCCGGTTTTTTTCGGCTTTAAGGGCGGCAAGGCGGTTGCGGTTGCCGTAGGCATATTTTATGTTTCTAACTGGCAGGCAATTTCTTTGGCGCTGGGGATATTTTTAATTGTTTTGCTAATTAGCAAAATTGTTTCGGTAGCCTCTCTTTCCGCTACGGTGGCGCTGTTTGTTTCTATGCTGGTTTTTCGGCCGGCGGGTAACGTTTTTGTTATTGCCAGCCTAACCTTTATCATGTGCGCAATCGTTTTTTTAAAGCACACCGAAAATATGAAACGTCTGTTAAAAGGGCAGGAAAAAGCTATTTTTAAAACTAAAAAAAAGGAGCATTAAGCCATGCAGGTTACAGTTTTAGGCGCTGGTGGTTGGGGGCTTGCGCTGGCACTTACCGCTTTTCACAATGGTCACAGCGTTACGGTTTGGTCCCCGTTTGAACAGGAGGCCGAGCAGCTGCGCCAAAACCGCGAGACCAAACTGCTTTCCGGAGTTAAAATTCCAGCCGAAATTGCAATAACTACGAATATTGAAAACGCCGCAGGCAGTAATGCCGTTATTTTTGCCGTGCCGTCTTTTGCTATTGCGCAAACCGCCCAAAAGCTAAAGGGCGTGCCGAATATTGGCATGGTTATTAATGTTGCCAAAGGGTTTGACCCCGAAACCGGCAACCGGCTTTCCCAAATTATTCAGTCGCAAATTTCTGTGCCGCTGGCGGTGCTTTCCGGCCCCTCCCACGCCGAGGAGGTGGCGCGCAGAGTGCCTACCTCGGTGGTTGCTGCGTCGGCGCAGGCCGAAACCGCCTTAAAGGCGGCCGACCTTTTTGCCTGCGAGTATTTGCGGGTGTACACCAACGACGATATTGTAGGCGTTGAGTTGGGCGGCGCGCTAAAAAATGTGGTTGCCGTTGCCGCCGGATTTTGTGACGGCTTAGAGCTGGGGGACAATACCAAAGCGGCGCTTATGACGCGTGGCCTTACCGAATTTGCCCGCCTGGGGGTTCAGCTGGGAGCCAAAGAGCGCACCTTTGCCGGCCTTACCGGGTTGGGGGATCTAATTGTAACCTGCACCTCAGTCCACAGCCGAAATCACCGTTTTGGCGTGCTGGTTGGGCGCGGCGCCAATGTGCAGGACGCTTTGCGTGCCGTTGGCACGGTAGAGGGCTATTACGCCTGCAAAATTGCGTTTGAAAACGCCGTAAAGTTGGGGGTAGAGCTGCCTATTATTGAGCAGTGCTACCGCATTATGTACGAGGGCAAGGATGTTATTGGCGCGGTACGCAGCCTAATGGGCCGCCCCTGCCGCGATGAGCATGAGAACATGTGGATTCAATAAAATTAAGCCGGTTTTGGCTTTTGGCGCCCTTAAAGCTGCATAGCGGTTTTAAGGGCTGCTTTTTTAGCCGCTTTGTGCCGTCGATTTTTATACTGCATATTTTATACCGTTTTTTAACTGCCGTAGGTTTAACCGCTTGCGGCGGTTTTGTTTTTTTTACTTCTAAAACGGGACAAACAATCATAAAATCAATTAGACAAGCACAAGAAAACGCCGGCACGCCCGGCGGATGTTACGGCGGCTTAAATTTTGCCGCCGGTGAAAAGGGGTTGTTTTATGAACAAACAAAAGGTATTGCAGCGGTTTAACGCCCTGTGCAATTATTTGCCCGGTCCGGTTTCGGCCGCGCTTTTGGCCCTAAAGCCGGAGTTAAAGCTGCAGGTGCAGGAAATTCGGCTTAGGGCCGGGCTGCCGCTGGCGGTAACGGTGGGGGGCACGCAGCTTTTTTTGCTGCAAAACGGCCAACAAAGCTATTTGTTTAAGCCGAATTGCATTATTTTACAAAAGCAGCAGTTGCAGGAGTGTTTTTTAAACCTTTGTAACCATTCGGTCTACGCGCACCAGCAGGAGCTGTGCGAGGGGTACTTAATGCTGCCGTTGGGGCACCGGGTTGGCGTTTGCGGCACCTTTGTAGAACAAAACGGAAAAATTACCGCCGTGCGAGATGTTTCCTCCTTAAACATTCGCATAGCCAAGGAGGTAATTGGTTGCTCCAACAGCATTTTGCCATGCTACAATGGGGAATCGCTTTTAATTTGCGGCGGGCCGGGCTCGGGGAAAACAACCCTGCTGCGCGATGTTATTCGCCGTTTGGCGGGCGGGGCGTTTCAAAAAAGTTACCGTGTTTCGGTTATAGATAGCAGGGGCGAGCTGGCCGCCGTTTCGGGCGGGATCCCAACCGCTGATTTGGGCCAAACCTGCGATATTATTGCCGGCTGCCCCAAAAGCCGGGGCATTGAAATGGCTTTAAGAACCCAGTTCCCCGAAGTGATTGCGTTTGACGAATTGGGGAATTTAGAGGAGGTAGAAAAAATTTTGCAAAGCCTTAGCGCCGGGGCGGCGGTAATTACTACGGCGCACGCCGGCTCGGTAAACGAGCTGGGAAAACGGCCGGCTGTGCTTTCACTACTGCAAAGCGGCGCCATTCACAAGGTTTTGTTTTGCGGGCCGCATTTTACCTACCAAAGCTTAAACCCCGGCAGTTTGCTGCAAGCGCCTTTAGCGCCCGTAGCGGTATGAGAACGGTTGGGGCCCTTTTGGCCGCGCTGCTGCCGCTGGCGGTTTTGTTAAAGCTGCTGCTGCAAAAAAAGCGGTATGTAACCGCGCTGCAGGAGTTTGAACGGCTGGTAAATTTTGTGCGGGAGGAAATTCGCTACGCCAACCGCGAAAAGGGCGAAATTTTTAAAGCGGCCCAAATGCTGAATTTAACCGACGCCGCCTTTGGCGAGCTGTTTGACCTTTGCGGTACCCCGCTAAGCTCCGAAAGGGTAAACGGGCTGCCAACCGCCCTGCAGCCGGCCGATGTTACTCTGCTGCTTTCGTTTTACAACAATTTAGGTAACAGCGACCAAGCCGGCGCGCTGCAGCAGTGCGATTATTACGCTTATGTGCTGCAAAAGCAGCTGACCTTGGCCTTAGAGCAGCTAAAAAGCAAGGGCAAACTTTACACCGCTTTGTTTGCTGCCCTTTCGCTTTTTGTGTTTATTATTCTTTGTTAGAGGTTTAAAATGGATATTAATTTTGTGTTTAAAATTGCGGCCATTGGGATCATTGTAGCAGTGCTTAATCAGCTTTTAATTCGCTCCGGGCGGGAGGATCAGGCCATGCTGACAACGCTGGCCGGGTTGGTGGTGGTGCTGTTTATGGTGGTGCAGGTCATCTCCGACTTGTTTGAAACCATTAAGTCGCTGTTTTCCCTTTAAAATGGGGTTGACGCAAATGGTGGCCTTTGCCGTAGTGGCGGCGGTACTGGCCGTGTTTTTAAAAGAATCGCACCCGGCTATGGCAATGGTGCTAACAGGGGTGGCGGCGGCAATGCTGCTGCTTAAAATAATTCTTTGTGTTTACGCGCCTTTGCAGGCGTTTTGCGGTGCGCTGTTAAAATGCGGGGTAGAAAATACCGCAATAACCTACCTGTTAAAAACGCTGGGCATTTGTTATTTAACACGCTTTTGCTGCGAGCTTTGCCAAGATTTTGGGCAGTCGGCCTTAGCCGCTAAGGTAGAGCTGGCGGGCCGCGCGGCGGTGTTTTTACTTAGTATTCCGCTGGTAACGCAGGTGCTGCAAACGGCGCTGAGTTTAATTTAAAATGAAAAAGCTATTTAATTTTTTAACCCTTTTGGGGGTGCTTTTTACGCTGATTTGGTCCGCCCCTTTGCCCGCTGCCGCACAAACGCCAGAACAGGGGGAGGAGCAACAGTACGGCGAGCTTGCCGAGCAAAGCGGCCTTTTAAATTTGGGGCAGGAGCTGCCGCAGGAGGTTTTGCAGGCGTTGCAGGAGCTGGAGGTTGATTTAAAGGACCCGCAAAGCCTGTTTCGGGTTGATTTTGGCAAGGTTGGGCAGCTGGTGCTGCTGGCTTTGCAAAGCGGGCTTACGCAGCCGCTGCGGGCAACGGCGGTTACTGTGGCGCTTTTTATTATAACCGCCGCGGCCAACGGTTTGTTTTTAGAGGGGCAGGGGCGCTCGCCGGCAATATTTTTGCTGTTTGCCGCAACGGTGCTGGCCTTTCGGCCGCTTTTTGGGCTGGTGCAAACCTGCGGCGGGGCCATTCGGGCGGTTGCAGCCTTTGGGCTGGCGGTTGTACCCGTGCTTTGTACCTTGTTAATTGCGCTGGGCAAAACCGCAACGGCCTCGGCGGCGGCCGGGCTGTTGACCGCAGCGTGCGAGGGGGTTAGCCAGGCGGTTGCCTACCTGTTTGTGCCGCTTACCGGGGGCTGCCTTTGCCTGAGCGTTTGCAGCGCCGTTACTCCAATTGCCGGCCTGCAAAAGCTGGTTGGCACGGTTCGCTCGGTTTGTGTAAAGGGCATGGGCCTTTTGCTGGCCTTGTTTGAAACGGTGCTTTCACTGCAAACGGTTGTTACCGCAAAGGGGGAATCGCTGGGGGTAAAGGCGGCGCAAATGCTGGCTGGCAGCAGCCTGCCGGTGTTGGGCGGCGCGGTTTCGGGCGCGTTAAGCACGGCCGCGGGGTTTATTTCAATTATGGGCTCCTCGGCCGGGGTTTATGTGCTGTTGGTGCTGCTGTTGCTATTGCTGCCAACCGTGGCGCAGCTACTTTGCTGGCGCCTTGGGCTGTGGCTTTGCGGCCTTACGGCCGGGCTGCTGGGGCAAGACGCCATAACGCCGCTTTTTACCATGTTAGATTACTGCCTTTCGGTAATGCTGGGGGCGCTTTTGTTGGTGGGACTTTTGGTATTCCTTTCGGTTGGGGTTGTTTTAAAAACGGGGGTGGCGGCGTGAACGGCTTGTTACAGTTTATTCGGCTGTTTTCGGCTCTTAGCCTATTTACGGCGGCCTTTTGGGTGCTGGTGCCAAAGGGCCGGGGCGAAAAAACCGCCCGCTTTGCCCTGGGTGTGTTTTTTTTGTGGTCGGTTATTCTTGGGGGAAAAGCCGCCTTTAGCAGCCTGCAGGCCGCTAAGGCCGGCACCCTTACGCAAGCGGCGCAAAATAATGCGCTGCAAATGCAAACAACGGCGCTGCAAAACGGGTTTGGGCTGCTGCTGCAAAGCGCCGGCTACCCGGCGGAAAAAATTACAGTGGAGGCGGATATTTTGGAGGACAACAGCATAAATATTACCAAAGTAGTGCTTTGGCCCAAAAACAGCGCCGATTATAACGCGGCGGCGCAGCTGCTGGCCCGGCAGGCCGGCCTGGCGCCCGAAATTTTGCAGCAAGGAGAAGCCTATGGAACAACTGGTAACTAAATTGAAGCAGCGGCTGCCAAAGTTAGATAAAGTAAAGCTGCTTTTTTTGGCGGGGCTGGCCGGCATTTTGTTCATTGGACTTTCGCAGCTGCGCGGCACCGAGAGCAAAAGCCAAACCAAAACGGCCGCGCCGCAAACCGATACCGAGTATTGCGCCGAGACCGAGGAAAAAATTAAACAGCTGGTAACCGCCATTACGGGCGACAAGGCCTGTGTGGTTGCCGTAACGCTGAATACGGGCACCGAGTATGTTTACGCCAATCAGGTTACAACCGATACCGATGTAACCGAAAACAGCAATTCCGGCCAATCTACCACGAAGGAAAGCCGAAAAAACGAGCAGCAGTATATTATTATGAAGTCGGAAAACGGTACCGAGCAGCCCTTAACGGTAACCGAAAAAAAGCCGGAGGTGCGCGGTGTTGCCATTGTTTCGGCCGGCATTACGCCGGAGCGAAAAGAAAAAATACAATCCGGAATTGCGGCCATGTTAGAGCTTTCTACCCGCCGCATTAGCATAACCGAAAAAGCAAATAATTCTTAAGGAGCGATTAAGCATGAAACAAAAACAAAGCAGTAAACCCAAAAAAATTGTTATTATGGCGGCGTTGGCTGTTGCCCTGGGCGCGGCGGTTTGGCTGAACATGAACTATTCGGCCGCCTCGGGTGGATTTGTAAAAAGTGAAACGGCCAGCTCGCAGGTTAAAAATTTGGGCGACACCGAGTATGTAAACAATACTACCGAAAAAAAGGCCACCGAAACCTCGGCTGCCGGGGCCGATTATTTTACCAAGGCTAAGGCCGACCGCGAAAAAACCCGGAACGAGGCCATTGCCCTGCTAAAGGAAACGGCAAACGACGCCAAAGCAACGGCCGAGGCCAAAGCCGAAGCGGCCAAAAAGGCCGCCGCCATTGCTGATAATATGGATAAAGAGGCCGCCATTGAAACGGTTATTAAGGCCAAGGGGTTTGAGCAGGCCGTGGCGGTAATTGGCGAAAAGGGCATTACCGTTATGGTGCAATCGGGGGAGCTGACTCAAAGCCAGACCCTGCAAATTCAAGACGCCGTAACCGCCAACAGCAGCATTGCGGTTGAAAATATTAAAATTGTAAACATAAAATAGTTTTACTTCTTGAAAAACGGGGCGGAATGGAGTATAATAAACAAAATGGTTTGTTATTACTCTTTAGGAGGTTAAAAGAATGGCAAAGTCTTTTGAACTTAACATTAACACCGAGGTTATTGCCCAAATGGCCGAAATGGCCGCGTTGGAGACCGAGGGGGTTGCTGCTTTAGGTGCAAAACCGGTAGATCTGCACACGGTTTTTCGCAAAACCGTTGGCACCAAGGCGGTTAATGTATTGGCCGACGCCGGCATTATTAAAGTAGAAATTTACATTGTTGTAAAAGCCAACGCAACAGTAAACGATGTTGCCGAGCGCGTGCAGGAAAGCGTAAAAGAAAAAATTCAGGGTATGACGGGCAAGGCGGTTACCCGCGTTGATGTTGTAATCAGCGATATTGCCGAGCCGGAAACTGAAAACCAGTAAAATTTTTGGGCCGGATCATGCGGGGGCTGCCCGTTAATGATCTGGCCCTTTTTGGTGAGGAAAATGATGCGAATTAACATTGTTGGCTTAGGGCTTATAGGCGGCTCTTTAGCCAAAGCCATTAAACACTACACAAACAACACGGTAATAGGGGTAGACCAAAACCCCGAGGTTACCAAGGCGGCGCTGGCCTGCGGCGCGGTAGATGAAATTGCCGATTTTTGCCCCAACGCCGACCTTTATTTTTTGTGTATGTCACCCGAGGTTGTTTGCAGTTACCTAAAGGCAAACATTAAACGCTTTCGACCCGGCGCCGTTATTAGCGATGTTTGCGGTATTAAGCAGCTGGTAGAATCGGTTGCGCAGCCGCTTTGTAACCAAAACGGGCTGTGCTACATTGGCGGGCACCCCATGGCGGGGCGCGAGGTCAGCAGCTTTTTTCATTCCGACTACAATTTGTTTGAAAACCGCAGCTACCTGCTGGTGGTGCACCCAAACACCAACCCCGAAAAGCTAAACGCCCTTTGCGGCCTTATTCGGGAGCTGGGCGTTAGCGGCATTAAATTTACCACCCCGCAGGAGCACGACGAAATGATCGCCTTTACCTCTCAGCTGCCGCACATTATTGCCGGCGCTTACATGCTAAGCAAAAACAGCACAAAGCACGAGGGGTTTTCGGCCGGCAGCTTTCACGATGTATCACGCGTGGCAACGGTAGATGAAAACCTTTGGACGCAGCTTTTTTTACAAAACAAAACCTTTTTGCTGCCCGAGCTAAACGGGTTCATAGAGCATTTAAAGGCTTACCAAACCGCCATTGAGCAAAACAACGCCCCCGCGCTAAAGGCCTTAATTAAACAGGGCAGGGAGCGTAAGGAGCGGGACCAAAAAACAAACGGGGCCGAGCTGCCGCACAAATTTGGCTAATTTTAGGCCAACAAAATTTAAGAGGGATAAAAATGAAAGAAAATTACACCATGCTATTTGACCTTTACGAGCTTACCATGGCAAACGGCATTTTTTACAGCGAGGAACGCAACAAAATTTGTTATTTTGATATGTTCTTTCGCCGCGTGCCGGATGACGGCGGCTTTGCCATTATGGCCGGTATTGAGCAATTGATTGATTATTTGCAAAATCTTTCCTTCACGCAGGAGGATATTGCGTATTTGCGCAGCTTAAACCTGTTTGGGGAGGAATTTTTAACCTACCTGCAAAACTTTGAATTTTGCTGTGATGTTTGGGCCGTTCCGGAGGGAACGCCGATTTTTCCGCACGAGCCAATTATTACGGTTCGCGGCCCGGCTATGCAGGCCTTTTTTGTAGAAACAATGGTGCTGCTTACCGTAAATCATCAGTCGTTAATTGCAACAAAAGCCAACCGCATTGTGCGCGCAGCCAACGGCCGCGCGGTTATGGAGTTCGGCGCGCGCCGTGCCCACGGGGCCGGGGCGGCTGTTATGGGGGCGCGGGCTGCGGTTATTGGCGGCTGCACCGGCACTTCGTGCGTTAAATCGGCAATGGATTATGGCGTTTCGGCCTCCGGCACTATGGCGCACAGCTGGGTGCAAATGTTTAAAACCGAGTACGACGCGTTTAAGCAATACGCCGTGATGTACCCCGACAGCTGCCTGCTATTAATTGATACCTACAATGTGCTGAAATCCGGCGTGCCAAATGCCATTAAAGTGTTTAACGATGTTTTAAAGCCTCTGGGCAAACGGCCGCTTGGGGTGCGGATTGACAGCGGTGATATTACCTATTTAACCAAAAAGGTGCGCAAAATGTTGGACGACGCCGGCTATGAGGATTGCAAAATTTGCGTTTCTAATTCGCTGGATGAATATTTAATTCGTGATATGCTAATGCAGGGCGCTAAGGTAGATAGCTTTGGCGTTGGCGAGCGGTTAATTACCGCCTCCTCCGAGGCGGTGTTCGGCGGCGTTTACAAGCTGGCCGCTATTGAGGATTCTAAGGGCAACATTATTCCTAAAATTAAGGTTAGCGAAAACACCGCTAAAATTACCATTCCCTCTTTTAAAAAGGTTTGGCGATTGTACGATAACGCTACCGGCAAGGCTATTGCTGATGTAATTACTTTAAACGACGAGGTCATTGACGACACTGTCCCGTACGAGATTTTTGACCCGGACCACACCTGGAAACGCAAAACCGTGACCGATTTTACCGCTAAGCCGTTGGCGGTGCGGTTGTTTGAAAAAGGAAAGCTGGTTTACCAAAACCCAACCGTGCGGGAGATTGCCGCTTACTGCAAAGCGCAGGTGGAGGACACCCTGTGGGACGAGGTTAAGCGTTTTGAAAAACCGCACACCTACTATGTAGACCTTTCAAAACGGTTGTGGGATGAGCGGAATATTTTATTAAATAAATATACCTTTTAATTTTTAAAGCCCGTTACCTTTTAAGCCGGGCGAACAGCCACACGCCGTGGGGCGGCCCTTTTACTTGCGCTTTTGTTTTGAATATTTTTGGGTGTGCTTATTAAAAAACAACAGCCAACAAAGTTGGCTGTTGTTTTTTGTGCTGCATGGCGGGGTAGTACAAAAATAGTTGGGGGATGCTTAAATTTATAATATAGAGTAAAGTAAGTAATATTCCTAATCCTGCTCGGGGCAATATTCTATTCACCTGGGCACTTGTAAAAGGGTGACCATCACTTCGCCGCAATAACACTTGCCGTTGTAAAGAGGTGGGATATGCCGAGCCGTGCTCGGCGTGATATTTTTGCCTGCCGCAAAAGTGGTATTGTTCGCTTTGCTCACAGTGATGTATCATAGCAAATAGTGTTTCAAAAAAATCGCCGATTTTGCATAAAATCTTTTTCATTACTTCACCGCCTTGGGTTTAGTATAGCATAAAAGCGGCGGAACCGCAAGAGTTAGTGAAATCGTGCTACGCACGGTGAAATCAAAGCAAAACTTTGATGAAATCTGCTGCGCAGATGAAATTAAATCCACCCACCGCCGCAGCGATTTCATCCGAACAAAGTGAGGATTTCACATTGCGAAGCAATATTTCATCCGCCCGTCAGGGTGGATTTAGTTGAAAAAAGTCCTGTTCTTTCGAACAGGACTTTTTTCTGGAGGCACCACCCGGATTTGAACCGGGGCATAAAGGTTTTGCAGACCTCTGCCTTACCTCTTGGCTATGGTGCCATATCAATATTATATGAAGTACAGCGTTGCTGTATTCCTTTGAATAAAAAAGGCGCTTAAACTTCTTTAAGCGCCGTGGAGCGGATTACGAGGCTCGAACTCGCTACCTCCACCTTGGCAAGGTGGCGCTCTACCAGATGAGCTAAATCCGCATGTAATGGTGCCTCCGGTCGGAATCGAACCAACGACACAGGGATTTTCAGTCCCTTGCTCTACCGACTGAGCTACAGAGGCAAAGGTGTGGCGACCTGGATGGGGTTCGAACCCACGACCTCTAGCGTGACAGGCTAGCGTTCTAACCAACTGAACTACCAGGCCAAATGTGGTGGGAACAATAGGGCTCGAACCTATGACCCTCTGCTTGTAAGGCAGATGCTCTCCCAGCTGAGCTATGCTCCCACGACCTGACGCCTAGGCAATTGCTCTATCGGCGACGAAAACTATATTACCACACCTTAGGTTATTTGTCAACACTTTTTTTGAAAAAATTTTAAAAAAATTATTTTGGCCTGGTTTTGGGCCAAAAATGGGAAACAAACCGTTGGCAAACACGGCGTTTTGCAAATCTTTTTTTTGACCTGCTGTTTTTTTGGTTCTATTCGCCTTTGCAGGGCTAAAAGTATTGCACCGAGCGTAGCAGGCGCTATTGGCCAACTCTTTTGTTGCATTGCATACTGGTAATAGGTTATTATTTTTTTGGGATATACAATTATTTTTTTATTTGGCTTGTTACAGGTTGAGGAATTGATTGCAACCGTAATAGAGGTTTTTTAGATTTTTAGTTGTTCTGCACCGCCAAATTTAAAAACGCAGAATTTTTACGAAAAATCTAAAAATTACAAAAAAAGACCTTGACAAACAATTGCCGATAAGGTATAATAATCTGCGTCGTCGGTTTGCTCCGGCAATGTTTGCTGCTATGGCTCAGGTGGTAGAGCACATCCTTGGTAAGGATGAGGTCACCAGTTCGAATCTGGTTAGCAGCTCCAAAAAACTCTCGTTCTTTTGAACGAGAGTTTTTTTATCCAAGCCGACAGGCTTGGTATATCATCACGACGCAGTCGTGTATATCATCGCTGTAGCGTATATCATCACGCGAATGGTGTATTTCTGTCGGCTTGATGATATACAAAACTAAAGTTTTGATGATATGCAATTCCTTACGGAATTGATGATATACAATGCTCCGCATTGATTTTTTGCCGCTTTTATGCTATACTATACTCAAGGCGGTGATTTTATGGAAATTAAAGCAAAATGCAAATATGATTTAGATTCAGTAAAAGCATTAACACATTTAACAATGTATAAAAAATCTGACCCTAGAAAGCGATTAATATTTTGGTCTACTGCTTTTGCAATTCTTTTTATAATCATAATTTTAGAAATCATTGCTTTTGGCTTTGATACAATTTTGGCTGTGTTACTCGGTGTAGAAATTTTTGGACTATTGCTGATATACTTTTGGTATTTTATTATTCCAAAGATACAATACAAATCTTTAGCAAAAATGCAAAATGTAGAAAATCAGTACATCTTTTGTGATAATGTACTAAAGACATTTACTAAAAGCCAAGAATATAACGGTGAAGCAGAAATTGAATATTCGTTATTCGTAAAAGTTTATGAAACAACAAAATATCTGTTTTTATATCAAACAAACAATCAAGTCTTTATTGTTGATAAAAACACCGTTGAAGGTGGAACAATCGAAGAAATTAGAAACAAATTATCTGCTTTCGTAAAAGATAAGTATATTCTTTGTAAATATTAAGAAAATCAGGTTTTTAACCAGTTCTTTTTCGGACACGAATGACAATTAAGAAAGACCATCTCAAAGATGGTCTTTTTTAATTTCGTTGTTTTGATTAGTCACAGGGCTCGAAGTAGGAGCGGTACTGAATGACAGTCCGGTGGACTGTCAGAGCCGCGAATGACTGAAGCCGCGATCGCGCGGCTAGAGTCGAGCCCTGTTTGAGGCGCCAAAAATCCTGAATGCGAATACCTCAAATAAAGTTTGATACGGGATTTTTGGGAAGTAATAAGTGAGAAATAAGAAGTAAATATATTATATCTCAATGGGATAACTATAAAGAAAAATGTTCTATCAGCATAGTGGAAAAATTATCAATATATTTGTTTGAAGCGTATTTTTTGTATATATAAATTTTTCGTTTGATTTCTCCAATGCTTTTTAGTGTTATCTCTTTTGAAAATTGCCCTTGCCATGAAAGTTCCGGAACAATTGTTATTCCAAGTCCCAATTCAACGCATTTTCTTATATAAAACGGATCTTCGCTTTGTAAGACAATATGCGGATTAAAGCCCAAGCTGTTGCATATTTTCAAGGAGTTTGCATATAGACTGCTCCCGCTGTTCATTGTAATAAACGGAGCATTTTCAAGTTCGAGAGGAATTAAGTTGTTATTAAAAACAAATTCTTTTTTATTATAAGCCAATAAGAAATTCTCTTCGGCTGCTTTAATTTTTGAATAGGGTAAATCCAATTCTTTATCGGTCACTATAATGTCAAATTCGTCAGAAATTTGATCATTATTATGTGTGGTTATAAAAGAAACTTCAGGGTGAATTTTTCTGAAATCTTCAATTACTTCCATCACGATTCGGCGGCAAATACGTATATTTATGTTAATCGTATTGATTTCCTGTAATTTTTTCAAGCACTTTTTTGTATTTTCAAGTATATTCAAGGCTGTCTTTGCGTTTTTATAGAAAAGTAATCCTGCGTCGTTAAGTTTTATTTTATTAGCGTTTCTTTCGAACAGAGTCGTTTCAACCTCTTTTTCAAGACGTTTAATCGTTTGCGAAATGTTTGATGGAGGAACTAAAAATTTTTTTGCTGTTTTCGAAAAATTTTGTGTTTGCGCAGCATCGCAAAAATACTTTAACTGTAATATTTCCATAATAAACACTTCCTTTCTATAGTCATTATATTACAAAACACATTAACTTTCAAGTTGTGGTGTTATAACTTATTTGATGATTTACAATATGGTGAATCAGTTGTAATATTAAACACGAAAGGATAATGATTATGCCTGAATTTTTGGAAGTTGTTATGATAGTAAGCTTTGGGGCTTCTTGGCCGCTTAACGTTATTAAATTATATAAAGCGAGAACAACTAAAGGAAAAAGCCTGGCGTTTTTGTGTCTGATTTTCTTTGGTTATGTTGCTGGTATTATCTCAAAAATTTTGAACGAAGCCTATATGATGTCATTTTCTTCAAAATGGTATGTGCTTTTCTTTTACGTGTTGAATTTAATTATGGTTGGAATTGATTTGTGTCTTTATATTAGAAATTATCGGCTTGATAAGGAGTGGAAAAGTGAAAACAGTATTTGATGTGTGCTATAATGAAAAAACGAAACAGTATTTGGACATTTATTTGCCTGACAGTGATGGGTTTTCGGTGTTTCTGTATTTTCACGGAGGAGGACTTGAATCGGGCGACAAGTCGGCTAATCGAAATTTTTTTGATTATATGGTTTCTCATGGCGTTGCTGTAGTGAGTGCTAATTACAGAATGTATCCGAATGCTGAGTATCCTGATTTTCTTTCAGATGCAGCAGATGCAACCGCATGGGTGTTTGAGAATATTGGAAAATTCGGTATAATCAACGGGATATATGTTGGTGGCAGTTCTGCTGGCGGTTATATTTCTCAGATGCTTTGCTTTGATAAGACTTGGTTATCAAAACACGGTATTCAGCCTACAAATGTCGCAGGTTTTGTTCACGACGCGGGTCAGCCTACCTGCCATTTTAATGTATTACGTGAAAGAGGCATAGGTACGCGGCGTGTAATTATCAATGATTCTGCTCCGCTGTATCATATAGGCGAGGATGAGCAATATCCACCTATGCTTATTATTGTGTCTGATAATGATATGCAGAACCGATATGAACAAACAATGCTTTTGGTCTCTACGCTTAAGCATTTTGGTCATTCAAAAAACGTACAGTTGAAGATTATGAATGGTGGACACTGTGCCTATGTTAATGCAGTAGACCAAAACGGTGAAAGTGTATTCGGTAAGCTTGTTATGGGATTTATCTTTGGGGTGGAATCATGAAGATTTTATCTATTGGCAATAGTTTTTCGCAAGATGCACACAAATGGCTTCATCAATTGGCAAAGGTTAATGGGGTTGAAATTGAAACTGCAAACCTTTACATTGGCGGATGTAGTTTGGAAATGCACTGGACAAATGCAGAACAAAACAACGCATATTATAGTTTAGAACTTAACGGAAATGCAGGAACGCGAAGTGTAAGTATCGAAGAAGCGTTACGATCAGAAACATGGGATATCGTTACCCTTCAGCAGGTCAGCAACAAAAGCGGTATGCCTGAAACCTACGAACCGTATCTGTCGTCGCTGGCAAATATGGTCAGAGAATTACAGCCTGATGCAAAACTGTATTTTCATCAAACATGGGCGTATGAGATAGACTCCAATCACAGCGGATTTGTTAATTATAACAATGACCAAGTCGAGATGTACAACCGCATCAAACAGACAACCGAGATGGCTGCCAAATCCATTCACGCCACATTAATACCGGTGGGTGAAGCGATTCAAACTTTGCGTGAAACAGTTCCCGAATTTGATTATCAAAATGGTGGTTTATCCCTTTGCCGTGACGGCTTTCATTTATCTTTGGATTACGGGAGATATGCTGCGGCGGCAACGTGGTTGCATATCATTATCGGTGAAAAAATCAACGCTGCGGATTTTGAGGATTTTAATCCTGAACTTTTAAAGAAGATAATAGATGTTGTAAATGAATTGTAAAAGAAAAATAAAGAAAATCAGGGTTTCAAGACCGGTTCCATTTTGAGTGTCGGTCCCAAAAAACAAAGCACTTCTTCGGAAGTGCTTTGTTTTTTGTGTTTGTGTCCGTAAGGACACAACATAGTTTGCGAGTTTACTCGCAACATCATTTAGCCGAAGGCTAACATCATTCCGCTTTAGCGGACACAAAACGATGTGATGCATCGCATCAACGATGTTACGGCTGCGCCGTAAACGATGTGGTCATTCGCCCAACGATGTTGAACTTCGTCCAACGATGTTGCACTTCGTCCAAACGGACTTGCCTCTCTGCAGCTTTTATGCTATAATACACCCAAGGCGGTGACGATATGAGCAAAAAGAAGATAGTATTGATAGTTGTATCAGTTGTATCAGCGGTTTTAACTTTATTTATTATTTTATGTGGATTGTTGGCGTACTATATTTTTGGTGAAAGAGATAAAGTTAGTTACGATATAAATGAGTGGAGCAATCTTGAAAAAACCTTTACCTATCTTCCGTCTGTTGAGGAAATGGGCGAGTATAGTGATTTGAAATCCAAATACCAGCATAGAGATTATTTTATTTTTCAATCAGATGCTTATATTTTACGGGCTACATATTCAAAAGATATATTCGATAGGCAAAAAAACAGCATTTTAAACAACTATTCTTTTCAAGAAACAGTCGTAGATTATGGTGAAGAAACAATTGAAAAAGAAGCAAATTTTGAGTTTGATGGTTTTAAATTTCAAATGTTGTCATTAAAAGAATATAATCTTTATTATCCAAAACAAATCGTTTTTGTTGGCATTTCCAAGAAAAATAATGAAATTGCTTTTGTTTTCTTTGATGATATTGATTTAGATTATATTAGTGATTCCTTTGAAGAATTTCTTGTAAAGGAATGTGGATGGGAATAATATAGAAAATTAGGTTTTTAGGCACATTTCATTCGTGTCATTAAGTTCAAACGTCCCAAAAAAGCACTTAAGCGTAAAGCTTAAGTGCTTTTTTTAGTTATTCGGTGTAAATCCCCTTAATAACACTAAAGAAATAAAGGCAAGTCTTGCAAATAAAGGCGGCCGTTATTTTTTATTACATTCTAAAAATTTGTTGATCACAGCGGGAATAATTTCGTAATCTTGCCCCTTCAACTGCATACACTTTCGGGCCAACTCGCTAGCTTTATCTTGCTCTACGGTGCCAAGAAGAATGTAGTCGGTCAGCTTACGCAAATGCAGGAGCAATTCCGCGAGGAGCAAACAGCGTATTTTCGCGAAAAGGTAGTAGAAAAAGAGATTATTTGTACAAGCAGCAGTGATATGATTCGGTTTGAAGACGATCTGTCGGTTTCTGCCAACGGGTCTGTTCCCTACTATTTGCCAAAGCCGCGTGTTGATTTTAAAATTTTTCCTATTAAAAATGGTGAGGCATTCAACGCGTACAACAATTTGCGAATAGAAAACAAAAAAATTGATAAATCCGGCGTTGATTTTGCAAAATTTTAAAGTTTAAGAAAAAGGGTGAGGCGGTTCGCTGCGTCACCCTTTTTTGTTTTTAGGCAAACGGGCATAAACCCGAGCCTGTTTATTGAAGCACCTAAAACCGTTTGTTCATCGGCTTTGGCAAACTTCCATAAAGGCAATTTGCAGCGCTAAAAACGTTTTTGTAAAATAGCTGTTAATTAGCGCTTAGCAGGATTAAGCCCATTTTTGCAAAATATGCCGTAAAAAATCGTAGGTAGGGGAAAGCGGCAAAACGGGCGCAGAATAGCAAAAAAGCTGTTTGTAAAATCATAGAGTTGCACAGTTTTGGGCGGCTAACTTTGTCCAATATTTTCCAAATAAAGGGTTGCTTATTTTTCCACAAAATGGTAAAATAAGACTTACAGATTTTAGGAGGATGAAA
>JABLTL010050068.1_pt1 | contig 34631 bp, 30 predicted proteins | sample 7160151 | NCBI WGS metagenome assembly JABLTL01 (sample SAMN14651223, study PRJNA627086) | human gut metagenome | isolation source: feces | host: Homo sapiens
TAATTAACAATTAATAATTTAAATGTATTTGGTGTTTTGTGTTTGGTATTTTGAGTATAGTTAAAATACTTCGAAGAATTTTCTATATACCGCCAAATACGAAATTCCAAATACTAATTACAATGAAATTATTTGGAAAGAAAGTGCTCAAAATGTAGGCTGAATATTTATAAAGAATTTTTTCGTAGCAATAAATTATAAAAAAACACAAATTGTTATTAATACTCAATTTGTGTTTTTTTGTTTTTAATATATATATTTTTGTGGATTAACAACTTTTCCATTAACATGTATTTCTAAATGTAGATGTGGTCCTGTTGCAGCTCCTGTTTTACCAACTGCTGCAATTTTATCTCCTGCTGATACCTTTTGTCCTTTGGAAACATATAAAGCACTACAGTGTCCGTAATATGTTTCTATTCCATTTCCACTTTCTATAATAACTAGATTACCTAAACTTCCTTTATATCCCGCAAATTTTACTGTTCCTGTTGCTGCTGCCTTAATTGTGCTTCCATGTTTTGCAGATATATCTAGTCCTTTATGGTTTGTGCTGCCTATTCCCCCAGGTGAACTTCTATATCCATATCTAGATGTTATTGTACCACTTATAGGTTTTACTGTAAAAATACTTGTATTTATTTTTTTTACAGTATTATTTACTTTTGCCACTTTTATACTATTTTTGTTTTCTTCTATTTCGTTTTCAACTTTTTTTGTAATATCATCTATGTCTTCTGGTTTTATTTCTTCATAATTACTAGAATAAACTTGTAATATTCCTAATTCGTCTGTTTGCTTTTTTTGTTCTTTTAAACTATCTATAACCATTTCTGCATCTTCCATTGTTGACGCATATGTTATGTTTTTTCCGTTCTTTGTAATGGCATATGTTGTATATTGAATTTCAATATTATCTTTTACTTGATCTTTTAAATTTGTACTTTCTTGATATTCATTTCTATTAACTAATTGTAATTCATAATTAATATTGTCTTCTTTAAAATCTACAAATGCTACATTTTTTTCTGATTCAATTATAGAATTTATATAAGAATCTACTTCTTGCTTTTCACTTATATATCCAATATTTTTATTACCTAATTTAACTTTGTACATAGGTTTATATTTTATTAAAATAATACCTAGTATAATTAATAACCCTATAAAAGTAATTCTAAATAGTTTAAATATTTCTTTTGTGTAGTATTTTATATTGTCGTTTAAAATAAATAAACACTCTCCTTTTTGGCACTTTTAAACGCGCCATAAATAATATTATACTACTTATTATTACTTTTGTCAAATTATGTATACCTTTATTGGCATTTTAACTTATTTTTCCATAATATTTTTATTTTCTTCTTTAAGAATTATTCCTAATTCTTGCTTTAATTTTATAAAAATATTTTCATATGTTTCATCATATGGCAATCTAGTTTTACCTGTTCTTATTAACTCTAAAGCTTCTTCTAAATCATAATATTCTATACCTTTAACTTCTTCATCTTGTAATTTTAAAGTGTCACTTGTTCTTTTTAACATAAACATATCTGTAATACATTTAAAATTGCCACCAACTTTATTAAAATCTACCTTTAGATTGCCAATTTTTTTAAGTTCCATTGCTTCTTCTTGAGTAATTCCAAGTTCTTCTATTAATTCTCTTATCATTCCTTGTGTTGATGTTTCATTTGATCTAATATGACCTGAACATAAGTCTAATTTTCCTGCATCTAATACTGTTTTTCCTCTTTTCTCAATTAAAACTTGATTTTTGCTATTAACAACAAAACATGAACAGCATTTAACATAGTCTGTTGTTTTTTTGCCTTTAATAATTGTTCCTGTTTTATTTCCATTTTCATCAAATGTATCTAATAATTCTGGCATACTTCTCTCCTATTAATATTTATATTTTTAACTAAAATATGTACTTGTTTGTTGCAATTTATCAAATCCTACTTGTCTCAATACTTCATATGCTATTATTGCTACTGAATTTGATAAATTTAAAGAACGCAAGCCTTCTTTCATTGGTATTCTAATTGCTTGTTTCATGTTGTTTTCTATTAAATTTTCTGGTAATCCTTTTGTTTCTTTACCAAATAATAAAAATATTTCTTCAAATTCATTATAATCAATATCTGCATATGTTTTTTGTGATTTTGTACTTGCTAAAAATACATTAGATTTAATTTTTCCATCTTCTCTATTAGCATATTTATTCAAGAAATCATTTAAATTTTCATGTATTTCTATATCTAGCTTATCCCAATAGTCTAAGCCTGCTCTTTTTAAATGCTTATCATCTATACTAAAACCTAATGGTTTTACAAGATGAAGTTTTGCTCCTATTGCTGCACATGTTCTTGCAATATTACCTGTATTTTGTGGTATTTCTGGTTCTACCATTACTATATTTATTTTCATTACTTCCTCCATATAAAAATTGGATGTATGGCATAATTTAATAAATACCATAAATCCAACTTTATTTATTTTTTGTATGTTATCTTTAATTCTGGTGTTTTTGTTTTTGTTATTACTTCTATTTTTGTATATTCATTATATGTTCTAATTTCGGGCAATTCAATATCTTCTGCTGTATTATCATTCCTTACTACCTTCTTGGTAGCATAATCTATATATTCTCCAGATAGTAAAGGTTTATTCAAATATATATATTTACTATATGTTTCTCCACTTTTGTTTGTGACTTTAATTTCTATTTTATATTTTCCATTATTTGCATCTGCTTCATCTGTAATTAAATCTCCAACATTTATATTAGATAATCTGTTTTCTGTTATATCATTACCTTTTTTAAAAGCCCCTGTTCCACTTCCTGGATGGAATTTATTATTTACTAAATCATACATTCCAACTGTGCCACTTGATTTATTATAACAAGGAACAAAATCCCTTATTAAGTTTTTAGAAGCATCATAAAATTTGCAATAGTAAATTATGCCTGCAGAAGTATTATATATATTCCCATCATTTCCATTTAATAAGAGCAGCTTATGAGCATTATCTGGATGTGGACTAAAGGTTACACTTGTAGTTCTACATTTTATATTATCTATAATCAAATAACCATTTCCTGAAAATGTTGATGCTTCTATATTATATTTAGTATTTAAATTTACTGCTAATCCATCATTTGTGTAATCACTATAAACATCTAGTATAAATTTTTTATTTGGATTTATTGATACATATGATCTATAGTATGTTCCATTTACCTGTACACAAGTTCCTATAATTTGAGTCCATCCAGAAGAATTTGAATTCGTTCCAAATTTTGTAAACTCTATACCTATTTTCGCATTCCAACCTTCTGTATCCACTAAACCTGTGTCTAAATATTGAGTACCTGTTCCTTCTATATATTCAACCTCTTGATATTCATCATTTTTCATGTTTCCATACCCATATATTCTATAATCAGTCAATGTTACTTGGTTTGTATTATTAAGTTCCAATAATGAAGTATCTGTATTATTTTTACTAGAAACTTCTTTTATACTTCCCTGAGTATTTTTATTTAAAATTTGTTCATATGCATCTTCTAGAGTTGAATTTATATATGCTGTTTTCATGTTTCTTACTTTTTCCACCAAAGTTGTAGTTTTATTCAAATTTTTAGAATAAAGTAAAAGTAAAAAACTAGAATAAAATAATACTGTTATTAATACTAATAATGAGATTGAACCTTTTTGTGTTTTAAATTTCATTTCTTTTTCTCCTGTTTATTTTATATGTAAATTATATTATAAATTATATTCTATTTCAATAGAATATAGAGTATAAATTTGACTTTTTTTACAATTAATCATATACTTAATATGCTAATATTTAGCAATATTTATTCAATTTTTTATTTCATAAAAGGAGGTTAATACATGAATGATTTAATTGAAATCAGATGGCATGGTAGAGGAGGTCAAGGTGCTAAAACTGCTTCACTCTTACTAGCCGATGCTGCTTTTAATACGGGAAAATATATTCAAGGGTTTCCTGAATATGGACCAGAAAGAATGGGCGCTCCTATTACTGCTTACAACAGAATAAGCAATAACCCTATTACAATACATTCTAATATTTATGAGCCAGATTTTGTAGTAGTAGTAGATGACACTTTATTAGAAACAGTTCCTGTAACAGCTGGTTTAAAAGAAAACGGCGGAATTATTATTAATACAACAAAATCAGAAAATGAAATTAAAGACTTATTAAAAGATTACAAAGGAAACATTTATACATTAGATGCAAGAAAAATTTCTGTTGATGCACTAGGAAAATATTTTCCAAATGTTCCAATGTTGGCTGGAATTGTTAAAATTTCTGGTGTTATGACAGATGATGAATTAATTAAAGATATGGAAGGTTCTTTTAAACATAAATTTGCAAAAAAACCTGAAGTAATCGAAGGTAATATGAACGCTTTAAAAGTTGCACTTAAGGAAGTTAAACAAATAAATTAATATTAAGGAGGTACATCTTATGAAAATTTCACCTAACACACCAGCAGAAGATTTAACAATTGGTGGTAATATATACAAAGCTGGTAATGCTAAAGAATTTAAAACAGGAGATTGGAGATCTTCTAAACCAATTTTCTTATCTGAAAAATGTAAACAATGCGGTTTATGTTTTCCAGTTTGTCCAGATGATGCTATACCTGTAAATAAAGAACAAAAAAGAGAAGATTTCAACTATGATTATTGCAAAGGTTGTGGTGTTTGTGCAAAAGTATGTCCATTCGGAGCAATCACGATGCAATAAAATTAAAAATAGAAAGGATTTAAAATTATGAGTATTAGAGAACGCTTAAGTGGTAATGAAGCTGTTGCTACTGCAATGAAACAAATAAACCCAGATGTTGTTGCAGCATTTCCTATAACACCTTCTACTGAAATACCACAATATTTTTCAACTTTTGTAAGCAATGGTTTGGTTGATACCGAATTTGTTGCTGTTGAAAGTGAACATAGTGCTATGAGCGCTTGTATTGGAGCAGAAGCTGCAGGAGCTAGAGCTATGACAGCTACATCTGCAAATGGTCTTTCTCTTATGTGGGAAATGATTTACATAGCTTCAAGCCTTAGATTGCCTATTGTATTATCTTTAGTAAATAGAGCTGTATCTGGTCCACTAAATATACATAATGATCATTCAGATGCAATGGGAGTTCGTGATAGTGGATGGATTATGTTATTTAGCGAAAATAATCAAGAAGCTTATGATAACACAATTATGGCTAATAGAATAGCAGAACATAAAGATGTTATGCTACCAATAATGGTTTGCCAAGATGGTTTTATAACTTCACATTCTATAGAAAATATTGAATTAATAGAAGACTCTAAAGTAAAAGAATTTGTTGGAGAATATCATCCTGAACATTACTTGTTAAATAAAAAAGAACCTATTGCAGTTGGACCATTAGATTTACAAGCATATTTATTTGAACATAAATATCAACAAGCTGAAGCAATGAAAAATGCAAAAAATGTAATAAAAGAAGTATCAGAAGATTTTGCAAAATTAACAGGAAGAAATTATTCTTTCTTTGAGGAATATAAATCTCAAGATGCAGATTATATTATTGTTTGTATGAATTCAACTGCTGGAACAACAAAATTTGTTGTAGATAATTTAAGAAAACAGGGAATAAAAGCAGGTCTTGTAAAGATTCGTATGTTTAGACCATTCCCTGCTGAAGAAATTGCTGACGCTTTAAAAAATGCTAAAGCTATTGCTGTTTTAGATAAGGCAGATTCTTTAAATGCTGCTGGTGGAGCATTGTTTGAAGATATAACTTCTGCAATGTTTACAAACCAAGTATTTGTACCTACTGTAAATTATATTTATGGTATTGGTGGTAGAGATACAAAGTCTGAAGATATAAATTCAGTTTTCGAAGATTTAGCAAAGCTTGATTTAAGTAAAAAAATAGAAGACCCTTATAGATATTTAGGTGTTAGAAGGGAGGAAAAATAATATGCCTTATAATTTAAAAGAAGTAATAGCAAATAAACCTTCTAGATTCACAGCAGGACATAGAATGTGTGCAGGTTGTGGTGCACCTGTTGTTGGAAGAATGGTGCTTCGTGCATTACATGAAGATGACCATGCAGTTATCTGTAATGCAACAGGATGTATGGAAGTTTCTACATTTATTTATCCTTATACTGCTTGGACAGATTCTTTTATACATACAGCTTTTGAATGTGCTGGAGCTACATTATCTGGTGCGGAAGCTGCTTATGTTTCATTAAAAAAACAAGGAAAACTACCAAAAGATGAAAATACAAAATTTATTGCATTTGGTGGTGATGGTGGAACTTATGATATAGGATTACAAAGTCTTTCTGGTGCAATGGAAAGAGGTCATGATATGGTTTATGTATGTTACGATAATGGTGCATATATGAATACCGGCATACAAAGATCTTCTGCAACACCTCATTTTGCAGATACAACAACCTCTCCTGCCGGAAGTGTAATTCCTGGTAAAATGCAAATAAGAAAAGATTTAACTAAAGTAATGGCTGGGCATCATTTACCTTATGTTGCTCAAACAGCTGCTATGACAAACTTTAAAGATTTGTACGAAAAATCAGAAAAAGCTATATATACCAAAGGCGCTTGTTTCTTAAATGTACTTGCTCCATGCCCAAGAGGATGGGGATATTCAACAGATGATTTAATGAAAATAAATAAACTAGCTGTAGACACATGTTATTGGCCATTATATGAAGTAGAAGATGGAAAATATAAAATAACATATAAGCCAGCAAAAAAACTTCCTGTTGAAGAATTTTTAAGACCACAAAAAAGATTTAAACACATGTTTAAACCTGGAAATGAATGGATGATAGAAGAATTCCAAAAAGAAGTAGATAAAAGATGGCAAGAATTATTAGATTTAGAGGAATTAACAAATAAATAATATATATGTAGGGGCGGAACCCTGTGTCCGCCCGTAGAAAGAAATTTTCTACTATATAAAAAGCTGGTGGATATATATCCACCAGCTTTAAATTCTTATTCTTCAACTGGAGCTTCTACTGGGCAAACACCACTACAAGTTCCACAAGATATACAAGCATCTTGATTTATTTCGTATTTAGAATCTCCTTGTTTTATGCATTCTACAGGACATGCTGATGCACATGCTCCACAAGATATACAAGCATCTGTTATTTTATAAGCCATTTTTTTCACCTTCTTTCATTTTATTCTTCTAATTTTTTTAATTCTTCATCTTCTATGTCTTCATTTTTGTCTTCTACATCTTTAATAATTTTTACATCTTTTGCATCGTATTTTCTATAGTAAAAACCATCTTTATCTTTAAATTTTACTCTTATTTTTTCTTTTAAAATCTCTATAGAGTCTACTATTCCTTCTCCCTCATCTTCTACTTTAACTATTGCTCCAACTTTTGGAAGTCTTGAAAGTTTTTCTTCATATACTTCTTGCTCATATTTTAAGCAGCACATAAGTCTACCACAATTTCCAGAAATTTTAGATGGTGTTAATGCTATATTTTGTTCTTTTGCCATTTTTATTGATACAGAATCAAAATTATCTAAAAATGTGCAACAGCATAATTCTCTACCGCAAACACCATTTCCTCCAATTTTTCTAACTTGATCTCTAACCCCTATTTGTCTTAATTCTATTCTAGTTTTATATATAGCAGCTAAGTCTTTTACTAAATCTCTAAAATCAATTCTACCATCTGCTGTAAAATAGAATAATAATTTGCTATTATCAAATGTATATTCAACCTCTGTTAAATTCATGTTTAAATTATGTTGTTTTATTAATTCTTCTGCTTTTTTAAATGCCTCTTTTTCTTTTTTCTCGTTTTCTTCATTATGTTTTATATCTTTATAATTCGCTTTTCTAATTATTGATTTTAGTGGATTTACTAATTTTTCTTCTGGCATTTCTTTATTTGCTACTACAACTTCGGCAAATTCTATTCCATTTGCTGTTTCTACTATTACTAAATCTCCTCTATTAAGTTTTTCTTTTTTAGGATCAAAGAAATATATTTTACCTAATTTTTTAAATTTTACTCCTATAATTTCTCTGTTCAATATTTTCCTCCTTATTGCCAAATTTTAAATAATAATGAATCTATGCTCATATCGTAATTACAATTTGAATTTAATTTTCTTTTTGTATTCTCTACTTCTTTTATATAATCTACATATTTAACATTATCTTTTGCTTTATATATTAACAGTACATTTATATAATCTAACAACTCATTTATGTTTTCTTTTGCTTTATACAAAACTTCTAAATTTTTTATTGCTGTAATTATATTATAGTTTTCAATATTATTAAATACCGCTTCTATTTGCTTGTATAATTCTTCGTTTTCATGTATTTTAAGTGCTTTTCCAATACTTCCATTATAAGCTCTCAACATGTTTTCTGATATATTATTTATTTTATATTTGTCCATTAAAAATTGTTTTAACTCGTTATTATTTATATTACTAAAATATATTTTCAAACACCTTGATTTTATAGTATTTAATATTTTATTCTCATTTGATGTTATTAATATTACTGTTACAAATTCTGGCGGCTCTTCTATTGTTTTTAATAAACAATTTTGCGCTTCTTTTGTCATATATTCGCTATCATCTATAATATAAACTTTTTTACTAGATACAATAGGTAATTCTTGAACTTTTTCTTGCATTTTTCTAATAGCTTCTATTTTTATGCTAGATTCATCTTCTAAACCTATATATTTATAATCTGGATTATTGTTGTTGTTAAATTCTATACAAGATTTGCAACTTCCACATGGTTTTTCTTCGTTTAAACATAATATACCTTTTGCAAATTCTTTTGCAAATTGATATTTGCCAATTCCTTTATCTCCTATAAACATATAACTATGTGAAACTTTATTGTTTTGTAATACTGTTTTCAAATCTTGTTTTGTTTTTTCATTACCTATTAAATTTTCAAACATACTTATTTTCCTTAATCTTATTTTATTACTCCAAATCTATTTAAAGGCCAAAATCTAAAGCATACTTTACTTTCTATTTTATCAAATGGTACACAACCAAATCTTCTAGAATCTCCACTATGTTGTCTATTATCTCCCATAACAAAAACTGTTTCTTCTGGAACTACTAAATCAATATAAGCTCCTTCTGTAGAATCTGTTATAACATCATCTGCAAGATATTCTTCTTTTAGTTCTTCTCCATTTATATAAACCTTGTTATTTTTAATTTCTAAATGCTCTCCCGGTAAAGCTATTACTCTTTTTATATAACTTGTTTTATTAATTTCTAGTACATGGTACACAAACTTAGCAAACCATCCTTCTGGCTCATTTTCATATTTAGCAACAGGATTTTCTAAATCTGCATTTTCAGAATCTGCAAATGTAACACTTGGAGATTCAAAAGTAATAACTTCTCCTCTTTTTGGAGTTGTATGCATTGTTCTATAAATTCTGTTTAATATTAATCTCTCATTTTGTTTGAATGTTGGATACATAGATGACATTTTTACAACTGTTGGAGTACCTATATAGTATTTAATTAATAATGCAAGTACAACTGCAATTACTATACAATATATCCATTCAAAAATATCTTTTAACTTTGCTTTTGTTTCTTCTTTCATAAATATATGCCTCCCATTTATAACATAACTATTATATATTAATAATACCATTTTATCAAGAAATTAATATATATTTTTAAAATTTTGTAGAGGCGTCCGGCCCCTACAGGTAATTTAATTAATAATGAATAATGAAGAATAAATAATATATATGTAGGGGCGGAACCCCGTGTCCGCCCGTAGCTACTGCAAAGAAATAGCTATATAAATTTTTCAGCCTACATTTTGAGCACTTTCTCTCCAAATTAGACCCTCCAAGACAAGGGGTAATCCGTATGCCTCAAAGGGCTGTCGGGCCCTAATTTTTCAAAAAAGTCTCAAAATAGTCTGAATTTCTATAAATTATTCATTTTTAATTATTAATTCTTCATTATTCATTGTGTTTTTTCGCACGGACAATACTATAAAAAAATTAGCAGACTTTATGTCTGCTAATTTTCATATATGTTTAACTTTATTTGTCAATTACATATTTTTTTATTGCAAATGTTCCTCCGCCTAATATTGCTATAGAAATTACTGCTAATGCTATATATAATTTTGCACTACCTGTCTTAATTGATAGTATTACTTTTGCATCGTCTATATCATCTTCTAATTTATCAAAGTTATTAGGTGTTGAGTCAACATCATCTCCATTGTCTGCACTTATTTCTGCCCAGTTTGTTTTTACTCCCATGTTTGTTGTTGAGTTTTTCCAAGTTAAAACTATTTGAACTGTTTCACTTTTTCCTGGTTCTATTACTTTATCTTTTAGTTGTGTAGTAGTAACTGAATCATCTTTTTTATCATATACCCATCCTTCGTTATCTTCTTCTTCGAATTTTAATCCTGATGGTACATAATCTTTTATTTCTGTTGCTGTTCCTGCTACTTGACCTTCATTTATTATTTGTATATTGTATACAAATTTAACTGTTGTTGATTTTAATCTTGATGCAACAATATCAACCTTTGCCATTTCTGTCGAATCTGCTGTGAATCCTGTTTTTGTTGTGGTTGTTTTTCCTTTATAAGTAACTCTTGTTTCTGTTACCCATTTTTTAAGTGCTAAGTCAAATGTTTCTACTCTTAAATATTCATTGTCTATATCGTCTTCTTCTATTTTGCTATTTCCTGGTATTGAATCTATATCCTCCATGCTAGCTTTAGAGATTTCTGCTGTATTTATTACTATTCTCTTAGAATTCTTTGGCTCTATTACTTTAAATGCAACTTTTACATCTTGGTAAGATAATGTTTTTGCTCCATTTTCTTCTTTATATCCACTTAGAACTTTTGTTGGATCATTATTTTCAGATAAATAATTTGTAGTAATTTTTTTAGCCTTTGAAACATCTTGAGTAATTTTTCCTTCTTCATCTAGCATTACCCATTTGTAACCATCTTTTCCAGAGTTTACTTCATGTTCTGGTAAGAATTCTAGTCCATCTGGTATATCATCTGTTATTTCATTTGCATATCCATCTGCTGTTCCTTCATTATATACTCTAATTGTATAAATTACTGTACTTCCTGTTTCTACAATAACTGGATCTTTTGTATGTGTATATGTTGCTGTTGTTATTTTTTCACCTGTTATTGGGTCTACAGTTCCTAGTTTTGAAGTATCAACTTCTGGAACTCTGTTATTATATTCTGTACCATTTACATTAGTAATAAATTTTCTTAAAGCTAAATCAAAATATGTTAATTCTAATGGTTCGTAGTCTATATCATCTTCTGTTTTTACATCATTTCCTGGTGTAGAATCAATGTCATTATTGCTATCTTCACCAATTTCTGCCCAGTTTGTAATAAGCTTTCCTGCAAACTTTGAAGGTTCTGCTGTAACTTCAAATTCTACTTCTATATCTTTATAATCTAGGTTTTTATTACCTGTTGTTTCTACAACTGAAACTGGGTTTATTATTTTATCTGCAAGATAATCTGTTGTTAATTTTCCATCTTCAACTTTCCAGCTATATTTTTTATTTGTTTCACTGTTTTCTACAAAAGTTAGTCCTTCTGGTACATTTTCTATAATTTTTGTAGCATATCCTGCTAAACTTCCTTCATTATATACTCTAATAATATATATAACTTTATCACCTTTTTTAACTTGTACTGGTGTTTTAGGATGAGTATATGTTGCTGTTGTTATAATGTTTCCATTAGCATCTTTTGTTCCTAATTTTGATGCATCTACTTCTGGTTCTCTTGTATATTTGCTACCATCTATTATGTCTGATTTTAATTCTGTATTGTTAACTGCAATAATAAATTTTCTTAAACTTAAATCAAAGTTTTTAACAATTAATTTTTCAAAATCATCATCATCTTCTTGACCAGCATAGTAATATTCTTTATCTGTTAAGTCATCTTTATTTGTAGTTTTACCTTTATAGTTTGGTAATTCTGCATCTGTTGGAAGTTGTACATTATCTTTTGCAGAATCTATATCTTTTTCGATATCTTCTCCGTTTTTATTTTGCATTCCAGATATGTCTGCTATATTTGTTATAAGTTGTTCATTTACTACAGTGTCTTTTACTTTACATTTTATTTGTACATCGATAAAGTCTAAATCTCCAGATTTGTTATATTTAGATAACATTTGTTTATTTTCTCTTTGAGAATATATTTCTTCTCCTGTAACTTTTCCTTTTGATGCAATATCTGTTGTTATTGTTCTATTATTATTTGTATCTTGAGTCCATAAATATTTTTTGTTTAATTCATCATCTGGTAAAAATTCTAACCATTCTGGTAAATGATCTGTTATTTTTGATACATATCCATCTGTTTCACCTTCGTTGTATACTCTAATTGTATATGTAACAGTATCTCCTTTTTGTACTGCAATAGGTTCTTTTGTATGCTTATATATTGCTGTTGTTATAGTGTTTCCACTAGCATCCTTTGTTCCTATTACTGTTTGATCTACTTTAGGTTCTCTTAAATATTTTCCATCTTCTGATTTTAATTCTGTATCATTAACTGCTGTAATAAATTTTCTTAAACTAAAATCTATTGAAATATATTTATTTGTAATTATAATAGTGTCTGTATTTTCAAAGCTTTCTGCACTGTAACTTGCTTCATATCCATTTACAGGAATTTCTTTTACTGTATATACTATTGTTTTTCCATCTTGATTTTTTTCTAATCCTGACCAGGTTGCCTTCCAGTTATTTTTATCATTTAATTCAACTGGACTATATTTTTCCACTCCATTTGCATATAATTGTACTTTTACACTTGTAGGTCTAGCTGAATTATCATTATCTTCCCATTGTTTTATTACAGTTTTTTCTATTGTTTCTACTGTATGGGTATTTTCTATTATTGTTGTAATATTATCTACATTCTTATTTGAAACAGTGTAACCTCCTGCTTTGTTTTCTACAACTTCTGTATTTCCTATTTTTATTTCCTTTATTTCATAATTGATTTTTGTACCATTTTGTTTTTCTGGTAATCCTGTCCAAGTTTTTGTCCAATTTATTCCTTCATTTAAAGTAACTGCTTCTCCTTTTGCTACTCCATCTGCATATAATTGTACTGTAACTGTCGTTGGTCTTATTCCATCTTGGTTATTATTGTCACGCCATACTTTTGTTACTGTTCTACTAACTGTTCCTGGAACATATTTGTTTGTTATTGTAAATGTATCTGTACTATAATTAGGTGTATATCCATTCATAGCTTTTTCTTCCACTGTATATACGATTGGTTTTCCATTCTCATATTTTGGTAAATTGTTCCATGTATATATCCAATTGTCTTTTTCATCTTTTAATGCATCTGTTATTTCTACATTTTCTTCTACTACTGTTTTTGTTCCATTAACTTCTTTATATAATGTGACATATATTTTTTCTGGTCTTATTCCATCTTGATTATTTTCGTCATCCCATACTTTTGTTACTGTTTTGCTTATTTTTTCTGGTGTATGTTTATTAGTTATTATAGTTTTTGCACCATCATTCTCATATGTTGTTGAATAAGCATCATTATATTTTCCACTTCCATTAATTTGTTGTCCCTTTTCATCTAATTCCACAACTGTATATGTTTTATCTGCTAATAATTTATTCCATGTATGAGTTAATTTATCATTACTTAGCTCTACTGTATCTTTTACTTTTCCATCTTCAAGTAATTGTACTTTTACTGTTGCTGGTCTTATTCCATCTTGGTTATTGTAATCGTCCCATTTCTTTTCTACAGAAATTTCGGTTATATTAAACATTAAATTTGTTGTTAAATCTTTTCTTATTTCTCCTTCTTTTACATTAACAACCGGTTGTGTTTTATCGGCATTTGCTTCATCTGTTAAAAATGTCAATGTTCTATCATTATATTTGTATGTTAATGTTAAGCTTATGTTTGTATTTTTTTCTGTAACTTGACTCTTAGGTATTCTTATATAGAAAGATTTATCAATATAATCAGACCAATAGCTTATTTCTTTCTCTTTTTCATCTACTAATTTAACGCCTTCTTTATTAGTTCTATATTCATATGTTTTTTCTAGTTTTTCTTTGTTTGTTCCTGTTAATTTATATGGACCTGCTATAAAGTTTTCTCCATCTGCGCTTTCTCTTACTATTACATTTGTTGAATCTAAACTAACTGTTGGAACATCTTCTTTGCTATAATTAGCATTTGCATTATTTATTAAATACATAAATAACGCATTCATTTTCCATTCTCTAAAAGCTCCTCTACAAAAATTCCATTGAAAATCTTCTACATAAAATTCACCGCCAGATGTTCTTAACTGTACTAATTTGTTGTTTTCTCCCACATAAATTGTGTTCATAGTTCCTTTAGTATTGTGATATGCTGAAACTGATGTGTTAGTAAAGTACCATATAGCTAATTGTTGTGCAATTTCAATTTCTTCGTCAGTCATATTAAGGTCGTTATCTTCTTTGCTTATCATGTTACTTTCTATTAATTCTTTTGCTCGTGTGTGAGGTATAATATCAGCTAATTTATTATATCCATCATTGTTTTGTATATATTGCATTACTTTTGTAAATAATGCTTTCTTTTCTTCTTCTGTAGATTTACCTGGTATATATGAATTATCTAATATCCAAAGTACTTTGTTATAATTTGTTACTAGATCTCCTGCACTAAGACTTGAAATTTTATCTTTATTTGTACTATTCATTACATATTGATTTGGATATGCATCTATTGCTCCTTCTGCCATTACTCTGTTATCATTTCCAATAAATCCTTGTGTAGCATTTACACAATAATATATTTCATCGTAAATTGGAGTAGTAGAAGTTGCAGAATCTCTTCTAGTAATTTTCCAAACTTTTTTACCCTCATTTGTTGTTGTAGTATCTAATTGATAATACTTTCCTGATTGCCTAATTTTAGAAATTCCAAGATATTTAATTTCATTTAGTTCATTTGCCTGTGCTACTGTTGATAAAGTTTCCCTTGTTAACTTTGTATCACTAAAAACGGAGTCTACTGCTTGTACTTTGTTAAAATTAAAGCACATTAAAACTCCTAATAAAATTCCAGATAAAGTTAAAATTCTTTTCTTTCTCATTTCTCATACCCCTTTGGATAATTTAATATATTATATTAATATATTATAAATTTTTTTAAATATTAGTCAATAGGCTATTTTTTGTGTTACATTTATTTTACACCAATCCCATTTTTTCCCTTTACGGAACTGGGTTTTGCGTACTTCAATATCGCCAAATGACCATATATTACAATTATATAACATTTTAAATTATTTTTCAACACATTATGTAAAAAAGATAAATAAAATTCTTATTTGCGTAAGGGTTTCCGACATTTTTATACCAAAAATTACAAAAAAAATATTTTTTATTTTACAAATTAAAAATATTGTAGTATAATAATTATGCACATATGCATTGTGCATCACCAAATAGCATAAGAGCTAGGATTTTTATAGTCCTAGCTCTTATGTGTTTTATGTTATATGAAATTTTAATTATTAATTGTAAATGCAAAGCATTTACACATTTGGAGGCGTTTTACTTTGATTTAATTGTATTTAAAGAAGCTATCAACATTTTCTTAATTGATAAACATTTTGCTAATACATCTATAGCATATTCCTTAGAAATATATTCTGCTTTTTCTAATAGCCTAATCCAATATTCTGTTTCTGCACATTCCTTTAATGCTATATGCATTTTAGATATAAAATCGGGCTTACTATTTGCATAATTCGCTTCATTTATATTTGCTCCTATGCTTGTAGCACTTCTAATTATTTGTTTCGAAATGATTGTTTCTTTTTTCTCTTTTATAAGTTTTTTCTGCAGTTTAATAATTTCAGATGCAAAACTTAATGATTGATCTAATAATGGATTATTTTTCATAGATATAAACCTTTCAGATATAAATAATATTTAGAATTAAAATAATAAAATTAATAGTTAATATTTAATAATTAAAAATGAATAATTGTGTAAATGCCTTTTGCCTTTACATATTATTCACTTTTCACTCTTCATTTTTAATTATTAATTGTAAATGCAAAGCATTTACACATTTGGAGGCGACACCCGGATTCGAACCGGGGAATCGGAGTTTTGCAGACTCGTGCCTTACCACTTGGCTATATCGCCATATAATATTTGGAGCGGGAAACGGGGCTCAAACCCGCGACCTCTGCCTTGGCAAGGCAGCGCTCTATCAACTGAGCTATTCCCGCACATTTGTAACATTAATATAATAACAAAAATATACGGTTTAGTCAAGCATAAATATTATTTTTATTTTATTTCAAATATTTTTTCTAAATAATTATCATAATTGCTTGCAAAGTCTAATATATAATTTTCTATTCTCTTTTTATTTACCTCGTTTAAGTTTACTATGTTTATTTTATTTATCATTTCTCCTTTATAATATATTGTTAGTTCCCCTATTTTAGTACCTTTTTTTACTGGTGCTTTTAAATTCAAATTTGCTTGAATCTCCATTTTTATTTTATCTTCTGTGTTATTTTCTATTGGATATGTATATTCTTTTTTTTCTAATGCTAGATTTAAATTGTTGTTTTTTCCTTTTTCTATATATATTCTATTTTTATTAATTTGGTTCCATTTTTCAAAATCTTCTTCTATATCTTTAGTCAAATTTATAGTTTTATAATTGCCAAAAACATATTCAATCAATTTTACACTGTCTTTTGTTCTATCTTTTTTTGTATCTGCACCTAAAACCACACAAATTACATCTAAATTTTCTCTTTTAATAGATGTTACCAAGCATCTTCCTGCACCATTAGTAAAGCCTGTTTTTACGCCATATACACCATTTAAATTTCCTAGCAATTCATTGGTATTATTTAAATTCTTTGCATAGCAATTTATATGTATTGTGCAGTTTTTAGTATTTACTATTTGGGCAAATGTCTTATTTTTTAAGGCATAGTCTGCTATAATAGCTAATTCATATGCTGTTGTATAATGTTCTTCTTGATCCAAACCATGTGGTGTTACAAAATGTGTATTTTTTAATCCTAACCCTATTGTATTTTCGTTCATTAGTTTAGCAAAACCTTCTATACTACCTCCTACATATTCAGCTAATGCTACGGCAGCATCATTTCCAGACCTTAATAATAGCCCATATAATAAATCTCTTACTGTTATTTTATCTCCTTCTTTTAATCCTAATCTTGAACCTCCTGTTAATGCTGCTTTTTTTGATACTTCTACTGTATTTTCCAAGTTTGTATTTTGCAATACTACCATTGCTGTCATTATTTTAGTAGTAGAAGCCATTTTTGTTTTAACATTTTCATTTTTACCATATAAAATGCTTTTGCTATTTCTATCCATTACAACTGCCTGTCTTGAATTAATAGATGGCTTTTTGCTTACCTCTGCTGCTGTTTGTATAACTTCTTTTACTTCTTTTGAGCTTTCTTCTTCAATTTTATCATCTGCAAAGCTTACTATATTGAAACTCACTATTAAAATAATTAATATTGATATTATTCTTTTCATAAAAAATCACCTATATTAATTATATGTTTGTTATTGCTTTTTATGAGTATTAAATTGCTGTTTGGTTCTTAGTAATTTCATAAAATATCTTTTTTGTTTTCTTTATTATATTTTTATTTTTGGTATTTCTTCGTAGCCACGGGCGGAACCCTGTGTCCGCCCATACATATAATCTAATTAATAGTTAATAATGAATAATTTAGATTTTTACACAATATACTTTATCTCATTTTGTGGAAAATATTTTTTTACTAACTCTTCTATATATTTCTTGGCTTCTTCTTTTATTGCAGGTCTATAAGCATATTTTCCTCTTCCCCTTCCTATCATTTGTTCCTTATTATATAATTCTATAGCATTAGGAAAAGCTTCGTGATTTATTGCATTATGCACATAGCTATATGTCATAAATATTATTTCAAAAAATATTTCTTTTTTGGCCTTTAAGCTTAATTGATCTAACATTTGTTTTAATAAGTTTTCATATAATTCTTTCCAATTGTCTACTAAAACAACAGGTGCTATTAGCACTCCTACGGTATATCCTGCTTCCACCATCTTATTTATTGCTTGTATTCTATTGTTTAATCTGGATGTTCCAAATTCTATTTTGTTGATTATTTCTTCTGGATTTAAACTCATCCTTACTATTATTTTTCCATTATGATTTAGTGGAAGAATTGGATCAACCATATCAAATTTTGTTGGAAATGTTAATTTGCCTTTAGGTTCATTTTTAAAATTTTCTATTGTCCATTCTAAGTTTCCTGTTATTGTATTTTCTAAAATTAAATCACTGTTACTACCTATTTCAAACACTAATTCCTTTTCTGAATTTTGTGCTGTTCTTTTTATTTTATTCAGCATATGTTCTCTATTTACAAACAACCTTAAATATGCACATTTATTATAATTGCATACTAAATAGCAGTACATACACATTGCTATACATCCAGATGAAGTATATGGTACTAAAAAATCTGAAACTTTGTGATTTTCTACATATTTATGCGTTTTTCTTGTTGCAATAATTAAATTTCGCTTCATTTGTGGAAATTCTTTATTTGCTTTTTTCCTCATCTGCTCTATATTATTATGGTTTTCTATTATTACCATTGGTATATTTAGTTTTTCATATCTTTTCAAAAGCATTTTTCCTAATTTGTATTCTTTTATATTCTCTTCATAAAAAATAGCATCTAGTATAAACATATTTTTCTCCTTGAATATATGTTAACCAAATGCTAATTTTTTATTATATTTTTATCTATCGTCATGATCATGATCACAATCACATTGTTTTGGATCGCCTCTACCATCTTGTCCTTGTAAATATATTCTCATATTATCATAAGCAATCGGATCAAAACTATATATATCTCTAATATCTCTACTGCCACCAGAAGGTGGATGTGGCATGTCTCCTGGAGGTGGCATCATTCCTGGTCTATCTCTTCTTGCTCCTCTATCCGTAGTTTTACCTTTTTTTGCTTTTTCTAAATCTACTCCAAAGAACATTAAAAACATTTGTGATAAAGACCATTTGTTTTTCTTCTTTACCGGTGGAGAATCTATACTTTTAATATCTGATGAGTTTGTAAGTATTTTATCTCTTATACTTTCTTTCTTTTCACTCATTATTAAATCACCTCCTAATACTACTCTATATTATATCACATTTTTAACCATTTAGCAAATTTAGTTAAATGAGAATGACATTACAAAATCTGTACCTTCTTTTATTTGCATAATAATTGTCATGTTTTTCTTATTAGCGCTAACTCTATCAGCATTTTTTATCGTAATATTATATATGCAAATATCTCCTTCCTGCTTAACATTATTCACTTCATACACATTATATGAATAAAAATTTTTCTTAACATAATTTTTGAATTTATCTATTGTATTAAAATTACTATTTCTAAATTCATTATTTAATTTGTTGTATATACTTCTATAATCATTATTATTTAACATTAAAAATATTAATTCTACATTAGTAGATATTTTTTCGGAATCATTTAATTCTTTATATTTTTCTATAAATTTATCTGATAAAATAGTATATTGGTCAAGCATAATTTCAAAATTCATTATTGATTTTTCTTTTATTGTTATATATACACCTGTTGTATCTTTTAAAACATATTCTTTATATTCTTTTTTTAATTCACTTGAATATTCTACTATATTATTAGTATTAAGTTCAGCCCTTTTTAGTTCCACATATTCTTTAAATTCCTTTATATCATTATTAAATCGTTTCTCTTTATAGCTAGAATCTAGTAGAGCAAATGCCATTTCTGAATTATTAAGCATAAGTTTTTTATAAAAATTATAATATTTCACTGCCATATCTTTATCTCTAATTAAAACATATTCAAAAATATTTATTGTTTTATTAGGAATACTTTTTATTTCTGTAACCAAATTTATATCTTCTAATTTTTCTATTCCTATTATTGGTTCAATTACAAATGTCTTATTTTCCATATCCACAAGAACAATAAAATAATACTCTTTATAACTATCATCTAGGCATTTGACTGAATATGAATATATTCTGCTATCTTGATGTTCTATAATATCTACAGCTGTAATTTCACCTTTAGGTTCATTTATATAGTTTATTATATCATTTTTCTTTATAAACTCTTCTGATAATAAAGATAATAAATTTTCTTTATTATCTTTATTATCATAATACTTTTTAATACAATTTTCAACAGCCACAAAACTTGAAGGGACTGTGACTCTGTAATCACTATGTGGCTTGTCATCATGTATCTCTTGCCCTTCTAAATAATTTGAGTCATTTTCATCATTATTATCTTTTTTGCTTAATATTACTAATAAAATTACTGTTATTATTATTACTATAATTGCTACTATTAATAGCACTTTTATTATTTTTAGATTATTTTTCATATCTGCTTTCTCCTAAATTTTATCATAGTCCGCAAATAACTACTTGGATCTATTGCATCACTGTAACTATAACTTTTAGTTATTTGAAAATGTAAATGTGGTCCTGTTGAATTTCCTGTTGAACCAACCTTAGCAATTTCTTGTCCAGCCGTAACTTTTTTTCCTGTTGATACCAACAATCTAGAACAATGTAAATACCATGTATAGAATTCATCACTATCATTTTTAATTACTATGTGATTTCCACAAGAGTCATTATACCCTGAGTAAATAACTGTTCCTGATGTAGCTGCAAATATAGCGCTTCCGATGTGGTGCAGCCATATCTATTCCTGGATGTAATTCACTGCCATGGTATGGGCAAATCCTATAGCCATATCCATCACTTATATATGAATAATTTGGACAAGGCCAAATATATGAGCCAGAATGTTTAGTAGCAGTTATTCCTAAACTATTATACATTTTTGTCATTTCTCTTATTACTGAGACTCCCCAGCTTTCATTGCAATATCTTTGAGCAATTTTAGTAACTGATATTAAATTATCTGTGAAATAAACTTCATTAATTAGTGCGGCAAATCCTTCTACCGCTTCATTAAAACTGCTATATCTATTCCACGTCGTATTATTTCTATCCGTATATCCTCCTCCGTCTGTTTCCGTTGTATACTGTACCAATTATATGTTGATGAGTCAATTAAGTCCCAATCAGTTCCTGCAGAAGATTCTATAACAGTTACTGCAATTGCAAAAATTGCATTAACATCTTTAGTTGTTTGAATTTCATAAAAATCCTCTAAACAACTCAACAAATTATCTTTAGCTTTTCCTGAATATGTTGATGTTATTGCTTTTTTTATATTTTCTCTAGTTAATTTTAATTCTTGTTCTCCCTCGGAAACTTTAACAATGATGTCTCCTCCATAAGCCATTGTCAATGAACTATTCATAAAATTTATCATATTAAAATCAGTAACGCCATAATCTATTCCACTGTATCTCCACATTATATATTTCATCAATTCTACTAATCCTGCAGTATTACTTCCTATGTCGTTGTTATCTTGATCTAAGCTATCCTCTAGCAATTGGAAAAATGTTTCTGCACCATTTTCTAATAATTCTCCTACTCCTGTTTTTCCATCATATATATCATCATATTTTACAACTTTTCCTCCGGATTTTTTTGCAACAAACTTTCCATTTTTAACATCTTCTTCACTATAAACACCACTTGCTGTGCTTAATAATGCTAAAAATTTATCTGTATTATCTGTTTTGTCCGGAACTCCTGCTTCCAAATCTCTTACTACAGTTTCTACTAGCTTGCTTTGTGTTGTATTCTTCTTGTTATATGTGGTTTTAATTAGTGTTATAAATTCATAACCTTCTTTTTTTATTTTTTCCTTTACTTTTTCTAATTCTTTTCTTATTCCTAGTTTTGTAAGAAGCGGTACATCTCCTGTTGCCCATCCTGCTACATTCTCTGATTTATCTTGTCCTGGTTTTGGTACTTTGTTTAAACTACTAGTATCTGGTGAATCTGTTTTTACAAGTTCACCGCTTGAATTCCATGCTTCATATGTAGTAATGTCTGAAAGCGTATTTTTTTGTTCTAAGTGAATAAACCAGTTATCTACTTCAAATAATTCCATTTGAAAATTATATGTTTTATTCTTTGTAATATTAGTTTCTTGCATGCTCTTTGTATCACTTGAATATGATTTATTTGATAACTTTGGACCATCTGCTGTATTTTCTGCTACACTTACTAAGAAATCCATGTTATAATCATAATTTGTTATTAATGTAGTAGTTGTTTCTACACTTGTTTTATAAATTCCTAAGTTTATATATGAATTTTCTTGTAATTTAGCGAATTTATCTATAAAATCTGCACTTCCTGTAAGATTCAAAAAATCTGCCAATAATTCAACTGGTATTACATAATCATTCGTATACATTGTATAATCGAAGGTTATTCCACTACTATTTATTGTTGATGTCTCGCTTTTTGAAGATTCCTCATCTACTTTGTCACCATCATATTTCATTTCATTATTAGTTGAATTATTTTGTGATGTATATAGTTTTATTGTGCCTAATTTATCTATTCCATAAAAAGTTCCTAGTGCTCCTCCTATCATGCCAGGAGATCTTGTTCTTAAATCATTTAGAACTGTTCCTATTGTTGAGTTTGATAAATATCTTATCTCTTTACTAGTATCTCCATCTAGATAAATATGAATTATACCATTCGTAGCTAAAAAATAATCACCAGTTATCTTGTCATCTGTTATATCTAGTTCACTTCTTTTTTTAGCTTCATATGGTGAGTCAGCAGCTTCTTCATCATTAAATTTGTTATATTCTTCCTCAGTTAAGTTAATTAGTATTTTAGTATCTGAGGTACAAATTGATGTATGATATATTAAAAGCATCTTTTTTATTGTTATATCTTCATAACCGCTAGCTTTCATATTTATTATATTTTCCAAACTATTTCTCATGTTACTAAATGTTTCTTCGTCAATTACTACCATGTATTCATCTGAACTAGGAAGTAGATATTTCCCACTTTTAAATATATCTAATACATCGTTCACTCTATTTCTTGCAAATGTTTTTATACCATCCGTATCAGTAATTTTGTCTATTATTTTACCAATTGTTTGAGTTATCAAATCTTTTATTCCATCTATTACAACCAGTACAGATCCAGCTAATAATACAGTAATTAATATTGGTATTAATATAATCTTTAAACCTTTCATTACTTACCTCTTAAAATTTTATATTTATTCCTTTTAATTCCTCTTTATAATTTTCTTGAGAATTTTTATAACTTTCATAGTCAGTTATAATTCCACTAAATTTAATTTCTTTAGATTCTATATATGATGCAATTGATTTTTTAAATTTTATTTTTAATGTTATTGTTTCTCCAGGTAGTACTGATAGATTACTATTATATAATTTATCATAATATGGTGTATATGCATTGCCGTCTTTTCCATATAATCTTATTGTTTTGTTATCTTTAAGGTTATCAATAAGAATTTCTTTATTAGATAAATTTTTAATTTTTATTTCATATTCTTCTTGAGCTATGTATATTATTTTATTAACTACTACCGCCTCAACAATATCTGTACTATTTTTTTTGTTTATTTCTTCTTTGTAAATATATTCTCCTATTGATATTTTTTCACTATTAGGATATGTTGTTATATATGTTTCATATTTTTTACTATTGACATAATTTCCTGTAGCTAACAAATCTTCAGTTATTCTTATTCTATAAACATTAAATTTTGAATTATTTATCCATGATTGCATATTATAAGTCCTTTTTGTATTAAATATTTGTTTTATTATAATTTTATTAAATAATTCAATGTTTTTATATTTGTTTTCTTTGCATTCTTCTGATAACATATCATATGCTGCTTGTACATTTTTTTCATTACAATACTGCATAAATTTATCTATAGTATTTTTATTTCCTTCATATTTTTCTTCAGTGATATTTTTACCTGATATTACTGTTAATGTAGGATTATATACAGATTTATTTTCATTTTCTTCATTTTGATTATTTCTCTTCATAGACATAATAACAGTTGCAATAAATACAATTATTGCAACCATTATTAATTTAATTCCGAGATTGTAGAATTTACTTTTGTTTTTTTTCTTAAAATTACTAATCCATCTTTTTAACATATTATTTTCTCCTATTAGATATCTGTTGGCTTAGTCTTTGGTAGTTTTTTATCATCCCTAGTTTTAATAGTTCTTTCTTCTTTTATAGTTGTATTGTTTTGAATACTTTTATATCTTCCTAAAATTTCTGTTAATCTTTCATTTTGTGCTTGTGTAAGTTTTGTCTTATCATATTCTATTTCTCCACCTTGTTTTCTCAAAGCTTTATCTAGTTGCATTCCATATTTAGTTGATACATTTAGTAATGTAGATAATTCATTTACTAATGCCATACTTCCTACATCTTTATATCCATTGTTATAATATGTATTTGCTAAATCTTGCTTTCCTGTTTTGTCATCTGGGTCTTTTCCAAAAGCTTCTGTTACACTAGAATAGTTAGTATTATATGTTCCATTAATATATGAAATATTATCTGAATCCAAATTAAATCTCTCATATTCTTTTTGTTGAACAACGGCTTCTTGTGCTGTTAAGCCATATGTTTTTCTGTCTTCCTCACATTTATACATTGTAGGTATGTCTCTTATTCCTAATGGAACATATGTATCTGATAATGATTTAATTTTAGATTCTGCTTTTTCTTTTGCCATTGCCTTAACATAAGCATCGCTTTTATCTGGATATTGTTGTTTATATTTATCATAAAGCTTTGGTCCATTATCATCATACATTAAATAATTTAGGTATTCATCATTGTTTGATATTTCAAATTTTATTTGTTCTTCTCTCTCTTTTTGTCTTTCCCCTAGTTGTTCATTTGTTGCTTTCCAATCATCTGGTGGTGGTGTAGCATAAAATCCATCTCTTATCTTATTAAATCCTTCATGTAATTGTTTTATTCCACCCAAATCTTCAAATTTTCCTAATGACTGTCCTAATTCTGATTTAGTAAATCTACCTGTAAATTTACCAAGTTTACTATTAGGATTTACATCATTTAATGTATCCATAATACCTTTTCTTCCCGTTGCTAATTGTGTAAATGCAAGTGTTCTTCTAAGATTTCTTGGTATTATTTTTTCTTTTTTGTTTGTATCTATATCTTTTCCTTGTTTTGATACTCTTGCGTTTGTACCATTTTTATCTTTTGGTTCGTCTTTTTCTTCTTTCTTTTCAGTTTCCTTTTTATTAGAAGTTTCGTCTAATTGTGGTGTATTTTCTGCTGTATCTATCTTTTTGTCTTCTTCATTTGGTTTATAGTCATCTAAATTATTATCCGCTTGAAATCTTATATTATTTCCATTTATTATTATGTTTTCAGCATTTATAGAATCTAATTCTGATGTTTCTTTTGTATTTTCATTAGTATTTTTGTTTGTTTTTTCTTCTGTGTTTTTTTCCTCTTTAGGTAATTTATCTAAGTCTATTTTTACTGGTTCTTCTTCTGTTTTTCCTGTTTTATCTATTATATATGGATTTTCTTCCTTTTCTTCTGTTTTATTCATATTATCTGTATATTTTTCTTCTTTATTATCTTCTTGAATTACTTTTTGCATTTTCATATCTTGTATTTTATCTAATAGTGATACAGCATTACCATGTTCAACTCCTGCTTTGTCATAATATCCAGAATCACTATACTCTTTTTCTCTTTTTTTAGTTTGTGCGTATTCCTCTTCTAATTGTTTTATTTGATCATCTAAGTTAATTTGTGGTTCTCCGCCTCCTTTTGGCATACTAATTGGTTTAGCAACATCGGCATCTATTAAGCCTGTCATCTTTCCAACTTTTGAAGCAATTTTTTCTCCTGCTTTTCCTCCTACATCTAATATAGTCTCTGCTCCAGAAATTGCTCCTTTTCCTATTTTTCCAAGTGTACTATTTCCAAGCACATTTTTACCAACACTTGCAACCGCATGCATTGCCTTTCCGCCTTTTATTGCTCCCATTGCAGCTCCGCCTAATCCTGCTGTACTAGCTGTTACAGCTATAGTTGCTGCTGTTTTTCCAATATCTACTACAGTTTTCTTACCGCTATCATATGAAGCCAATTCTGCAATTCCCTGATTCATTCCAAATAGTCCTCTTATATATTTCTCTGCTGGTCTTATAAAGCTCATCGCTGCTAATGCATATACAATTTCTAGCAGATTTGTTCCTGTTAATGACCATCCACTACTTTCAACCATTTTTAATGGAATAGCTGTTAATGTATAATATATAATTACATGAAATGGCTGAATTAATACTGTTGTAATATATTCTCTTAACCATTTAGAGTATATTGGTTTTGTTTGTGGACCAAATGCGTACATTACAGAAACAATTGGCGCAATTACAGTTAAAACACAAATCCACATTAATCTTTTAAAATATGCTACTGCAAAAACTATTGTTAGCCATATCATATAGCCTAACATTATTAAACATATTATTTGTTCTGCGCTGTCAAAGCTTTTTAAGCATTTAACAATAAGATTAAAATTCAATCCTCCAAATGCATTTGAAGAGTCGCTTAGAGCTGCGGTTAATAAATCTGATACATAAAATATTCCAACCATTATTACATGTGAAAATATTAGTAGTATCATACCAATAAACCAGTCTTGTAATAATGCTCTCCATGTTGCCATTTTTGTTGGAGTGTTTGAGGTTATTAATATTCTTATTCCTGTAAAAATTAACCCTGCTAACATTATAAAGCCACAAATATTTCTTAATGTAATATACACAGATGCTATTCCTATTGTTATTGTTGATATCATATTATATCCTGTAGATAGTTGATCACTTATTTTAGCGCCTAAATCTCCATCTACTGATGTTATTCCATTCTTTATATCTGTTATCATTTGCTTTGGATGAAGCAAACGAGATTCATCCGTTGCTTTAAATATATTTGCATTAAATAGCAAAACTTGTCCAGAAAATATGCTATCTGGCCCTATAAATAATTTGCTCAAGCCATCGCTTGCATTGTTTAAAGCCTCTTCTTTATCATTAGTAAACAATTCTATTATTGAACCAACTAAATCTGTTCCTATACTAAATCCATTAAGTAATGTTCCTATTGTTACATCTATGCTAACCAAGTTCGATAGTACTATGGCTGAAAATGGTTTTATTAGTATTCCTCCTAAATCCCAAGCTTTTACTTTTTTTGGAGCTACTACATTAAATATCATTAGTATAATCAAAACTATTATCAATCTTTTCGAAAACTTACTTTTTGATAATTTCATATCTTTCTCCTTTTATAGACTTCCATCAAGAATTTTAATAATAAGTTGCCAAATTGTAAGTGCACCAAATATTATTACAACTGCAACAACATATGGAGTAGTTGCTTGTTTTATTCTAGATCTTTCTTTTGGGTCCACAAACATATATCGCATTCCTAATACAACAGTAGAAATAAATATTGTTAATAATCCTAGTCCCCACAAGAAACCAATCAACTTTTCAAATTCAGATTTAGATTCACTATTCAGCTTATTCATTGCTTTAGTAACCACCTGATAGTCTTTTGGTTCACTTTTTGTACCAGCTTCTAAAAAGCTTTTTGCTCTCGACCATATTCCAGTTGCTTTTACATTATAAAAAAATGCTGTTGTAATCATTATTAATAATAAAATAAGTGTTATTTTATAAAATTTCTTCAATATTATCCCTCTCTTTATAAATCGACTATTACATTATATACTATACTCAACAAATTTGATGTAGCAAAAACTAAAACACAACCTATTACATAATATATTAAAACGCCCTTCATTTCTGCTTTTTCCTCTAAACTACTCATCATATATCTAATTCCTATAACAGCTAATGCTATTACAGATGCTACTGACCCAACCAATTGTATTGCACCTAAAAATTTTCGTGTTTGTGTTTCACTTTCACTAGCAGCAGTAGGGTCAATAGTTATACTGGTATCCATTTTGGTTGAAGTAGCTCCAAGGCAAAAGTTATGCATTAAAATTATTAATAAAATACAGAAACTTATAATAAATATTATCTTTTTATTTTTCATTTTTTTCTCCAATGTTATATATTTTCTCTTGCAATCTCTTTTTGTCTGTTTAATTTATTTAAATTTGTTTCAACAAATTCAAATTCTTTTTTAGTCGGTCTTATTTGAATTATCGCTGTGTCTCCACCAACTTTTAAAAGACCTTCTCCTTTTAGGCAATTAGTTAAGAAACCTGCTTCACCATCTGATAATTTAAATACCTCTTTTAGATATTCTATTTCTGATTTATCTTGTGCTAAAAATAGTTTGGTATCTGAAGATGTTAATACCGCTTGTGCCTCTGGCTTTTCATAGAAATCTTGAAATCTTTGAGAAATAATTGCCAAAGATACATTCCTTTTTCTCGCACGACGAGCCATTCTGTTTAAGAAATCTACTGCTTCTGGATATGGTAACATCATCCACGCCTCATCTACTATAACTCTTTTTTGTTTTGCTCTACCTTTATTTTCACTATTCTTTTTAACATATTTCTCCCATATCCATGAAAGAAGTATTTGTTGTGCTAATGGTCTTGCAAAAGTTTCTTCTAGTTTTGAAATATCTAAGTTAATAAATGTTATATCTTCTGTTAAATCAAATGTAGATTGTCCATCAAAGTATGCCAATTGTCCATTAAATTCTTTTATATATTGTTTCATTACTTTTGTTAGATAGCTATAATGGAATCTATAATCTTCGTTTGTATTTTCTTCTGCTTTTCTTAAAATTCTTCTATACCAACTACCTATTGTTGGCATCTCTTTTTTTCTTTTAGAGAAAAGGTCTCCTGAATTTTCCACTGCAGCATAAAGGCTAGATGGATCTGAAGTTATTCCAATTTTTTTATATTCTTCTGCTACTGCTTCAGATATAATTTGTTTTGTAATTTCATTTACTACTGTGCTTCTTGTACTTCCTCTTGCCATAGTAAGTAAAACTTGTGTAACATCTTCTACTTTACTCTCTACATTTAATATAGCTCTTTCTTTACCTGTTATTTCGTCTTTAATTTTTTCTTCTTCTATATCAAAAAAGTTTATAATCGTATTAGAATTTGCACTTATTACAATATTTATTCCACCTAAAGTTTCTGCCATGGTTGTATACTCACCTTCTGCATCTAACGCTAAACTTTCTATTCCCATAAGTACACTAGACCTAGCAATAAGTGTTTTCATAGTAACAGATTTACCAGCACCAGACTTAGCAAAAACAACCATATTATAGTTTGTTAGTGATGAGTGAAAGTTATCAAATAGTATTGGAGAACCAGTTTGTTTGTTTATTCCTAATGGCACTCCACTTTCATGTCCTATTTCTGATGTAGTAAATGGAAATACAGTTCCCATTGAATCTCTGTCAAAAGTATGTGATCTATTTATTTCATCATTCATTAGTGGTAAATTAGTTCTAAATGCCTCTTCTTGTAATGCCCATGTTGTTTTTAAGCTTACCATTGATTTAGAAAGTTCATTTACTAGTAGTGTAGTTAATCTATCTAAATCTTTTATGCTATAAGAAAATAGAGTAGAAACAATTGACGCTTCATATAATTTGTTAAATCCTGCAGCAATTCTATCTCTTAAATCCTCTGCCTCTCCTTTTTTTTGTGATAGTAAACTTTCTCTATTAATATTTCCTTTGTCTGCTGCAACAATTCTTTCTGTTTCTAGTTCATTTATTGTTTTATTTAATTGTTTTTGTGATTCTGCTTCTGGAACTGGATTTATATAAATTGATGTATTAATATCTCCAAACTCATACATATCTCTTAATAAGTATGGGAAAGTGGCCATTCTAGGTAGCGAAAATATAAAGAAACTTCTTGCATATCTGGTTGTTGAAGATACTATTTTTAAATAATCTAAGTTAGACGCATCTATTCCTGATGGGGCAATCAACTCTTTTATACTTTTCTTTTTCAATAGATTGCTATAAGGACTTTTTTCTATGTTAACTTGCTCTATTTCTTCTATTTGTTTCTTTTGTTTTTTCTTTGCCATTTACTTTCTTCTCTCCTTTCCCTTTTATTTTTGTTTCTATTTTTTTCTTAGCTTTTTCTTTAACTTCTTGTGGTAAATTATTTTTCTCATCGTCTATCATCTGTTTTGCTAAATCTAATATAATATCGCTAATATTATCTTCTAAATCTTTTAATTCTCTACTTTTCTCATCTTCAATTTCTTCTATAGAATCTCTTACTGCTTCTTCTGCTTTAAATTCTATCTCTCTATTTAATGCTTCTATTTTTTTGTCTATTGCACTTTGTGCATCTATATATATTTCATTAAATCCAGAGTCTATAGCTTTTTCTACTCCAAATGTTTCCGAATCATCTCTATTATAAGCATTGTATAATAGATCTACTAGTTCAAATGAATTTAATACTTTTCCAACAATTCCAACACCTGTTAATACTCTTATCATAGAAGATGCTCTAGTATATAAATTTGAAAAAGCTGTGTCTTCTATTTCTTCTTGAGATAATACTTCTTCTCCTTCAGTATCTGTTGTTTCATAATAGTATCTTAATATTATATAATATTTCTTTTTTAATACATTTTTATTTAAACTCATTCTCTCTGTGTCTTCAATAATATCTCTTCCATAGTCATATAGATTTGTTTCTCTAAAAACTTCAAACTTTTTATCATTAAATATTTTATTATCTATATTCCCGTTTTCCATATACTGTTTTAATTTATATTCTTTTAATGTAAGTTCACTTTTTATTTTTTCAAGTCTTGCTTTATATTCTTGAATATTTTTTTCCAAGTTTACTGTTCTTGTTTGTATATAAATTTGTATTGGATCTTTTAATGTGTTTAAGAAAGACGCAAATCCTTGTTCTGTTGCTGCCTTTTCTACATCAGACATAAGATCATAGTTTATTCCCTGGCATTCTATAACCATTAAAAATTTTTTACCCTTTTTTTGAATTATCATATTGTCTTTTACATTCTCAAATTCCATAAAATCAAAAATAGATTTAGCATCATATTCTTTAGCTGTTTTACTATTCTTATTTTCTACTGGTTTATTTTCTGTATCATGCATTATATTTTCATCTTTATCTTTTTTCTTTCTTTTAATTGTTAACACACATAATGCAACAAATAAAATCACTACGGCACATACTGCAAAAGCTAAAATTGTATATAGAATGACAGTTAAATTATTCATTTTCGTTCTCCTTATCTTTATAAATATAAATTTTATTTTTCTTCATTTTAAATTTTATAAGTCTTAATAGAATTTCATCCATTTTTTCTCCGCCTGTTTTTTTAGTTATTTCAAATTTTTTAGTACTTGGCATTTTTATTGTTCCTATTAAAAAACCTATTCCTGCAAATATAATCATTATTACTGTACCTACTTTTGATAGCTTTATTAATCCAAATATAAATTTAAATATATATCCTACAATAAGTCCTACAACAGTATATGCTAATGCTTTATAAGAGAAGACTGTTAATATTCTCCCTTCTCCTTTTAGGTTTCTTGGTATTAAATACGTACCCATTTTTTCCTCCTTAGTATAAAAAAATAGCCATTATCTAATATAATTATATCAAATAATAGCTATTTTGTATTGTTTTTATCGAAAAAACTTTATTTTTAACATTAATGTAATCTTTCCGTAATCTTTTTGTAACATTGTAAAGTCTTATTTTTTGCTTAGAATGTTTTTTCTTAATTATATATACAAAAAAAGAAAAAAATTATCAATAATTTTTTTCTTTTTTTGTTTTCTACTATAATCCTTGTGAGAAATTATATACGACAGATGCTAAGTTAGAAGCTGCAAACACTAATACTGCACCTATTACATAAGGCATTAATGTTTTCTTGTATTCTGCTTTCTCTTCTGTGCTTCCCATCATGTACTTTATTCCTAATGCTACAAGTACTACAACAGCTGCTACAGAACCTACTGTTTGTATTATACCTACAATTTTTTTACCTGTATCAGTGATTTTAGTTGCTCCAGATGTTGGAGAACCTGTTATCGTACCTGGATCAGTTATAGCAGCAAATACACTTGTAAAGTTGCTTATTGTTACTAACAAAACTAACGCTATAAGAATTACATATAATACTTTATTTAGTTTCATAAGATTTCCTCCTTTTAGTTTATTATATAATAATTTTCTCTTTAATGAGAACATTAAAAACATTATATATTTAATTATATACTATTTTATTATAATTTGCAAATTTTTCAATACTTTTACCAAAAAAAAATATTTTTGTAATATTTTTGTAATATTTATGTAATAAACAAGAGGCAACTAAACAGTTACCTCTATACAATATATATTACTTTTCGTTTTGCATTCTTTTTATTTTTTTCTTTTGTTCTTTCATAGAACTGCGATATCAAATCGTCTAACTCTACGCTAAGTTTGTATGTTTTGTCATAGTTTTTGTTTTTTTCTATGCTTTTATTTAGTTCTTCTCTTTTTTCACTAATTTTCTCTTCCAACATACAATCACTCTCCTTTTACGAGTTTAATTTTTTATCTATTTTTAAACTACCACATTTTTTTTGCATAGTCAACAAAAATAGGCTATAAATAGCCTATTTCGTATGCCTTTTTTTGTTATTTTTTATAATTTTTATTTTAATTTATTTGTTTTACGATTTCTTTTGATGGTTTTGTACATTTTTCAACATTTATTAGTGTATATAATATATGTCAAAATCCTCTATTGTTCCCTCTTTTGTATAATTTTCTTGTATATATTTTCTTACTTTTTTAGATTCTTGCCAAAATATGTCTTCTTCATTTGTTTGAATTAATATTTTAGTATCTTTCATTTTTCTTATTTTTTTCCTTCTACTATTGATATTACCATTTTATTTTCATTAAATACTTCTTTTAATGTTTTTTCTGCATATTCTTTTGTAACTTGTTTATGATTTTCTATATATTCGAAACTGTTTATTCCTTTAAAATAGTCGCTCATTAGCATTCTTGATATGCTACTTACATCGTTATATTCTGTTACATAATCTCCATATATTTTTTTCTTTATTCTGTTGAAAGTTTCTTCTTCAAGACCGTTTTGTTTTATTTTTTCTACCTCTTTTTTTAGTTTTTCCATTACTTTTTCTGGGTTTGAAGATTGTCCAGATATTACAACATGTGCATAATCTTTGGAAAATTCATAATCTAAATCTGGTGCTATCATAAATAGCCCTTCTTCATATAATTCTTTATACAACTTTGAACTTTTTCCTAATAATATATTTAAAATTATTTCTATTGCAATATGTTTTTTTACTTGTTCTGTTTTATTTTCTAATGTTTTATCTTTATATGCTATTGCAAATATTGGATTATTTACATCCATTTGCACAATTTCTTTTTCTTTGTTTACTTCATCTATTTCTTTTGGATATATTCTTTTTATATCACCTTTATTTTCATTATTTACAATATGTTTTTTTACTTGTTCTACTAATTGTTCTGGCTCAAAATCTCCTGCAAATACCATTAACATATTTGCTGGTGTATAAAATGTATTATAGCAATTGTATAACATTTCTTTATCTATTTTAGATATAGATTCTACTGTTCCTGCGATATCTAATCTTATTGGATGATCTTTATACAAGCATTTTAATGCATTCAAATATACTTTCCAACTTGGATAATCATCATACATTTTTATTTCTTGTGCTATTATTCCTTTTTCTTTTTCTACATTTTCATCTGTATAGTATGGATGCTGTACATAGTCCATTAATTCTTCTAATGCTTCGTTAAACTTATCTGTGCATTCAAACAAATAGGTTGTATAGTCATTAGTTGTATATGCATTCGCATCTACTCCTAGTGCAGAAAGAGTATCCAAGCTATTTGTTCCATTAGGTTGTTCAAACATTTTGTGTTCCAAAAAGTGAGCCACTCCGTCTGGTATTTCTATTTCTTGCCCATTATCTGGGTTAATAAAATGATTATCAATTGAACCAAAATTTACTCCCCACATTACATATTTTTTTTGTGTGGTATTTTTAGGTAAAATCATAATTGTTAGGCCATTTTCTAGCTTCTCTACATATAGTTTTTCTTTTATTTTTAAATTTTCAATAATCTGCATGGCTTTTCTCCTTTTCTATACAGTATATCTTTGTAGCTACGGGCGGACAGAGGCGTCCGCCCCCCTACATATGATTTAATTAATAGTGAATAATTAATAATTAACAATTAATAATTTATTGAGTTCAGACTATTTTGAGACTTTTTTGGAAAATTAGGGCCCGACAGCCCTTTGAGGCATACGGATTACCCCTTGTCTTGGAGGGTCTA
>JABLTL010180135.1_pt1 | contig 34616 bp, 36 predicted proteins | sample 7160151 | NCBI WGS metagenome assembly JABLTL01 (sample SAMN14651223, study PRJNA627086) | human gut metagenome | isolation source: feces | host: Homo sapiens
ACATATGATGGATAAGGATATTAAATTTATCGTACGTTTAAAAAGCAGTGATTACAAAAAAGAGCAAAACAGTTTAATAGAAAAGGATCGGCTAGTTAAAATAAAACTTGATAAGTCAAGAATCCGACATTACGAGGGAACGCCAGATGGAGAACGTATGAAAGAATTAGGTGAAATTTCATTGCGTATGGTAAAAATCCTATTAGAAAACGAAACGGAAGTTTAGAAGTTTTGGCTACAAATCTTTCACAAACTGAATTTCATACAGAAGAAATAAAAGAATTATATCATATGAGGTGGGGGATAGAGACTGCGTATGAAACGCTAAAGAGTCGGTTGCAGTTAGAGAATTTTACAGGTACAAAACCTATTCTGTTATTACAAGATATATACAGCACTATATATCTGAGCAATTTAGCTGAAGATATCATATTAGATGCAGAGCGTGAACTGGATCAGAAAGAAGCGAACAGAAAACATAAAATGATGATCAATCAGACTGTTAGTATTGGAATCTTAAAAAATGATCTGATTTATATACTTCTTGAAACGGATGGTCAAAAGAAAAATATGTTATTTCAGCAAATATATGAAGATATCAGTAAAAATCTTGTTCCCATTCGTCCTGATCGGCATTATACCAGAACGAAAGGGCAATTAGCAGGAAAATATTCGAATACCCATAAAAGAGCGTACTGAGCTAAAAAATACGAGTACAAAGAGAAGGGGATAAGTATGCCCATATACAAAAAAAGCAGGAATCATAGTTTTATAAATACTTACGATTTCTGCTTTTTGATAAAGTTAATGACATTGTCAGAATATTAGCTTTGGAGGCTTTCGTTTTGCTTTATGGATAATTCTTTTGTTTATTCTTGCGTGGCTTTAAGCTGTAGCTGTATAATAAAAAATAAATAAGCATCTATTTGAAAAATGGGGAATGAATTATGATTGATATCTATACAGAAAAGAAAAATTCTAAAGACTGGATTTTAAAAAATGATTTATATTTTAATTTGAGTACGAGTAATGAAGAGATGTCAAAAGAAGAAATTGAGCTTATCCGAGAGGTGGATGATGCAATACTAACTCCGGATAAACATATTGAAACAAAATATGGATTGGGAACAATTAGAAATTTGTCTTCTGGTTGTAAGACATTGTTAAATATTGTAAAGCATCCAGAGAAAGTGGTTTGTGTCGAAGAATGTGGACCAAATGTACTTAAAAAAATATTTGAAATGGATAATATTAAAATTTATATGTCCAGACCAAGTTTCATGGAAATTCCAAAAAATGTTAGACTTAGATTTAATGATAAAGAAGTAGTAGTGGGAAGTGCAGGATATCATGCATGGTGGAGTAAAGAATATGAGAGGAGAGAAGGACATGATTTATAAAGAAATTAAATTTGAAGCCTCTCCATTTTTATATGAGCTGTTTTTTGAAGATAGAATAACCCTTGTCGGAGGAGACAGTGGAACAGGAAAAACGGTGCTTTATGAAATGTTGGAAGATTTGCGCTTAACAGACGAATATCAGGCAATTAAATTATTTAATTATAAATCAGATAATCTGGTTGAAAATCTTAAAAAGTGTCGGAATAATTTTATTGTAATTGATAATGCGGATATTTTAATGGATGATGATATAAGAAAATTTATTAATTTTGAGTTTTCAAATCAATACATGCTATTCTTGCGAAATTGTGATGGTCTGAATGTGTCAGATAAAAGCTTCAAAGAATTAAAAATGGAAAATAATAAGATAACCTTAGAAGAGGAATTGTAAATGAACTATCTATGGACGGAAGATACAGGAGCTGGACTGCATTTCTGGAATTTGGTGAATCAAATCTTTTTTGATGATAAGCTTATTGTTGAGAGTAAGAAAAGTAATCAGGGAATACTAGATGCGGTTTCTAATTTAGAATTAAAAAAAGAAGATAAGTATTATATTGCATTTGATTATATTGTGGATAATCAGGATATTCGTAATAAATATCGTTTATTGAAATTATTTGCACGCAAATCAGATGGTCAAATAATAATTTTAGATATGATATGTTTTGAATATCTGGTTTTAGCATTTGAAAAATTAGTACAATGGACAGGTACTGGTAAAACAGATAAAATTCAGATTCGCAAAGAAATACTTTCTGCGATAGAAAATCATAAAATAAATTTGGAAAAAATTAAAGATGGAAAAACTTTAAAATATTTAACAGGATTTAAGAAATATTCGACAGAGCGTGTAATGAAATCTTTAGCAGGAGAACTGACGGAAAATGAAAAATGGTCAATTAGAGGTACTTTAATGGGTGAATGTTGGTATCAGGACTGCTGTGTATCGGAGCATCCGGATAGTTTAAGATGTGGAATTCCGGAGACTAAAAAGGGAAATGAGAGAATAAAGTTGTTGATACAGTCGGAAGAAGTGCAGAAGGTGTTATTAAAAATAGTAAATTAATAGGCAGATGCAACAGCCACATCCAGTTACCTGTCATTGCGGAACGTATGGAAATTTGTAAACAGCTTGCCAAAGGGGAAGTCCAACAACTATATCAGAGAATTTTGAACGGAGAATAAGCAAATGAGAATTTTAAATTTTGAAGATGACGTGTATAAAGCAAATGATATCAAAAAAGTGTTAAATGATAGATGTGGCGTAACAGATGTTACACAGGTTGATAATGTGGAAGAGGGATTAGAATTATTAATCCAGGAGAAAGAAGCAGGAAATCCCTTTGATTTAATTATTACAGATATGCATTATCCAATGAGAAAAGGCGAAGAGGGAGATTTCGATGCCGGAGAAAAACTGCTTGGAATTTTAAAAGAAAGAGGAATAGATACGAAAGTAATTATCTGTTCGTCTTTAAATATTAAAATTCGTGAAGCTTATGGATGTATCTGGTATTCCAGAATCAGTGACTGGGAAATGGAATTATTGGAATTGATGAATCAATTGAAAAAATGAATTGTACAGTAGTTGAAAAGAGTAGTGAGATATTGATAAAGACACTGGAGAAAATAAGATGGTAATTCTATTCATATGGATTCTGCTGTCAGTGAGTTTGGTAATCGGCTGTATCAAAGTACATAATACAATAATAAAAGGTTTGTTTGGGATTCTGGCAGGACTTTGTATTACGGTATTGTGCTTTATAGGAATCTTTTATTATTTAATTGTTTTTAAAGTTTCGAATGTAGACACAAGTGTTTCTTCGGATGGAGAGTATTCTTTGACTATGCAGGCAGTGGGAGAGCCATTATTTTTCGGTTCTGCGGATGGTCAGTTTATCTTGAAAAAAGGGGAAAAAAGAATCAGTAAAGTTAAATTTTCGCTAAGAGATGATGGGGGAAATATTTCGCAGGACACCTGGCATGTTACGTGGAAAAAGAACCAGGTTGAAATTATTATCTATGGAGAGGAGCAAAACGATGAGCAGTTTCTTCTTTTTTTTGATGGAAAATATAAAATAAATGAACTGAACACGAAATATGGAAAAACTTTAGACGAATTAAATGAGATAGCAGAAGAACAAACAGAAGAAGAACAGAATCAGCAGAAAAAGATAGGGAAATCTCATTCTTTGGATAATGAAGAAAAAGAAGAGGATACGAAATACGATGAAGATGGATATCCGATGACAGAAGAATATCAACGATACAAAAAAGAATTGGCAGAGGTATCGGATTATATTCAAACGAAATCAGATGTATTCTTGGATTCTTATCCAGATACGAAGTATCAGTTGGAGTTTCGTCTGACTTCAAAAGGCTGGCCATTTGCTGTTATTAATAAAAAGATTGATGAAAATACCGGAGCAGTAACAGAACTGCATTTGCTGTATAATGAATCGCATATAGATGAAGAAACGGATGAATATGTATTGCAGGAATATTATTATGATTCTGATAATACGGAAGCTGCGTCTCCTGTGATTGTGGATTTTTTCTTAATACAAAAGGATACGTTAAAAGTTACAGATGAAAATACAAAAGAATGGCATTAATTGAGAAGAAATAAAATGAATTTTTGAATTGTAGAACCCTTGGACAGAAGTCTGAGGGTTCTAATAATTTATGAGCTTTAACGATTTGTTTTATTTTTAAACCGGCGGTTTATTGTGGAGGTACCGACAGTATGATAAGATAAGCTCAGTTGATGAGGGAATAATAAAAAAAGAAAAAATCCACTCCAATTTCTGAAGATAAGGATTATTCTAATCTTGTCAACAAGATAAAGTAAATATAAGGCAGTAGCTCAATGGTAGAGTATGAGATAAAGCACGTTTCATGTTTGTGGAATATACAGCAATTTTAATTTCTTATTTCTAATTTAATGTAAGTAAATTGATGCAGGTTCGAATCCTGCCTGCCTTATCTGAGTGAGGTAGCTTAATGGTAAAGCACGAAAAAGTGTTTCATGTTTGTGGAACATACAGCAATTTATTCCAGGAGAAGAGGATGAAGTGCAGGTTCGAGTCCTGCCCTCACTCATCGTAACTCTGTAGAATCAAACACTCATAAGAGTTGGTGTTTGGCTTGAACTTATAGGGGGAAGCAAAATGAATTTCGTAGAATTATTAGAGAAAACATCAAATAAATTAACTCATACAGAAAATGGTGCAAGAGCAGTAAACACAACAGATAATGCGAATCTGGATTTGTTTGCAACAATCGGTGCACTGAGAACTGCAGATGAAGAACGAATCAAAATTTTATTTGAGAAGGCTTATGAAGAAGACCCATTGTCTGCAGTTAAAATTTTATTTTATGCAAGAGACATCCGAGAGGGTCTTGGAGAACGAAGAGTCTTTCAGATTTTATTAAAGAATCTGGCTGAATATCATCCGGAGGCAGTGATTCCAAACATTGATTTCATTGGTGAATATGGTCGTTTTGATGACTGGTACTATCTGATTGGTACACCGGCAGAAGAGGCAATGTGGACTGCAATGAAAAGACAGTTACTGGAGGATTTAAAAAACTTTCAATTAGGCAAACCAGTGTCTCTGTTTGCAAAATGGGTGAAAACTGCTGATTCAAAAGTAGAAGAAACAAGAAAATTAGGTATTTTAACTGCAGAGAAATTAGGATATCCAGTTTATAACTTTAAAAGAATAATCCGTACGTTAAGAAAATATATTGATGTTACAGAAATAAAAATGTGTGGCAACAATTGGGATGAGATTGATTATTCTGCCGTTCCAGGACGTGCGATGATGAAGTATCGAAGAGCATTTGACAGACACGATACGGAAAGATTTGAAAAATTTATCAACCTGGCACTGGAAGGCAAGGAAAACATTCATTCTAAAACACTGTATCCTTATGATATAGTAGAAAAGATTTTATACGGAAACGAGGATAGTAAGGTGTTGGAAGCACAGTGGAGAAATCTTCCGGATTATGGAGTTGGTGATGAAAATATGCTTGTTATGGCAGATGTTTCAGGCTCTATGTATGGACGACCAATGGCAACCTCGGTTGGTCTTGCAATTTATTTTGCAGAAAGAAATAAGGGAGATTACCATAATCGTTTCATGACGTTTAGCGCTTTACCAAGCATTGTGCATTTGGAAGGTGAAACTTTAGCTGAAAAAGTTGCTTGTGCAGTAGAGGCAGACTGGGGTTTGAATACAAATCTGGAAGCGGCTTTTGATAGTATTCTTAAAACTGCGGTGGAAAATCATGTACCAGAAGAAGAAATGCCAAAATCTTTAATTATTATTTCAGATATGGAATTTGACTCTGCAACTTATGATTCTGACTGGCTGTTTTATGAAACTATGAAAAAGAAATTTAAAAGAAATGGTTATACAATTCCGAATGTTGTGTTCTGGAATGTAGATTCCCGTCACAATGCCTTTCATGCAGATAAAAAAAGAGAAGGAGTACAGCTTTTGTCTGGAAGTGCTGTCACAATTTTTGAGCATCTGGATGAAGGAATAGGAATGACTCCGGTTGAGATGATGCGAAAAATCATTGAAGATGAACGGTATGCATGCATTACAATCGCAGAGGCAGTTTAAAAAATATCTTATAAGCTCTCGGACTTAAAGTTCGGGGGCTTAAATTTTTGCATTATCTTAGTGGGTATCTCGATTTCCGATTAAGATAAATGCTATGCGAGATTTTTTCTTGTGGGGTTCTACAGACAAGAGGTATAATAAAGAAAAAGAGCACGGACAGAGGGGAGAGAAGTACATGGCTACTTATGTTATTTCGGATATTCATGGAGAATATGAATTATTTATCAAGCTGTTAGAAAAGATTCGATTTACAAGTGCAGATACTTTGTATGTTTTAGGTGATGTGATAGACCGAGGTCCGCATCCGATAAAGGCTTTGCTGAAATTGATGGAAATGCCTAATGCAGTCTGCCTTGTTGGAAATCATGAGGTGATGGCACTGAAATGCCTGAAATTTCTTCGACAGGAAATTACAGAAAGTTCGATTGAAAAAATAGACGAAAAACTTCTGGATAATCTGGCAACCTGGCAGTATAACGGAGCAGAGACGACAATCAGTGAATTTCGTAGATTAGATGAGGAAACACAGCTGGACGTGCTGGATTTTATGGAAGATTTTCTGGTATATGAAACACTTACAATAGAAGGGAAAAATTATTTACTGGTACATGGCGGACTTGGAAATTTTTCACCGGAGAAAGACATAGAAGATTATTCTCTGCATGATATTGTATGGGAAAGACCAGATTATGGACGGCAGTATTTTGAAAATACTTATCTGGTAACAGGACACACTCCAACCCAGCTAATTGCAGAAAACGAGAGACCAGGATACATTTATCGGGAGAAAAATCATATCGCAATAGATTGTGGAGCGTGCAATCCAAGTGGAAGGCTTGCTGCAATTTGCCTGGAAAGTGGCGAAGAGACTTATGTAGATAAGAGAGTTCAAAAACAAAGAGAAGAATAACAGAAACAGCAGAAGAATAGAAACAGCAGGAAAAGGCAGAAGAAGATAAAAGAAAACAGAAGAAATTAGAACCCTTGGACAGAAGTCTGAGAGTTTTTGATACATTTGAAATGCAACGATTAGCAGAAAAATGTCAAAATTTGCAACGAAAAATGCAACGAAAAAAAATACGTTGCATTTAAAGTGAAACGATAATGCTCTAATTATAGAAAACGTTTGAATTTATAAGCTTTTGGATTTAAGATTCGGGGGCTTTTTAAATTTCTCCAATTATGATACGATAAATCAAAACCATAAAAGATAATGAGGAAAAAATGGACAACGAAGATAAATTATATTACAAACAGGTTTTACAAGGCTTATCAGAAGAAATGCCGGAGGAATTTTTTAAACTGGCACAGCTTGTAGAGGTAGAACAGCTTGAATTTTTAGCACCAAAAGACAACAGTAATAACTGGCGTCTGGTTTATCTGATGAACGATGCAGTGGAAAGTTTTCTGGTATTTGAAAATGCAAGATTTACAGGAGAATATCTGCCGGATTATGAGGGTACAATCAAGGCAGTTTTGGAAAAAAAAGAAAAAGAGTACATTTTGGTGGTGAATCAGGGAGAAGATTCGGTATTTACTATCTTTTTTGAGTCATTAAAACTGGAAATTCAATGTTATGACTATGGAAAAATTGGACATTTCTGGGTAGAAGGTTATGAATATCTGCGCCAGTTAGAATATCGGATTGCAATTCTAAGAGACAAGGTGGATTACCTGGGAGAACAGAAAAACTGTTGTACGAAGGAAGAACGAAAGCTTGCCCTGCTGGCAGAATTTCCACCATTAAATTATTGCTCGTATCCTTCTGTTAAACCAGAATATGTCGTTCCAAAAAGTGAACCCTGGCAAGTGAATCTCGATGCCATCCGTCTGATGAAAGAACTCGCAATGCAGGTAAAGGATAAGATGCTGATACAGATGCTGGCGCTTTATGAGCAGTATCCGGTAAAAACGATTGCGAAGATTATAGCGAAAATGCTGCACCGAAAAAGACATCTTGCGGTAATCAGACTCTTGGATAAGAAGCTGCAAAAAGAAGCAGGAAATTATCCGAAACGTTCGTTTGGAAAGAAATCAAACGCAGAACATAAAAAACAAATCGAACAGGCTTATGAAAGACAAAAAGCATTAAAAGCAAAAGGAATTGAGTCAGAAGTGCTGTGGCAGGAACCATTTGTGTATGCACAGGATTCCGTAGAGTTTGAAGTGTATGTGATGGTGTGGAAGAAAGGCATTTTGAACCAGAAAGTGGAAGTGGAACGGATGGGAAAATAAAGAAAGGCTGGTTTTTATATGTGAAACTCAGAAAAAGTGGCTGTCGCACTAAGTAATTAGTGCGACAGCCACTTACTAAATATAAGATATTCTACTCGTAATCAATTCGCCATTTTGAATTGTCTATTGATAGCTGATATCCACAATAGGAACAGCAGCCATTTTTATCCGGCATGAAATTTGCACCGCAGCGAGGACATTCTTTTTCTTCAAACACTGCTTGTCCTTTTGATTTCATGCGTCGTGGATAACGGGCTCTGTACAATTTTAAAGTTATTTTTTCATTTTTATTTAGAATCTTTTGATTTGGCTGAAGTGTAAGTTTGTGCAGCACTGCAGAAATGGTAATCGTTGTGCGATTCTCTGTGTTTTCTACGTCTTTCAGCTGTAGTTTATCGACACTGTAAAACAGGGCATCGGCGGTTAGCTCGGTACCATAAAGTGCTTCATTGAGATCTACAATTAAAACTTTTTCATCGTAACGCACGATTTGGTCAGTCGAAACGTGAGCTTTCTTTTCTTGGTTTAAGAGTAAAATCCAGATTGCGCCAGCCAGTAAAAGTGTAAGCGCAAAGGCAGTACCAAACATCAGATAATCGTTATGGATGAACCGAAAACAAGGAATAGACGGAAAGAAAAAAGTGAGTATGGTTGCAAGAACTAATTTATAATAGGATGCATTCGGATTCAGGCTTCGATAAACTAAAAATTCTTCTGTCTGCCAATCAAAGAAATCACTTTTGATATAACCACCGCAATAAGGACAGTGCGCTTCGTCCCCTTTTAATGTAATCTCGGCACCACAGCTTGGACAAATAATATTTTGATACTGAGCATAAAACTGTTGTTCTTCATTTCTGTTTTTGCTCCCCACTTCGTCATGGCGAATGTGTCTGGACTGTCTAAGCAGGACAGAGCCATGTGGGAAAAAGTCTTCATATAAAATTTTTCCGTTTTTGAGACTTCGATATCTGTTTAATACCGTGCCCTGAAGTACGATTTCGCGCCATTCACGTCCAGCGTCGCTCCAATGACGAAAATCTTGTTTCTTTTCATTTTCCTCTGTCAGTTTTAAATGAGTCATGCGAATTTCATGTTTGATTTCATTTTTTTTCAGTAATGCAAGTTCATGCTCCAGCTTTTTTCGGTAAGATTGTCCGATACTTGCAGATAAATTTTGAAAGTCTCCGGTTTCTAAAATCGAGAGAACCTTCTTAAATGCGCCTAGTACTTTTGGTGGAATTGCAGAAGCATTCAAAAAGAAATCTTCTGTCTTATTTAGTTCCTTTTTTAGAAAAAGAAACCAAAGTTTTGGCTGCATCCATTCGATTTTCCAATCCAGAACATAGCAGGTAAGTACGAGTCCCCATCCAAAGGACCAGGCGAAGGAAAGACCAATTGCATCTGACCAGGAAGAAATCATAAAAATCACCTCAATTTTTTGGGAATTTTTTTGCGGATGATAAAATCACCTCAATTATATTATCACATGACTTCAAAGCGTCTACACTAGCCCTTACGATAGTGACAAAAGTTTACTTTTTTTTTATTCTTTTAGTATGGATGAAAAAAATTTCAATACTTAATGCTTTTGAGTTGTGTCATATTTACGCTTTGTGTTCAGCGACAGTTGGGATTCGATTTTGGAAAACGAATATGATACAATAAAGATAATACGATTGGATATGAAATTGCTTTCAGATGAAGAAAGGAATGAGTGATGTCTTAGATGTCTTATAAGAAAAAAAGGCTGTTATCCTATATCGCAATTGCGAGCCTTGTTATATTGGCTTACATATGTCGGCAGATCTCATTTAAAAGCTTATTTTTGATTCAGTTTGCCGGTCAGTGTCGAAGTAGCATTTATATCGGTTTATATTGTGCCTGGGTCATCTATTTGGAAAAGCATGTGGTGGATGCGAAAATGCGTCAATGTTTGACGTGGATTGCTTGTCTTATGGTTTTTTGGTTTTTAGTAAGAACGATTAAGTTTCTTATTTTCATGGAACCGTTAGAGATGCGCATCTGCTGGTATCTTTATTATATTCCTATGATTTTGATTCCGACACTCGGGCTTAATGCGGCATTATTAATGGATAAAGAAGAAGGAGAAAATACAAAAAAACAAAGTGCATGTTTAATAATACCGGCACTATGTTTGATTTTTGCAGTATTGACAAATGACTTGCATCAAAAAGTGTTTTATTTTCCGAAAGGATTTTTCTTTTCCAATGAGGTCTATGAATATCGCTTTATTTTTATTTTGATTCAGATTTGGATGATGCTGTGTCTGATGATAATGGAAGTGGTGTTGATGCGTAAAAGTGCCGCTTCCGGAAGAAAGTGGACCTGGTTTCCGGTGCTTCCGGGACTTTTATTGCTTGGCTGGAATCTTTGTCATATTCTGGGGATGCCATTTATTAAAGCATATGTAGGAGATATGACTGCAGTATGTTGTTTTTTGATGGCCGCAATTTATCAGAGTTCTATTATCTGTGGACTGATTCCAATTAACAGCAGGTATATTGAGTTGTTTCAAGCTGCGGGCGGATTAGATGCAGAGATTACTGATTGGAGCTTTAAGAAATGTTATCATTCAGGAAAGTTTTTGGACATACCACAGGAAGTAAGAGAAACACTTTTAGTTGGCACCCTTGTGATAGAAAACGGAACACGAATGAATCATTTGTTAGTGCGAGGTGGTCATTTATTTTGGGCAGAGGATGTTTCTTTGCTTATGGACCAGTATCAGGATATTGAAGAACAGCAAGAAGAATTAAGAGAGCGAAATCGCCTTTTGCAAAAGAACTATCAGCAGGAGGCAAAGCGGAGAAAAGTGGAAGAACAAAACCGGCTCTTAGATTTGATACAAAGCCAGACGGCCGGTCAGATTGAACTGATTTCACACTTTATGGAAGAACTGGAAAAAACCGAGTCGAAAGAAGTATATGAACGACTTCTGGGGAAGATTGTGGTTGTCGGAACCTATTTAAAAAGGCGAAAAAATCTTACGTTAACGCTTCATAATGAAAAGAATGAAAATAGGGAAGCACTGAAAACAGAGGATTTGATACAGAGTCTGGCAGAATCGTGTATGGCTTTAAAGTTGTGCAAGATCCGGGCACTTTATTATGTGAATATTCAAAACCTGGAATTCCATGATGAAGAATTAATTAAATGCTATGACTATTTTGAGTGGTTGGTAGAGCAATTGTTTGATCGAATGCAAATGATCTTTTTTCGTGTCGTTGAGATAGAGGCACATTTGATTATCTCGGTAAATGTCATTTCAGAAAATGACATTTATGCATTGCTTTCCGGGCAACATGGTGCAGAAGTAGAACAAGAAGACGAGAAAGAGTGGCTGATTCGATGTCGAATTTTGTAAAGAGCAGTGTAGAAATACAAAATTTAATAATGAGTGTTATGGAATTTTGTCTGGTGCTTGAGTTTATTCTTATACTTTTAAGAATAACCGGTTCTGCTCATTTAAGAAGAAAAATTACAGTAACCCTGCTTTTTTTGGTTACTTTTTTTGGAACGGTTTTATTGCAATGTGTACAGAAATACGATGCAAAAGCGCTGGAGCAATCGCTTTTTTTGAATGTTCCGATTGTGGTAATGTTATGCGCAATTGCAGGATTGACTTTTTATCTGGTGCGGAGCATTTTAAAGGAGATAAGACAAGAAAAAAAGCGGTTGTCACCATGGTCAGTAAAAGAAGCAGTAGACAATGCGCCGTGCGGCGTATGTTTTGCGAATGCATTTGATCAGATTATTCTTTGCAATTCCAAGATGAGAGAAGTAAGCAAAATGCTGCTTGGAACAAAATTACAGAATTATAAGATGCTGCATCAGGCTATTTCGGAAGGTAACATCAGAGAAGAGATCATTTCGATGAGTTCTGATGGCAGTGTATTTGCTTTTCCGGATGGGAAAGTCTGGATGTTTCAGGAGTATCAGCTTAAGGACAGGGAACTGGCTGGATATAGACAGGCAATTGCGCTTGATGTTTCCGAAATTTATTATAATAGCGAGAGAATTAAGTTTAATAATGAAAAATTGGAAACGCTGAATCAGCAATTAGAAGAAATGTATGAAAAGATTGGTGAAAGAATACGCAAACAGGAAACATTGGCAATGAAAATGCAGGTGCATGATAATTTTGGGCGTAGCTTGCTTACAATACGAAGAATTCTGGAAAATAAAGAAAATACAGAAGATACCCTTTCTATTAATAAACAATTGGATTTGTTAAGGCAACAAGTGTATATTCTTACAAGTATGACAGTTGAAAATTTAGAGGACTTATATCAGGATACAGAAAAGCATGCCAAAGAACTTGGGATTACCATTTGTCTGGAAGGCGATGTTCCGGAAAATTCAACATACCGAATTTTGCTTGACCGTGCAATTCGTGAGTGCGTGACAAATTGTGCGAAGCATGCACATGGAAAAAGAGTAAATGTGAAGATAGAAGAAGATTGGAGGGAATATCTGCTTAAGCTTACAAACGATGGAATGGTTCCAAAAAAAGGTGCAAGAGAAGGTGGAGGATTATCTGCGCTTCGCAGAGCATTGGAGATAGAAGGATGCAGGATGTTTACCGTGTTTGAGCCAGAGTTTTGTTTACTTATAAAGATGCCAAAGACAAAGTAAGCAGTGGAGACAGGATTGAAAGAGGGGAAAAATTATGGTGCGTGTACTAATTGTAGAAGATCAAAAGATTATGCAACGATACTTTGAGTATATCCTTTTGCAGGATCCGGAATTTCGACATGTTGATACGGTTGCAGATGCAGAGAAAGCAGTGAAAAATTGTACTTATTCCGCGATTGATATTGTATTGATGGATGTCCAGACCTTTCATAATCATGATGGATTAAAAGCAGGAAAAGCAATCAAAGAGGCATGTCCGTATACAAAGATTTTGATTGTGACTTCTCTTATTGATCCGAAGGTGCTGGAGCGTGCCAAAAGTGGGTGTGCGGACAGCCTTTGGTATAAAGATCATGGAGAGGAAGAAATTCGGGATGTGATTTGGCGCACTGTAAAAGGAGAACATGTTTTTCCGGATGTCACACCGAGTGTCGAGTTAAACTGGATTACGAGCGGGGAAATTAGCCCAAGGCAGCTAGAGATGCTGAGATTGTATATTTGTGGATTTTCTTATGCAGAGATTGCTCAAAAGATGAATTGTTCAAGGGCAGGTGTAAGGTGGAATTTTCAGGAAATGATTTCAAAAGCCGGTTATAGCTGCAAAGAAGATTTGATTGCCGCAGCATTGGAAAGTAAGTTGATTGTTACGACATTAAAATAATATGATGTAAGTGTCAAAAGTATAAATTGCGGTTGTGCTTGCACAAAAAGCAGATAATTTTTAAATTACTATCAGAAGTAACAGTGAACAAATAGTGTTTCCTTTGTATAATGTGAATATAAGAAAAAATCACATTATGCAAAGGAGGAAAAAAAGATGAAGAAGAGTATAAGATATTTACTGAGCGTGATTCTGGTTGTAAGTATGTTATCCTTAATCGGATGTGGAGGAGGTGGAACGGCTGCGAAAGAGAATCCATATGAGGGGAAATGGATTGCGGTTGTAGCAGAAGCACTTGGAACGCAGATGCCAATTGAAGAGTGTTTTGAGGGGGATGTAAATCTCGAAATAGAGCACAGCGGAAAAGTAAAATTTACGATTGACAATGACAAAGGCACCGGAAGACTGGCAAAGAAAGATGAAAAAACCGTTTTAAAAATTGAAGGGGAGGAAATGTCAGTTACCCTTGATGGAGATACCCTTACTCTTGATGATGTGCTGGGACAGGGAGTAAATATTATCTTCGGAAGAGAAGGGACAGATGCAACAAATCCGGAAAATTATCTGTCAGAAGATGAATTGGCAGTGATTGGTGAATGGTATTCAGAAAATGTAAAAGAGTTGCTTGACGAGGAAGCACAGACGACACTGGACGGTGTAGATAATATTAATGATGCAATGCGTTTGAATTTCGCAAAAGATCGTACAGTACAGGTGATTTATAAAGGCGCAGAGTTAGGCACTTATCCGTGGTCTGCACTTTATGGATATTATACAATCGAAATGGATGATGAGGCACCGGAGAATGTACTTATCACAATGGAAGAGGATGGGTCACTGTCTGTTCAATACGGTGATGATGATGATTATCTGACCTTCAAATGTGTAAAAAGTGCAGGGGAAGAGTAGGATGCTGAAAGGTATGTAAGAGACGGGAGGAATAAGATGGGATTATTCGATAAGAAATATTGTGATATCTGTGGAGAAAAAATAGGATTGCTTGGAAATCGCAAACTAGATGATGGAAATCTATGTAAGGAATGTGCGAAGAAGCTGTCTCCATGGTTTGAGGAACGTAGACATAGTACCGTAGAGGATATTAAACAACAATTAGAATATCGTGAAGCAAATAAGGAAAAAGTACAGAATTTCCGTATCACACGACGGATCACAACAAAAAAGTACACCGTATTTCTTGATGAAACGCAGGGAAATTTTACCATTGCGCATAACTTGGATACAAAAGAAAATCCGGATATTCTGTCACTGTCAGATGTGGTTCAGTGTAATATGGATGTAAAACAGGATCGGATCGAAGAGACATATACGAAAGATGGAAAGACAGTCAGTTATCAGCCACCGGTTTATAAATACGAGTATTATTACAGTATGAAGATTCAGGTGAGATCTCCATGGTTTGATGATATGGATTTTCAGTTACACAGTTTTGCAATTGAGCAAGAAAATCGAGCAGAGATGATGGAGATGGAACGTGTCGGAAATGAAATTATAGCGGCGCTGACCGGACAGGCACCGAGAATGCAGAGTGGAATGCCTATGAACCAAGGCATGAATCAAGGAATGAGTTATGGCATGAATCAAGGTGTGAATTATGGTATGAACCAGGGCATGCAGCAAGACATAAATTATGGTATGAATCAGGGCATGAATCGGGGAATGAATCAAGGCATGCAGCAGGACATGAATTATGGCATGAATTATGGCATGAATCAGGGAATGAACCAGGGCATGAATCGGGGAATGAATCAAGGAATGCAGCAAGACATGAATAATATGCAGCAGTCAGGTGGTACCTGGAGATGTCAGTGCGGTGCGGAAAATACCGGAAGATTCTGTGAATATTGTGGATCTCCAAGACCATTTTAAAAGTGAATTATGAAGATAGAACACCCCTGTATTTTGTAAAAAAACAGAATACAGGGGTGATTGCGCTAAAGTGTATATAATAATACCATGATTGGCATTGTGACAATGCAGACAACTGTTGTAAATACATTAATTGCACTTGCATAATCCGGATGATTATCATAAATCTGTGCCATTTGTGTAATGGTTGTCGCAGACGGAGTGATCGTTGCAAGCAGGCTGATTAACAGCACTGTAGATGCATTTGCAAGAGAGCAGTGATGCGCAAGAATCCGCATACAGCCAACCATAATAAGGGGCAGAACAAGCATTTTTAATGCTGTCATTAAGTAGATTCGTCTGGAAGTAAACAGTGATTTCCAGTCTACTTCTGTGAGTAACATTCCAAGCATAATCATGCTGACCGGTCCGATTAAAGAAGCAAGGGAGTTAATGGTATCAGATATAATAACAGGAAGTTTGATATGGAAAAAGAAGAGAATAATTCCGACTACAATGGCAATTAAGTTCACATTCTGCAAAATCTTTTTCCAGTTAAATTCTGTTTTTCCCTGCATAATGGATTGTGCATGTGTCCACAAAAGCAAGGTCTGGACGCACATAAATCCGCTTGAATAGATGACCCATTTGCTTCCGAGAACGGAAGTAACAAGCGGAATAATCAGATTTCCGGCATTGGAATAAATCAGAGATGCTTTTTCTACGGAAGTTAAATTTAAAAATTTTCCAAGGATTCCGCAGATGAGAAACAATAGGAGATGAATGACAACAGCGGCAAAAAGTGCCAGTAAAAATCCATCTTGAATTTCTTTTGAATAGTCAATCTGGAATGCATTTATAATAACGCAAGGCATAATCAGATAGACACTGATGAGGGACAGGGTTTTGCTGTCTCTTGATTTTACAATTTTTGTTTTTACAAGAACAAAACCACAGCCCATCATGAGAAATAACACAGTGAGCTGTTCGGTAAGAAGTATGGTAACCATAAAAATTTCCTCTTTTCATTAGATTCGGTTTCGATTATAAGACAAGTGAAAGGGGAAAACAAGACTCGGAATGGATTTTAGCAGAAACATGGAATGGATTTTACCAGAAACACCTGCTATAATTTTGTTTAAATAAGACAAAAACCAGGAAAAGAGGAAGAGAAAATGGAGTATTTCGTAAAGAGGATTGATGAACCGGATTTTGGCTGTGAGGGGCGTCCAGAGGGAAAACCGGCAATGGATAAGGTGTGGTTAGAGGATGAAAACCAGCATACAATCGTAATTGAAATAGAAGATGAAAAATTGTATGCACTGGATATTAATGAAAAGGACAGAGTCTGGTATGATGAAAATGAGCTTCGAAAAATCTGAATAAATTGTGAACTTTATCGAATTAGAGAAGAAAATGATTAACGAAAAAAGTAGTTCGTGTATAATGCGGGTAGAGTTTTTGAAAAGAATAAGGGATTTTAAAAGCAGACAATGGCGTCTTGAATTAAGGTGCTGTTTGTCTGCTTTTTTGGTTTACGCTCGATTAAAATTTCAAAAACCAGCCGAAAAACTGCCGCTTACACAGCTGTACAGCTTGTTCTAAATTCGAGTTTTACGTTCAATTGACATAAATAAAATAATACGCAGGAGGGAGCTTATGCTGGGAGTTTGTCTTTTATTTGTAGGGATTGTATTAATTAATAACGGAATGTGTACCTTATATAAAGTGGATGGAAAATCTACGGCGGTCATGAATATTTTGACCGGTGGACTGTCTTTATTTATTAATTTTGTCAATCTCGTTATGGGAAATTATTATGCAGCAGGAACTGGACTGTTATTTTGCTTTACTTATTTATTTGTAGCATTTAGTAAGATTTTAAAATTAAGTCCGATTCCGTTTGTCTGGTTTTCTACATTTGTAAAGGAGATAAAATTCCGAGAAAAGGCGGTCCGGGAATTACCCGTTCTGATTTGCTGGTAATCAACAAAATTGATTTAGCACCTTATGTTGGAGCAAGTCTTGAGGTAATGGACAGAGACTCTAAAAAAATGAGAGGAGAGCGTCCTTTTGTGTTTACCAATATCCGTGGGGATGAAAATGTGGATATTGTGGTAGAGTGGATTAAGAAAAACGTACTCTTAGAGGGCATGTAGAATGGAAAATAAATTCGGAAAAGTATCCCGTGTCTCAATCTGTGCAGGAAAAAAAGATGGAAAGACCATTTTAGAGGATGTATCTTTTACCGCCCCGTATAAGATTATGACACCATTTGAGAAAGAAAATGGCGGGATTCAGGTCATGCCTCTTTGTGCATCCGCCGGAATTATGAGTGGCGATTTAGCAGTGAGGATTTTTGGACATCGTGGACAGAAATTACAACAAATAGCAGAAAAAATTAAAAAGCTGTGGGCTGATTATTAAGATTAGCTCACAGCTTTTTTGTGGTAAAATAAAAAGAAAAACAAAAAGGAGTGTGTGCCGGATGAAAATTGCAGTGCTATCGGATACGCATGGATTATTACGACCGGAAGTGCTTGAACAAATTGAAAGTTGTGATGCGCTGATTCATGCAGGAGATATCGGTTCTCAGAGAATTATAGATGAGATTTTTATACATTTAAAGCCAAGAGTACCGGTGTATTTTGTACGTGGAAATAATGATGGAGTGTGGGATTGTCATCTTTTAAAATGCCAGCGCTTTACACTGGACGGAGTCAATTTCTGTGTGGTACATGAGAAAAAAGATGTGCCTTGGAATTTAGAAGAAACGCAGATTGTGATTTACGGTCACACTCATAAATATGAAGAAAGAGAAAAAGAGGGAAGGCTTTGGCTTAATCCAGGCAGTTGTGGGGAAAAAAGATTTTTCGATGCACCGTCGATGGCTCTTTTATATCTGGAAGATGGGAAGTGGAGAGTAGAAAAGGTGGAGATTTAATAAAAAAATGAATAAAGGACGGAGTTTGTGGCAGACGCCATAAACTCCGTCCCTTATTCATTTTACTACTTAGGCTTCAGCAGCTTCTTCGTCAGCTGTTTCATCTTCAGCAATTTCCATGTTTTTTGCATGGTCAGCAATGTGGAAAATTAAGGAATCAGCCGGTGTGATAAGCTGAGCACCTTTTTCTTCCAGACCCAAATCTTTTACATACAGAGCATCGCCTGTGTGGAATTTGGTAAGGTCAATTTCAATAGGCTCAAGCAGATGTGCAGGGTCTGCTTTGTAATGAATTTCAGTCAGTTCCTGGTCAACAAATCCCTGAACAGCGCCTTCATTTTCCAGTTTTACCGGAACAGTCGTAGAAATTGCTTCCCCGGCAACCAGTGCCTGAAAGTCCAGAGCCATTACCTGACGTTTCATTGCATCGTAATCAATATTTTTAACGATAGCGCTTGTCTTGGTATCCCCGAAATCAAGGATAACCTGAGAACCTTCTTTATGTGATTTGATAAAGCGGCTGGCGTCTACCGCACTAAACTGAAGCGGAATGTTTTCGTCCATTTCTCTTCCGTAAAGAACACCTGTGGCAAAACCGTCACGTCTTAATTTTTTTGCTTTTACTTCCGGATTTCTTTTTGTGGTTTTTAATGTAGTCATAATATCTATTCCTCCTGAAAAATCAAAATAATTATTCGTGTAGGTATAGAAGATGTGATAACAGAAGTTCTATATGCACTATCTGTATTATAACACTACAAATAAAAAATAAAATAGGAAAAATGTGAAAAATTTGTGAAAAAGAAAAAAGTCATCTTAAAAAAGATGGCTTTTTTCTTTGTAATCATGCGATGAGTCTTACAAGTGTTGAATCTGAGTTAAATATTTTGCGAACAGATAATAGAAATATGAGGTGTAATATTCGTAGAATCTGGAAGGGTATCATTTTTTAAATATTCTTTTAAGTAAATAATCGGCAGGTAACCCTGACGATAAAGATTTTGAGTAATTGTGAAATCAATACTTCCATCTTCTAATAAAAGTTTTGTGTTAGCAGCAACGTCATGGCAGATTACTTTGATTTCTTTTTCAAGTCCAAGTGCTCGCAGATGGCAGCAGAAATTTGTCGTCTGATCGGTTCACCAAGATTAAAAGTACTTTATGATATTTATCATATGCAGATTAATGAAAGCTGTATTTGCGACACCATTACAAATTATGGAGATCAGTTTGGTCATATTCACGTTGCAGATGCACCGGGACGTCATGAGCCGGGAACAGGAGAAATTAATTATAAGACACAATTAATGCACCTTATGGCGCATTATCTGCATTAATGACAAGAGATTCTTATCAGCAGGATTTATTATCAATTTTCAGAATGATTATCTCTCCGTTTGGAAGAATTATTTCTGTAACTTTTACAATGCCAATCGTAAAATTATTTGGAAATGATCAGGCTGCATGGATTAAAACAATGGGGTTATGGGTTGTTATTGCAATGACATTATTGTTATTCTGCTTCTTAAAATGTGAAGAAACTATAACAACAGAGCAGAAAAAAACAGTAGAAAAAATCCCGGTATTGACTCACTTAAAAGCATTGGTTAAAAATAAATATTTCTGGTGTGTACTGGTATTGTGGACAGTTCAGGTTACTCACATGACAATTATTGGTACAAGTCTTCCATATTATTGTAAATATATCTTCCATAATGATTCATGGATGTACAGTGTATTATATTTTGCAGAGACGATTGTAATTATTTTGGGTGCGATGGTTTGTCCTATGTTTATCAAGAAATGGGGGAAAAGAAATATTACACTCGCCGGTGCAGTAGTTGCGATTGCAGCGCAGGTATGTCTTATGCTAAATCCAAACAACTTTTACTATATGTTTGCGATTACATTGATTCGTTCAGCCGGTGTAGCACAGCTAAATGCGACAGTATTTGGTATGCTGGGAGATGTGGTAGAGTATAGTTACTGGAAAAATGGTTTCCGTCAGGAAAGCATGATTTTTGGAGGCGCAAGTCTTGGATTTAAAGTAGGTTCAGGAATTGCAAGTGCAGTGATTACTTCTTTAATGACTGCAAGTGGATACATCAGTTCACAGGGAGCAGATGTAGTACAGCCAGGAAGTGCGATTTCAATGATTGCTGATATCTATAAATGGGGACCGGTCATCATTTGGGTGATTGCAGCAATTATGCTGGTGATTTATAAATTAGACCGTGAAATGCCACAGATTGCAGAAGAATTGGCAAATCGAGAAAAATAAAAAATAAATGGGCTAATCCAGTTTGAGGATGGCCCATTTATTTTTGGGACTCTAAAATCAGGAGGCTTTTTATTCATATTCTCGAAAAAATTTTATTATATTTTTTGCTATCCAGATAATTTCTATTACGATACCCAAAATAAAAAACACCAATACTGCACCCTTCAATTCCCAGTTCATCGCAACTCGCATTGTCAAGAAAATCATTGCAATAACGCTAAGAATAAACCATACAATAGAGGATTTGTTCTGTTTTTTCATTACATTTTCCCCTTTCCTTGAAAGAATTAAAAAAATGAATACGCAAATCGTTTTCTTAGATTTCTATATTAATATTATATCATACCAACAGTTTAGCGGCTATTTCTACTTATTTATTTAATTTTCAGATTCTTTGTCTCATTGTTTTACATTCCCTTCTTTTGAATTTTACATAAACAGGAAAAACCTTCCAAAACTCCCCTGCAAACTACGGATTTCTATTGCTTTCTTCTGTACTCGATGCTATAATAGCCGCAGATAAATAATATGCAAAATAGGATTCTATGCGTTAAGTGTTCAGTGGATGGGGAGTTGCCGCAGAAACGAAAAGCTCGTCTTACGATATGGAGTCCGCACCCGTTGCAACACACAGATGACAGCAACATCTCGATTGTGAAGGGATATAAAAATTATTATTTATTCCAGATGACTTATTCACATCGGGATGTTTTTTTTGTGTCTTTTAAACTTTTCTTGTCTTACATCCCGAAACATTATTCATTTATATTAGAGGAGGATTTTTAGAAATGATGGACCATGAGAAAATCAAACAGGGCGTTCGCCTGTTATTAGAAGGTATTGGAGAGGATGTAAACAGAGAAGGACTTTTAGAGACACCGGACCGTATTGCCCGCATGTGTGAACAGATTTACGGCGGACTTTATGAAGATGCAGGTGTACATCTTGAAAAACAGTTCCATGCAACCAACAACAATATGGTAGTAGAAAAAGATATTACGTTCTATTCTACCTGTGAACATCATTTACTTCCATTCTACGGAAAAGCACACGTTGCTTACATTCCAAATGAAAAAGTAGCTGGTCTTAGCAAACTTGCCCGTACCGTTGAAGTATTTGCAAGACGTCCACAGATTCAGGAAAATATGACTGCACAGATTGCAGATGCATTAGAAGAACACCTTCAGCCAAAGGGCGTTATGGTTATGATTGAAGCAGAGCACATGTGCATGACCATGCGTGGAGTTCAGAAACCGGGAAGCAAAACCGTAACAACTATGGTTCGCGGTGCTTTTGCAGAAGACTTTAACCTTCAGCAGACTTTCTTCCAGATGGTAAAAGGTTGATTCATTTATGGAACGAATCCAGAAAATTTTAAATCATCCATTGTATCAGGAACAGTTTAAATTATTACAGGATGCAGAAAAAGATCGTGAGTTCTGCCGTCATACAATGGAACATTTTGTTGATGTTGCAAGACTGATGTACATCTATACCTTAGAAGAAAAAACAAACGTAAGTAAAGAACTGATCTATGCGGCAGCCCTGCTGCATGATATCGGACGCTATGAACAGATTTCACTTGGTACTCCACACCATATTTCCGGTGCGAGGATAGCGGATGAAATTATGACTTTCTGTGATTTCTCTAAAGAAGAAGTTATACAGGTTGCAGAAGCCATCGCCGGTCACAGAAAAGAATCTTCTGAGGAGGATTCTCTTCTTGCAAAATATCTTTACCGTGCAGACAAACAGTCTCGGAACTGTTTTGCATGTCCGGCAATCAAAGAATGTAACTGGCCGGATACCAAGAAAAATTTAGCGTTGTTTTATTAGAACGAATTTGTTAAATACTAAATTTGGAGATAAAAGACTATGAAAATCGGAAATCGTGAATTTGATGTAAAAAATGAAACCTATATTATGGGGATTTTAAATGTAACTCCGGACTCTTTCTCAGACGGAGGAAAATTTAATAATCTTGATGCAGCTCTGCATCATGCAGAAGAAATGATTAAAGAAGGGACAGATATCGTAGATATCGGTGGAGAGTCCACACGCCCGGGACATATTGTAATTTCAGAAGAAGAAGAAATCGCAAGAGTTGTCCCGATTATTGAAGCTGTCAAAGCTCGTTTTGATGTTCCGGTATCAATCGATACTTATAAAGGAAATGTTGCAGAAGCTGCTCTTCAGGCAGGCGCAGACCTTGTAAATGATATATGGGGCTTTAAATTTGATAAAAAAACGGCACTTATGACCGCAAAATATAATGCAGCCTGCTGTCTGATGCATAACAAAGATGAAGCAGTTTACAATGATTTCTTAGAAGACATGGTAAGTGAGATGGCTGAATGTGTTAAAATCGCAAGAGAAGCCGGAGTTGCTGATGATAAAATCATGTTAGATCCAGGTGTTGGATTTGGAAAAACTTATGAAATGAACCTCGCTGCAATCAATCATGTAGACGTTCTGCACAGACTTGGTTTCCCAATTTTACTTGGAACTTCCAGAAAATCTGTAATCGGAAATACGTTGAATCTGCCGGCTGACCAGCGTGTAGAAGGAACACTTGCCACAACTGTAATCGGTGTGATGAAAAACTGTGCATTTGTCCGTGTTCATGATATCAAAGAAAACAAACGTATCATCCAGATGACAAAAGCAATTCTTGCTCACTAATAACGAATCGGAGAACTTATTATGGATAAGATAACTGTCAAAGATTTAGAAGTATTTGCCAACCACGGTGTGTATGAGCAGGAAAATTTTCTGGGACAGAAATTTGTGATTTCAGCAGTTCTTCACACAGACACCCGCATGGCAGGCTTAACCGATAACCTTGAAAATTCAATTAATTATGGGGAAGTTTCCCATTTGATAAAAAAAGTCGTAGAGGAAAATACCTGGAACTTAATTGAAAAAATCGCAGAAGAAGTTGCTCATACAATCTTAGTAACTTATTCTAATCTTGTGAAGCAGGTAGATATTACAGTAAAAAAACCATGGGCACCAATCAATCTTCCACTTGATACCGTTTCAGTTGAAATCAGCAGAAGCTGGCATACTGCCTATATTGCTCTTGGCTCTAATATGGGTGATAAAAAAGCATATCTTGACCGTGCGGTTGCCTTGCTTGATGCAGCAGACGACTGCGGTGTTATTCGGGTTTCGGATTATCTTGTAACCGAACCTTATGGCGGAGTGGAACAGGATGATTTTTTAAATGGAGCCTTGGAACTTAAAACTCTGCTGCCACCTTATGAACTGCTTAACCTGCTTCATGAAATCGAAGCGGATGCAAACCGAGAACGAATCATCCACTGGGGACCTCGTACTTTGGATTTGGATATTTTACTCTATGATGACGAAGTAATCGATGCACCGGATTTACATATTCCGCATATTGAAATGCATTTACGAGACTTTGTATTGATTCCAATGGCAGAAATTGCACCTTGGAAACGTCATCCAATTACAAACATGACAATGCTTCAGATGCTTCAGGCACTGCAGTAAGAAATAAGGGACGGAATTTATGGCGTTTGCCACGAACTCCGTCCCTTATGTTTAATGTTTTTTTACATCACCTCTTGCCGTTACAATCTGATACCCCGCTTTTTTTACCCTTGCTTCAAGGCATCCTCGGCACTGTGCAGCTTCTTCACCGGTGCAGATTTTATTTTCATAAAGCTCATATTTCTTACGAACAGATACCGGAGAAAGGTTTGGCATTACGACATTTCCTCCGGCTTTTAGCCCTAATTCTCGTCCTTCTGGATGAATTGTTCCAAGTGCCGTGGTGGATGGAATCAGTGCATAAGGAAAGAGCAGTCTTAAAATCGAAACCAGACGCAGGGTCTTAGTCAGGCTTCCGCTTGGAAATTCAGCAAACGGGGTATCCTGATGGGTAATATAAGGTCCGATTCCTATCATATCAGGCTGTAATTCCTGCAAAAATCGAAGATCCGAGACGAGATTTTCGGCAGTTTGATAAGGAGAGCCGACCATGAATCCGGAACCGACTTGATATCCTATTTCTTTTAAATCAAAGAGACAGCGTTTGCGGTTTTCAAGGCTCATGCTGTCAGGGTGTAATTTCTGATAATGTTCAGGTTCGGCTGTCTCATGGCGAAGCAGATAGCGTTCTGCACCGGCATTGAAATAAGCCTGATAGCTTTCTTTTGATTTTTCTCCAATCGATAACGTGACGGCACATTCCGGAAAGCGTTCTTTAATAGCAGAAACAATCTGACAGACTTTCTCATCCGTGTACCACGGGTCTTCTCCACCTTGCAGTACAAAGGTACGGAAACCGAGAGCAAATCCTTCTTCACAGCAGGATAAAATGTCGTCAAAAGAAAGGCGGTAGCGGTCTGCTTTCCGGTTTCCTTTTCGGATACCGCAGTAGTAGCAGTCATTTTTACAATAATTTGAAAATTCAATTAAACCACGTACATAAACTTCATTGCCATAATTGGCACGGCGTACCTTATCGGCTTCTTTTCCAAGGGCTTCGGTTGCTGTTTCATCTTCAATCAGAGAGGCAAGTTCTTGATCGGTGTATCTTAAAATTTGTGTCTGAAAGCTCATATTTTTCACCTGCTTTGTTAAAATTTTTGGATTTTATTTGTGAAAATCGTACCATTTAGAGAGGGGCATGTCAATAGAGTTGGTGGATTCTGCCATGATATCAGAGAGGCTTTTTCTAAAAATCTGGTACTGACGGGAAGAGAAGAAGCCTGTGAAGTGACAGAAATAGTTAATTAGATTTTAAGGGAGATGCAAATCGGTAAAAATTGATTTTGCCATTTAAAAGAGAACGTGCTAGTATAGAGGGGAATCCGAAGAGATTCCCCTTTTTAGAGAAATTAAAGAAAAAGTAACAGAATAGAAAAGGGTAAGAAAGGATGGACAAAAAGAATATGCGAAAAATATTGCAAAAAATTGCGTTGTTAGGAATTATAGCATCATTAAGTATGTTTACACTTGGAGGATGTCAGAAGCAGACAACGGAAACAAAGGAAACGAAAACAGAGACAAAAGCAGAAGAAAGCGAAGATAAAACAGAAAAAGAAGGCACGAAAGAAGTAGAAAATACAGAAGATACGAATGGCGAAGCGGAAGAAAAAACCGAAGAAGCTGCAGATGAGGAAAAAACGGAAACCGAAGAGAAGACAGAGGAAAAGAAAGTAGAGCTTGAAAAGACAGAACATCCGACTATCACTTCAGATGGAATCCGAAAACTGGTATTAAAAAGAGATGGAGAAGAAATCTTCTGTCTTTCAAAAGAACCGGCCGATTACAAGATGGAGTTTGATTACTGGGAAATTTTAAATCCTTACGATGAGACAGCGACTGTAAATACGGAAACCATGTATAAATTGTTTGATGTGTTAAGCGGATTTGATTTTTCAACAACTGCGGAAGTTCCGGATGGAACAGATACTGGTGTCGAAGGAAGTACAACAACGATGCAGATTGATTATACAGAGAGTACTGATACCTCTGCCGAAGCAGATAAGACGGTTACCTTACTGCTTGGAAATGAAGATGACCTTGGAAATCGTTATGTGGCAGTAGCAGGCTATGAAAATGAAGTGTATACAATCCCTTCCAGTACACTTGAAGCAATTTACAACTTAAATCCATTTGATTATATCTTAAAAATTCCGGCACTTGTAAATATTGATACCGTAGAAAGCATTGACATCAAGACAAAAGAATCTTCTTATACAATGAAAATCAAAGATGGAAAATATTATATGGGCGATAAAGAAGTGGAAAAAGAAACCTTTACAACCCTGTATCAGGCATTGTTGAATGTGATGCTGGATTCTAATTTAGATACTCCGAAGGCGGATAATGAGAAAGAAGAAGTGCTGCGTATGGTATTCCACAGAAGTACAAAAGAAGCACCGGAAATTACACTGACGTATTATACTTATGATGGAAATTATGACAGTGTTGCAGTCAATGGAACGGAACGATATCTGGTAAAAAATGCAGATGTAAACACTCTGGTACAACAGATAGCAGAAGCGTTTAAATAAAAAAATGGCTCACAGAGTTTTTTCTGTGGGCCATTTTTTGTATGTTTTACTTGCAGAGGCAAAAATTAAAATTATTCACCCTGATAAGAAAACCAGTCAAAGTCAGCATGGTTAAAGCTTTCGGTATGATTCGAGCTTGTATACATACCCATATAAGTACCGGTAAATCCTTCGTTTACAACAGAGCTTAAAAGAGAAGCGTCCAAGCCGGAAGCAAGTAAAATCATTTCCTGCTCGTCATATCCATAGTAAAAGCTGTAGTCTGTTACATTTCCCTGAATAGAAAGGTAAATACGCTTGTTTCTCTTTACAGGAACAGAAGAGATGAGGCTTCTTGTACCATTTTCGGTTTTATGAAGTTCCAGTCGCAGTTCATCGTCTTTTTCTATGACAACCATAATATAGTTAAAGCGATCATCCTGAAGAATCGCAACACCGGCTTCTTCCGATTCTGTCTGTGGAATAAATTCCATGGCAGTGCGGGCTAAAAATGTTTTATGCTGCTGGCGTCGTCCAACAAAAGATGGAGTACAGATTTCTTCAAGCACTTCCGGGCGGGTGGAAAGACGTAGAAATCCGGGACGCTCGGTTAAAGAATAAAATGGCTCTACCGGTGGGTGAATCGTATTCCACTGCATTGCAAGGGTTTCGCTTTCAAAATTATCGGTAGTTGGAATCAGAGGCAGAATGGTTCTTGGAAGATTTGGAAGTCGTTCTTCGGTCTGAACCATTCCGGTTTCATTGTCAATCATCGGCCAGCCATCTTTGGCCCATACAAATGGAACCATAAACGTTTCTCGACCAAGGTTATAGTGACCTCCGACATAAGGGCGAACGGCAAGAAGTACCATCCACCATTCTCCATTCTGAGTTTCCACAATATCAGCATGTCCGGTAACGGAAATTGGATTTTCAATCGGAAGATGACGGTGAGTAATAATTGGATTTCTCGGACAGATTTCATAGTCACCATTGATGGTACGGCAGCGGGCCATCTGTACACTGTGGTTTACAAATGTGCCCCCTTCTGCAACCAGCAGATAATACCAATCGTCTTTTTTATAAATATGTGGAGCTTCAATCCATTTACTTCTGGTTTTGAAACCATCCCAGATAATGTAGCGTGGACCTTTAAACTGGAAAGTTTCGGTATCTAATTCATTTAAATAAATTCCGTGGTGTCCCTCATAACGACATTCTTCACTGATAAAGTTTCCCACATACCAGAGACTTCCGTCTTCGTCGAAAAACAGACTGGAGTCGATTCCGTCTGCACCCTTTACAAATACCGGGTCACTCCATGGACCGGCCGGGTCTTTTGCGGTTACAATGTAGTTATCGCGTCTGGCTTCTCTGCCCTCAGACACAAAAGTATTGATAATATAGAATGTACCTTCGTGGTAACGGATGCTTGGTGCCCATAATCCTAAAGAGGTTTCACAGTTTTTATAATCTAACTGATCCGGACGATGGATTGCATGACCGATTTGTTCCCAGTGTACCAGGTCACGGCTGTGGAAAATCGGAAGTCCCGGATAATAAACAAAAGAAGAAGTAACAAGATAATAGTCTTCGCCTACACGACAGATAGATGGGTCTGGATAAAATCCGGAAAGAAGTGGATTTTTAAACGTATTTTTTAACATGATTAATGCTCCTTTACATGAAAAATTAATAAATTTATAAAGCAAGTGATGATGCTTTGATAATAGCACAGGAAATCGGGAATGACTATGCAATTTGTGCGAATAAAATGTCAAAAAACAGGAACTGTAGTTTAAGCAGAGTTTAGAAAAATGTCTCTCGTAAAAAAACACTTGTATTCAGCACGGGAATATGCTATAGTAAACGTTGTCGAAAGACAACACTCTGGAGAGTCTCAAGTAAGAGCGCCGAAGGTGTACGGCAACAGTTATGTTGTTAATCTCTCAGGCAAAAGGACAGAGTATACAAAGGTTATCTTGTATATGTTTTGTCGTACTCTTATGAGACTGTGGAATGAGGATTCCACAGTTTTTTTGTTTTCTGAACTGAAAAATTCAAGAGAGGTTCTAGGAAATGTACCAAAGTGGTGCATCAAAAAGAAAGAGAGGACGTAAAAGAAATGTTTGAAACAATGAACAATGTAATCAGTTGGATTGACGGAGCGGTATGGGGATTACCGCTGATTATTCTCATCTTATGTACAGGTATTTATTTATCTGTCAGCATGGGATTTCTTCAAATTCGGCACCTGGGCAAAGCCCTGAAATTTATGGTAAAAAATGAAGAGGGCGGAAAAGGTGAAGTCAGCAGTTTTGGTGCACTTTGTACTGCAATGTCAGCAACAATCGGTACCGGAAATATTGTCGGTGTTGCAACAGCACTTGCAGCAGGTGGTCCGGGAGCATTATTCTGGATGGTTGTTGCAGCGTTTTTTGGAATGGCAACCAAATATTCCGAAGGTGTGCTGGCAATCAAATATCGTACTATTGATAAAGAAGGTCATGTACTTGGTGGACCATTCTACTATATCGAAAATGGTATGGGTGTAAAATGGAAATGGCTTGCAAAAATGTTTGCATTCTTTGGTGCGGGTGTAGGTTTACTTGGAATCGGTACATTTACACAGGTAAACGGAATTTCTTCAGCAGTCTGTAATTTCTTTGACCCGGATAAAGTAAATACTATCGCATTATTTGGCAGAGATTACTCTATCGCAACAATCATTGCAGGTCTGGCTCTGACGGTATGTGTTGGGCTGGTTGTTATCGGTGGATTAAAGAGAATTGCAAGTGTTTCACAGGTTGTTGTGCCATTTATGGCGATCATCTATTTCGTATTTGCTTTTATTGTCATTGTTACACATATTACAGCACTTCCGGCAGCAATTGTCACAATTGTAAAGAGTGCGTTTACAGGAAGTGCGCTGGCAGGTGGAGCAGCAGGAACGATGGTAGTTGCGATGCAGAAGGGTATTGCACGTGGTATCTTCTCAAATGAAGCAGGTCTTGGTAGTGCCCCGATTGCAGCGGCAGCAGCACAGACTCATTCTACCGTACGTCAGGGTCTGGTTTCTATGACAGGTACATTCATTGATACCATTGTAATCTGTACGATGACAGGTCTGACCATTGTTATAACAGGTACATGGAATACCGGTCTTGAAGGTGTGGCAATTACAACAGCTGCATTCCAGAAAGGACTCCCGTTCCCTTCGGCAGTTGCGTCCTTAGTACTGATGGTATGTTTGGTATTTTTTGCATTTACCACAATTCTTGGATGGAATTACTATGGTGAAAGATGTATTGAATATTTATTCAACCGTAATAAAAAAGTAGTAAAAGGATACCGCTGGTTATATATTCTTGCAATTTTTATCGGACCTTACATGACAGTAGAAGCAGTATGGAATATTGCAGATATCTTTAATGCATTGATGGCATTTCCAAACTTAATTGCACTGATTGCGTTAAGTCCGGTTGTATTTGCAGAGACAAAAGCGTTTTTTGGAAAACAGAAAGCGAAAGTAAAAAGCGCAGAAGTACAGGCAAATTAGAAAATAAATAAATGAATTAGTTCGAGCTGTCAAAGAATGTCTGCTTGAAAAAACAGCAGAAAGAGGTTAGTCAGAAAATGGCTAATCTCTTTTTTCATTTGTAACACTTTTGTAAAGGAAAATTAAGAGTGTAGAGGTTGCATAATGTCGAAAAAAAAGGTATGATTAACAAAGGATTCGAGTGTGAAAAGGAAATGAGGGATAAATAAAAATGGACGAAGAACAAAGAGACGAGCTAGAGCGTCAGCGTATCCGACATGAGAGAATGATGCGCCGTAAGCAGGAAAAGATACGTCAGTTACGTCGCAGAAAAATGATGCGGATTGGTGCAATGGCAGTTGTACTGGTATTCGTATTGTTTTTTGCAGGAAGAGGAGTTGTAAAACTGTTCTCCGGTGTTCATATAAAAAACAGTAGTGCTAAGAATGCAAACAGCAGTACCGTAGAAGTTCAGGCAGCAGAAGACACCGGCGAGGCAGGAAAACAGCCGGTCATGAGTGCTTCTGATGTAGATAAGTTAAAGGCAGCGCCAAGTATTGGATGGCATCAGGATGAAAACGGCTGGTGGTATCAGAATCGGGATGGCAGCTATTATCAGGATGGCTGGCAGGAAGTAAATGGCAGTACATATTATTTTAATTCAAATGGTTATATCCTGACAGGATGGCAGACAATTGATGACAAAGACTGCTATTTTGATGAAGATGGAAAATACGATGAGACAAAACAGCGTCCAATGATTGCATTGACCTTTGATGATGGACCGGGTGAGTATACCGAAGAATTGATTAATTGTCTGGTAGAGAATAATGCAAAAGCAACCTTCTTCATGCTGGGACAAAATGTAGAAGCATATCCGGAAATTGCAAAGGAATTATCGGATGCCGGAATGGAACTTGGAAATCATTCTTACAGTCATCCGGATTTGGTGACAATTGGAGCAGAGGCAGCGGCACAGCAGGTAAGCAATACGGATGCAGCATTAAAAGCTGCAACTGGATTTGAGGCAACCGTAATGCGTCCGCCAGGTGGTTCTTTCAACGATTCTGTCAAAGCAGCAATTGATCATCCGCTGATTATCTGGAGTATTGATACCAGAGACTGGGCAACCAAGAGTGAGGATCAGACTTATCAGGTTGTTATGGATAATGCACAGGACGGTTCCGTTGTATTGATGCATGACATTCATGAATGGTCGGTAAAAGCGGCAATCCGAATGATACCGGATTTGATTGCAAAAGGATTTAAACTTGTGACTGTCAGTGAACTGGCAGAAGCAAAAGGAAAAACCCTTCAGAGTGGTAATGCTTATTATTACTTCGGAGAAGGCGAACAGCAGGTCGAGTAAAGAAAAAATCAAAACAATTATTTATTATGACAAGAAAAAACAACCGCCCACAGGTTTCCCTGTGAGCGGTCGTTTTGCTATTTAGGTAATAGCGCGAAAGGAGTAATTCAAATTTAACGAAAAGTGAATAAGCGGTAACAATGATTCAATTATTCACCATAGTAAGCTTTTAAGTACATATCTTTGATTTCAGACATAAGTGGATATCTTGGGTTTGCGCCGGTACACTGGTCGTTGAACGCATTTTCAACCATTTCGTCTAATGTAGCGAGGAAAGCAGATTCTTCGATACCGTAATCTTTAATGGTTCTCTTGATTCCAACTTTTTCTTTTAATTCAGCGATTGCTTTGATGAAGTTTTCAAATACTTCATCGTCATTCTTTCCGGTCACACCTACAAAACGTGCAACTTCACAGTAGCGTTCTTTTGCGTGTGGATATGGATACTGGGAGAAGGTTCCCATTTTAACTGGTGCCGGGTCTGCATTGTAGCGCATAACAAGCTCGATTAACAGAGCGTTTGCGATACCGTGTGGCAGGTGATGATAAGCACCGAGTTTGTGAGCCATGGAGTGGCAGACACCGAGGAATGCATTGGCAAATGCCATACCGGCTAAGGTAGATGCATTACCCATCTTTTCACGGGCAATCGGGTCAGCTGCTCCTTTATCGTAAGCAGATGGCAGATAATCAAAGATAATCTTAGCTGCTTTTAATGCCATACCGTCTGTGAAGTCAGTTGCCATAATGGAAACGTAAGCTTCGAGCGCATGAGTCAGAGCATCGATACCGGAAGCACTGGTCAGTCCTTTTGGCTGGCTCATCATGAAATCAGCGTCAATAATTGCCATATCTGGAAGCAGTTCATAGTCTGCGATTGGCCATTTTGTTCCTGTTGTAGCATCTGTGATGATAGCAAATGGAGTTACTTCAGAACCTGTTCCGGAGGAAGTCGGGATGGAAACCATCATTGCTTTTTCACCCATCTTCGGGAAGGTGTAAACTCTCTTACGGATATCCATGAAGTCCATAGCAAGGTCTTCAAATGCACATTCCGGATGTTCGTACATCATCCACATAATTTTTGCACAGTCCATAGCGGAACCACCACCGAGAGCGATGATAACGTCAGGACCAAATGCTTTCAACTGCTCTAAACCTCTCTGTGCACACTGCAAAGTCGGGTCTGGAGTAACTTCGAAGAAGCAGTCATAAGGAATACCCATTTCATCGAGTTTATCGGTGATTGGTCTGGTATGACCGTTCTGATATAAGAAAGTATCAGTTACGATAAATGCTTTTGTTTTATGATAATAATTCTTTAATTCATCAAGAGCTACCGGCAGACAGCCTTTCTTAAAGTAAACTTTTTCAGGTGCACGGAACCACAGCATGTTCTCTCTCCTTTCGGCAACTGTTTTAACATTGAGCAGATGTTTGACACCTACGTTTTCTGAAACAGAGTTGCCACCATAAGAACCACAGCCTAATGTTAAGGATGGAGCAAGCTTAAAGTTATAAAGGTCACCGATACCACCGTGGGATGACGGAGTATTTACCAGAATACGGCATGTTTTCATACGAGCGGCATGTTTGGCAAGTTTTTCAGTTTCTGATGGATGTACATACAGAGAAGAAGTATGACCGTATCCACCGTCTGCGATAAGCTGTTCTGACATATCAAGTGCAGTATCGAAATCTTTTGCTTTATAAAGAGCAAGAACAGGGGACAGTTTCTCATGAGCAAATGGTTCAGAAACATCAACGGATGTAACCTCGCCGATTAAGATTTTTGTATCAGCAGGAACAGTAACACCTGCCATAGCAGCGATCTTATATGCCGGCTGTCCTACGATTTTTGGATTTACAGTGCCTGCTTCTGTTAAGATAATGCCTCGAACCTGGTCAAGTTCTGTTTTGTTCAGTACATGACATCCACGTTTGACAAATTCTTTTTTCACTGCATCATAGATATCAGCGATTGCAGTAACGGACTGTTCAGAAGCACAAATCATACCATTATCAAATGTTTTGGAATGGATGACAGAGTAAACAGCGGTAGGAATATCGCAGGAGCTATCCATGATAACAGGAGTATTTCCAGGACCTACACCGATTGCCGGTTTTCCGGATGAATAAGCGGCTTTTACCATTCCAGGACCACCGGTTGCAAGGATGACATCGGCGGCTTTCATTAATTCATTGGAAAGTTCAATGGTCGGCTCTTCGATACATCCGATGATTCCTTCCGGAGCACCTGCTTTTACAGCTGCTTCTAAAACGATACGGGCAGCTTCAGCGGTACATTTCTTTGCACGCGGATGTGGGCTGATTAAGATTGCATTTCTGGTTTTTAAACAAATCAGACATTTGAAAATAGCGGTAGAAGTCGGGTTTGTGGTAGGAATAACCGCACCTACAAGACCAACCGGTTCAGCGATTTTTTTGATTCCATAAGATTTGTCTTCTTCAATTACGCCGCAGGTTTTTACCCGTTTGTAAGCGTTATACATATATTCCGCAGCATAATGGTTCTTAATTACTTTGTCTTCAACGACACCCATTCCAGTTTCTTCCACGGCCAGTTTGGAAAGCGGGATACGTTGTTTGTTTGCAGCCATTGCAGCCTCAAAAAAGATTTTATCAACCTGCTCCTGAGTAAAGGTGGCAAATTTCTTCTGCGCCTCTCTCATAGCAGCAATCTTTGTCTGGAGTGCTTCTACGCTATCGATAGTTTCAGGTACTTTGGATTCGACTTTTTTTGCCATTCAGAGACCTCCTAAAATAAAATTGGTTGCTTTGCATATAAAAACCATTTGTTTATGAAATTATTTTAGCATAGTAACGAAGTGATTGCAAGAATTGTTAAAAAATAATCGAAATTTTCTGAAAAATGTTAAAAATTTAACCAAATCAAGGAAGTCCCCTGCTTCAATTGCAAAAAGCAATAAGCAGGGGTGGGGACTTGCTTGTATCAGGAGGGGCAAGCCC
>JABLTL010175254.1_pt1 | contig 34564 bp, 31 predicted proteins | sample 7160151 | NCBI WGS metagenome assembly JABLTL01 (sample SAMN14651223, study PRJNA627086) | human gut metagenome | isolation source: feces | host: Homo sapiens
ATACTCAATTTTATCAGCTAACATTTTATTATATATAAATCTAGTACACCCAAATGTTTTAACTAAATATTCTCTTTGTTCTAAATTAGAATATAATTTATATTTATAAGCTTTAAGCATTATTTTACCCCTTGATTCTTAATGCATTTTCTCACCACTTCAATAGGTGCTCCATCAGTAGTTAATTACTATTGATTACAACATACTACTCTTGTTGACTATCGTCAAGTGCTATCCATTTCCCACTTATAGAAGATGGGAGAATTTCGCACATTAAGGTTAAATTATATAATCATCATATAAAGTATTGCCTTACATATATTATTATAAAAAAATGAGAGGTAATCCTCTCATTTTTTTATAAGTGAAGAACTCTATCCCCAATTTCAGCTGTTCTTCCTTTGTTCCAGTATGAACTTCCTATATATCCACAAGTTCTTCTCATAACTTGTAATTCACTTTCATCATCATTTCCACATGATGGACAATGCCAAGTTAAGCTTTCTCTATCTAATTCCATTTCACCATTAAATCCACATTTATAACAAACATCAGATTTTGTATTAATTTCAGCATATTGAATATTATGATATATAAAGTTAATTATATCTTCAACAGCTTCAACATTTTTATTCATATCAGGTACTTCAATATAAGAAATACAACCACCATTACTAATACTATGGAATTGAGATTCAAATTTTAGCTTACTAAATGCATCAATTTCTTCACAAACATGAACATGATATGAATTTGTATAATATAATTTATCAGTTACATTTTGTATTTCTCCAAATCTTGCTTTATCGATTCTACAGAATCTATATATTAAGCTTTCTGCTGGTGTTCCATAAAGGCCAAAACCTAAACCAGTTTCTGCTTTCCATTTATCACATTTTTCTTTCATATAATTCATTACTTCTAATGCAAATTTTTCTCCTTCTTTAGAAGTGTGCGTTACTCCAAGCATTGCTTGAACCATTTCTGCTATACCAACATATCCAAGAGAAATAGTTGAATATCCATCTTTTAATAGCTTATCAATTTTTTCACCTTTTTTAAGCCTTGCTATAGCTCCATGTTGCCAATGTATTGGACTTGAATCAGATGTTACTCCTAATAACATTTTATGTCTTGTCATTAATGCATCTTTACAAAGTTCTAATCTTCTATCTAGCATTTCCCAAAACATTTCCATATCTTTATCAGCCATTATAGCTATTTGTGGTAAATTTAAAGATACAACTCCTTGATTAAATCTACCATAAAATTTATAATTTCCTTTTTCATCCTTCCAAGGACTTAAGTGTGATCTGCACCCCATTGGTGGGAAAGTATTCCCTTCATAATTTTCTCTCATTATCTTAGCACTTTGATAATCAGGCACTAATCTCTTAGCTGTACATTTAGCTGCAAGCTTAGTTATATAATCATATTTACCACCTTCAAGACAATTATGCTCATCAAGTAAATAAACTAACTTAGGGAATGCTTCTCCAATTTCTTGCCCTTTATAATTTTTCATTCCTTCAAGTCTTTGTCTTATCATTTCCTCACAAATCATTGCCATTTCTTCTTCATATGGATTACCGTCTTCTATCTCTAGGTAAATTGTACTAAATGGAGCTTGACCATTTGTAGTTTGTAATGTAGATAATTGATATCTTATAGTTTGAACCCCATCTTTAAGCTCTTTCATCTTAATATCTTTAGCTAATTTAGTAGCAAGAGATTCATCATTAAACATTTCCATATAATGATTAAATGCTTTTTCTTCAGTCACTTTTAAATATTTAGATAAATGTTTAATTGTTATACTTTGTCCACCATATTGATTTGATGAAACTTGAGCAATTATTTGTGTTGCTACTGTACATGCTGTACCAAAACTCTTTGGTTCTTCAACTAATTTTTCATTAATTACTGTTCCATTAGTAAACATATCTTCTAAATTAATTAAACAACAATTAAACATAGGTGATATTGTATAATCCATGTCATGCCAATGGATTGCTCCTTCATCATGAGCTTGCACTATATGAGCAGGAATAAGTTTTCTTCTTGCAATATCCTTAGATACTTCTCCTGCAATTAAATCTCTTTGAGTAGCAGAAACTACTGGATTCTTATTTGAATTTTCCTTCATTACATCTTCATTTTTTTTACTTAATAGCTCTAATATACTATCATCTGTAGTATTAGTGTTTCTTTTAAATTCTTGTACAGCTCTATAACCCTCATAAGCTCTTGCAGTTTCAGCTTGACCATAATGAACTAATCTATCATATACATATTTCTCTATTTTATAGATTGTTGCAACATCCTCTTCCTTTGCAAAATACTTTTCTGCGTCATTTGCTATTAATCTTGCAATGTCAGGTAATAATATTCCACTACCATTTTTCATTGATTTAGTAATAGCGTCTCTTATTTTGCTTTTATTAAATTCTACTGTACTTCCATCTCTTTTAATAACTTTCAATAATACCACTCCTTAAATTAAGTATATTCAAATTATGTAACGTATAAAATCACATAAAAATAGTGCTTATTTTTATACCGCCATCTTAAATACACAACATATTGTACTATCATTTCTTTTTTAATACAATATATAGTAGTTAGTGTATTTTTGAATTTTAAGTATTTTTACTTATAAGCACTTCACTTTTCTCTTTATATCTATAACTTATATATTTTTTTAGATAAACTTATTTACTTTTTTTTCTAATTAACTTAACAACATTTTTCATTATACTACATAAATTTTTATAAAACAGTACTTGAAATTTATCTCATTCTATGCTTTTTTATACGAGACTTTCCTCAAATGTGATTATTGCTTGATTTATAAAAAAATTTTTTTATAAGAAATAAAAAGGCATATCAATGCCTTTTTAATAAATTATAAATATTATAAATTGTTTAAATCATATGGTGTATTTTGATAAACACAGTAATTAAGCCAATTACTAAAAACTATATTTGCAGTACCTCTCCACGTAACAATTGGCATAAGATTAGGATTATCTTTTGGAAAATAATTTTTAGGCTTATTAATTTCTAACCCCTTATTAACATCCCTAAAATACTCATCACTTAATGTATTCCTTTCATATTCTAAATGACCTGTAATAAATATTTGTCTTCTATTTTTATTGGCAACTATAAATATTCCTGCTTCATCAGATTCCGATAAAATTTCTAGTTCTGGTACTTTTTCAATATCTTTTCTCTTTACTTCAGTATGTCTAGAATGCGGTGCATAAAATTTATCATCCAATCCTCTCGTTAATTCAGCATTTTTATCATTAATATAATGTTGAAAAACTCCAAACATTTTTTCTTTTAATTGATATTTTGGAATTCCATAATGGTAACTTAACCCTGCCTGTGCTCCCCAACAAATATGTAATGTTGAAAATACATTACTTTTACTCCATTCCATTATTTCCTTTAATTCTTCCCAATACATTACCTCTTCAAATTCTAACTGTTCAACTGGCGCCCCTGTTATTACTAACGCATCAAACTTTTCATCCCTTACATCATTAAAAAAACTATAAAACTTATCCATATGTTTAAATGATGTATGAGTTGATTTATAACTTTCCGTTTGTAATAACGTAATTTCAACTTGAAGTGGTGTATTAGATAAATATCTAAGTAATTGATTTTCAGTTTGAATTTTTTTAGGCATTAAGTTTAATATTGCTATTTTTAATGGCCTTATATCTTGTTTTCCTGCTCTTTCATTATTCATTACAAATATATTTTCATCAGATAAAACCTTAAATGCAGGTAAATCTCTTGGAATTTTTATTGGCATAGCCTTCTCCTCCTTATATACCTATTAAATCATATTTTTTACATTTTTAGAACATTTATTATCAATATTAAAATATTAATCAATTCAGTTTATAAAAATGGTAAGTTAGTTATGCAAAATAATAAACTTTTACTTAAAACTAATAATTTAAATTTACAAAACGATTTATCTAAAAAAATAAACTTACCTAATCTTAATAAAGATAGTTTTAAAATAAGTACTAAAAATAAATGGTGGCATAATTGTTGTTAAGGAAGGTAAAACCTTAGCTTCTATTTCTCTAGAAATAGGTGGAATTATTACCTCTCGTTCATCAAAAGAAGTAATTTCTGATTTAAATAATCTACATTCTTCACTAAAAGCAATTTCATCTAAAATTGACTTTAATCCTTTTTTAACATTATCATTTTTATCATTACCTGTTATTCCTGAAATAAAAATAACTGATAAAGGATTATTTGATGTAACAAACTTTAAATTTATTCCTATTTGTGAATAAAAATATAACATAAAAGACTTGTCCGCTTTAAAATGTACTCTTAATCAAGACATTTTATTCAAAGACAAGTCTTTTATAATTAACTTAAAACAAATTTTTCTATTGCTTTTGCAACACCATCTTCTTCATTTGAATCTGTAATATAATTTGCAGCTTCTTTAATTTCTTCAAAACCATTAGCCATTGCTACACCCATTCCAGCATAAACAATCATATCCAGGTCATTTTCAGCATCTCCAAAAGTCATTACTTCTTCTTGCTTAACTCCTAAATGATCAGCTAAAAGTTTAACTCCTGTTCCCTTATTTACTTCCTTATTTAAAAATTCTAAGAAATATGGTGTACTTCTTACAACTGTATACTTTTCATATACTTCTTTTGGTAAATTATCTACAGCCTTTTGTAAAACTTCTGGCTCATCAATCATCATTACCTTTATTATGCTATGATCATCTTCTATTTTAGAATAATCATTAATTCCTATCTTTATATTATTTATATTAGCTTCAACTTCTGTATATTTACTATTTTTAGGAGTTATTAACCCATATACTTCTGAAAAAGCATGAATATTAACACCTAACTCTTTACTTAATTTATGTAAATAATGTAAGTCTGCACCAGTTAATGCTATTTTAGAAATAATTTCTCTAGATTTTGTTTTTAAAACTAATCCACCATTATAACTTAAAACGTAGTCATTTTCACCAAGCATGTCTAGTTCTTCTAAATATCTACTAACACCATCAATTGGTCTCCCAGTAGCAATTACAACATTAACACCTTTTTCTCTTGCTTCCTTTAATGTTTTCTTAGTTCTATCTGAAACAGTTTTATCATTTTTAAGAAGCGTTCCATCCATATCTACTGCTATTAACTTATACATAAATTCCTTCACCATTCCTTAATACAAAATTCCGTTTTATTATATCATAAAAAAAGTTTTTGTACATATTTTATAATTTCACTAACTTTTAAAACATAATACAATCATTTTATCAAAAAGGCTGTAATTTATAAAAATTTTACTTTATAAACCACAGCCCTTTTCTATCTATAATTATTTACATTTTCTTCTCATTCTTTTACTCTTATATCCTAAATAAGAATTTGCTATATCCTCAAATCCATCTTTATTAAGACATTCTATAATAATTGCAAAAATTTCATATGTTGATGAAAGACCATCTTCTCCTCTTAATCCTTTTAATTCCTTCAATACCCTAGCGCTTATATTTTTTAAATCTGATTCATTTATAATAGTGTTACTATCAATAGATGCACTTAATATACTACTTCTAACCTTAATAATATCAAAACTTTGAATTCGCCCATCTTTTTTTATTACCTTCACTATAAATACACCCCCGTATTAAAATTACATACTATAATAAAATCATTAAACGTTTTCTAAAATGTTTTGAATAATTTATCTTCACTATATTATATATAAATTCAGTTATATTTAACATTTATTTAATACATTCGTAAAATATATTATAAACATTTTTAGGAGTATTATTTTTATGATCCTATTAAATAGACTAAAAAATATTTATCGTCTATTTAAATATGAATCAAGTATTCTATCTTATTCTTTAAGAAGTACACAATCATATGAAACTAACATTACTGAATTCATAAACAATAGCTCACTTTCTAGTAAAACAAAATATCTTATATGGGTTGATACTATTAACTTTAAAACAAATATATTTAAAGGACAACAACATAATTGGATATTAATTAATTCTTATATTTGTACAATAGGAAAACCTACTTCTCCTACTATAAAGGGAATCTTTTATGCTGGTCCTAAAGGATATTCATTTGGTGAAGCAAGAGGATTTCGTTGTTTATATTACACTCAAATAAAAGATAATTATTTATTTCACTCTATTCCTTATAACTTAGATGGAAGTATAAGAGACCCGAGACTTGGACTGCAATTAACAGATGGTTGTGTTCGTCTTGCAACTAAAGATTCCAAATGGATTTATTATAATGTTCCATCTGGAAGTACAATATATATATCTTAATATATTATATGATATACACCAAAATACTTCTTTGCTAAAAAAAAGCACCATATAGTAAAATAAATACTACTATAGTGCTTTTTAAGTTATTTTTAATAATTATTCATTTATCTTTTCTGGTTCTGAATAATTTATTCCTTTTGTATCTACTCTTATTTCTTCAATAACAACATCATTTAATGGCTTATCATTAGAATTAGTTTCCACTGAATTTATTTCTTTTACAATGTTTAAACCATCTATTACTTGCCCAAATGCTGCATATTTATCATTTAAATGTGGAGCTTCATCTGCCATAATAAAGAATTGACTTCCAGCTGAATCTGGATTATTAGTTCTTGCCATAGATAATATACCTTCTGTATGTTTTAAATCATTAAACTTATATCCATTTTCAGAAAACTCCCCTTTAATTGAATATCCTGGTCCACCTGTACCATTGCCATTTGGACATCCACCTTGAATCATAAACCCTTTAATTACTCTATGAAAAGTTAATCCATCATAAAATCTTGAATTTGCTAAAGATATAAAATTATTTACGGTATTTGGTGCTTTATCAGGATATAATTTTGCTGTAATTACACCATAATCTTTAATCTTTATTGTTGCTATTGGTAATTCTGCTGGTGCTTCAACTTTCTTATTCCAAGAATCACCTGTAACATTATTTTTAGAATTATTTATTGATGAGCATCCTATAAGAGCAATTACAGCTGCACTTGCTCCTATTAATGCAACTCCACATTTTAAAATTTTATTCATTTTAACTAACTCTCCCTTTTTTCATGTTTTCATAATATCAAATAATATCAAAAAAAAACTCAGCTATCAAGCTAAGTTTTCATATACAATGTATTATTATCAAAGCTAGTTAAAGATTTTCTCCTTCAAAACTTTTATATTCACTATGATTTTTGTCATTGCCTATATTATTTTTATTTTGATGAAGCTTTTGTCTTCTTTCTCCCTTTTGACATTTTTTATCTTTTATATTATCATTCATAAAAATGCACTCCCTTCGAAATTATTTTTTCACAAAAGGTTGCATATAATACATTATTTATAATTATGAATAATAAATTATGTTTATAATTAAAATTATATTTCAAACTCTTCTATTTCTATAGAATAATTTCCACAGTTCTTACAAACATCAATTATTACAATATAACTTTGATTAACTTTACCACTCTTTTGTAACTTATTATAACTTAATCCTTCATATTTTTTATCTAAAGTACTAATAACAAATTTTCCATCCTTTGCATATATATAAAAATTAAGCTCTAAAAAATCAAAAAATTTCTTTTTTTCTTCTACTCCAGCTTTACATTTTGAACATGGTAAATCAAAATAAGCTTTTGAAAACTCCACGTTTTCAGCATTGTTTAATATCTCAATTACTTTTTCTTCATTAATATCATCCAATGGGTTAACTTCATCATTTTCAAAATACTCTAAATTATCATTATTTAATATGTATTCTTTTTCATAATATTTAAATGTAAATTCCATTTAATTATCATCCCTTCAAATTTTATATTACTTATTTAAACTAAATAATAACATACCAAATTTAATTAATAAAGCAATCTATTTAGAAATAACATGAATTTTGTAAAATAATTATTAACAGTTATTTGATTATAGTGTACAATATAAACTAAGATTTTTAAAAATTAAGTAAATGATGAATTTGATTCTAAATAATTATTCATTGTTTACCATAAGGATGGGTGGTATTTTGAACAATAAACACATATATATAGTACTGTCTAGAACTGGTACAACATTTTCAAATGTAATAGCACTTTTTACTCAAAAAGAATACTCTCATGTTTCTATTTCATTAGATCCTTCATTTACTAAGATGTTTTCATTTGGACGTAAAATACCCTCAAAGGTTTTACCTGCAGGTTTAGTTGAAGAAAATCTTTATGATGGTGTTTTTACTTTATATCCTAAAAGCAAATGCTTAATTTATAAAGTTAATGTAACAAAAGAACAATATGAATATTTAAACAGTTCAATAAATACTTTCTTTGAAAATAAGGATAATTATAAATACAGTGTTTTAGGTACTGTAACTGCATACTTTAATATTCCTGTTAAAAGAGAATATTATTATTTTTGCTCACAATTTATAGCTGAACTACTTATAAATAGTGGAATATATAAAACGGACAAGCCTCCTGAAATAATTAAACCTATGGATTTACTAGAAATAAAAAATAAAACTCTTGTATATGAAGGAATTATAGATGAAGAAAATTATCAAAATTATATTGACAACAACTTCTCAGTTTTTAATTCACCAAGATTAAATAAAGTAATTTCAAAATTAATACGATAATTTTTAATATACATAGCTCGTATAAAAATAAGCATAATTATTTTTTATAATTCATGCTTATTTTTTTATGAATCAATATAATTAATATGTTGAATTATTAACAAATTTACATTTACCCTCATATTATATAACAATTATCCTATTAATAAGGAGGCTTATAAAATGTATTCAGTAAATCTTCCATATCCTAAAGTTAATGTAAAAGATAAAAACTCAAAATACATTGATTTAATCTTACTTAATTTTTCAAGTTCTATTTCTGAATTTAGTGCTATAACTCAATATACTTATCATGAAATATCTTATATTTATAAAAACCCAGAAGTTTCAAAAATATTAAATGGAATATCAATTGTAGAAATGTATCATTTAAAATTGCTTGGTGAAATATTAATACAGCTTGGAGCTGAACCTGGATATTGGATTGATAATAAAAAGAAAAATTATTGGTCTAGTAAGCTTTTAGATTATGACATATCATCGCTAAAACATATCTTAGAAATTGATATTAACTCTGAAAAAGAAGCAATAAAACAATATAAGGAAACCATATCAAAAATAAGTGATGAAAATATTAATGATATATTAAAGAGAATAATTTTAGATGAAGAAATTCATATTCAATTATTTTTAGATCTTTATAAAAAGTATGCAATACAATAATTTATCATATTATACGTAATTTATATAAAAAAACAACTCCTTATTTTAACAATTTTCTATTTTAACTGTTATAAATAAGGAGTTATTTTATTTTAATTAAAACCTTCAATTCTAATTAAGTTTTCTACAACTTTTACAGTTCTTAAATCATATAGCTTATCTATTGAATCCTTTATTAAATACTCCTTTGTTTTATGTGTAATTAATACTAATGTAACTTCTACATTTTCATTTCTTTTTCTTCCCTTTTGAATAACAGATTTTAAGCTAACTCTATTTGCCCCAAATATAGTTGTTATTTGCCCTAGCACCCCTGGTTTATCATCAACACTAATTCTAATATAATATCTACTTTCCACTTCATTAATATTTTTAATTTTCTTTTCCCATAAATTATTTCTTATAATAGGAACTTCATTATCTTGATCTATATTGCCTCTTAAGATTGCAATTATATCACTTACTACTGCACTTCCTGTAGGTAAATCTCCTGCTCCTCTTCCATAAAACATTAAATCCCCTACTGCATTACCATTAATAAAAATTGCATTAAATGAATCATATACATTAGCTAATGGATGTGTTTCTGGAATCATTGTAGGATGAACTCTTAATTCTAAACTTTCATTATCATCTTTAGCTATTGCTAATAATTTTATAGCCATTCCAAAATCACTAGCATACTTCATATCTATTGGCTTTATTTTTGTTATTCCTTCTCTATATACATCATTAATACTTACTTTTGTTCCAAATGCTAAAGATGCTAATATTGCAAGTTTATATTGAGCATCAAATCCTTCAATATCTGAAGTTGGATCTGCTTCTGCATATCCTTTTTCCTTGGCTTCTTCTAAAACATCATTAAATTCTAAATTTTCTAATTCCATTTTGCTTAAAATATAATTAGTTGTACCATTAACTATACCATATAACTCATTAATTTTATTAGCAGTAAGATTTTCATTAATTCCATTTATAATTGGAATTCCACCTGCAACACTTGCCTCATATTGAAACATAACTCCCATTTCTTCTGCCTTTTCAAATACTTCGTCCCCAGCCGTTGCTAAAAGCATTTTATTAGCTGTTACTATATGTTTTTTAGCTTCCATTGCCTTTAGCATATATTCTTTAGCTGGCTCTACTCCCCCCATTACTTCTACTACAATTTTAATAGAATCATCATTTAATATATCTTCAAAATTTGTAGTTAATTTATCGTCTGAAATATCTACTCCTCTACTTTTATTAATATCTCTAACTAATACTTTTGCTATTTCAATTTCATAACCTGATCTTTTCATTATTTCTTCTTTATTTTTTTGTAGAATTATAAATACTCCTCTTCCTACATTCCCTAATCCTAACAAGGCTATTTTTACCTTTTTCATTAAATATAATCCCCCCTTTTTCTTTCTATCCCCAATTTTATGTATTAAAACCAAAAAATATTATATTATTAATTATAATACACTTCTTAAATTTTCCATATAATATTTTTTTAAAATTCTTTTAAAAATAAAAGAAGCTTTAAAAAAGCCCCTTTAAATCACAAGATATAATTTGGTAAAGAAGATTTAATCTTTTATTTTATTAAATTAATATATTAACATTATATTCTCTTAACCAAGTATCAACTTGAATTAAATATGCTATCATTTGTGGCCCAGTCATAAGTTGTCCAAACCAAGGACTCTTATATGCTACTCCTTTTGTATCTACTATTTCCTTAATCTTATCTTTATTTATTATTTGAAGTATAGGTGAAGTTTTATCATCTAATATTTCATTCATCATACTACAAACAATATTAGTATATATAGGATTGTGAGTCTTAGGATATGGACTCTTTTTTCTATATACTATCTCCTCTGGAAGTATACCCACCAAAGCTTTCCTCAACAATCCTTTTTCTCTTCCTTCTAAAAGTTTTACATCTACAGGCAAATTAAAAGCATAATCAACAATTCTATAATCTGCAAAAGGCACTCTAACTTCCAAACTATTATACATACTTGACCTATCTTTTCTATTTAACAAATTAACCATGAACCACTTTAAATTTAAATAAAATAATTCTCTCATTCTATAAGTTTTTTTATCTTCATTATCTAAATGAGGTACTTCTTTTAAGGTTTTCAAATATTCTTCATTAGTAAGCTCTTCAATCTTTATATTTTTCAAATTATCATTTAAAATTGTCTTTCTTTCACCAACAGATCTTGACCATGGAAAAGTATTAGAATTTATCATTTCTTCATGAGTAAACCATGGATAGCCTGCAAATAATTCATCTGCACACTCTCCTGATAGTCCAACAACAAAATCTTTTCTAATTTCCTTGCAAAATAGTAATAATGAAGAATCTACATCTGCCATACCTGGTAAATCTCTACTTAAAGTAGCTTCTCTTAATGAATAAGCTAAATCTTCTTGTTTTAATAAAACAGTTCTATGATCACTATCTATAAATTTAGCCATTTTTTCTGCAAAATATTGATCTGAAGTGGGTTGGAATAATGATGATTTAAAATACTTATCATTACCTTCATAATCTATTGAATAAGTTGTTAACCTTTTTCCTTTTTCTTTAAAGTCAGCTGCTGCTATTGCTGATATTGCTGATGAATCTAATCCTCCAGATAAAAATGTACATACTGGAACATCCCCTACTAGTTGCCTTTTAATAGCATCAATTAATAATTCTCTAACATGACTTACTGATTCATCAGTTGTTTCATTTAACTCCTTAGCTTCAACTTTCCAATACTCCCATATCTTCATACTATCCTTTGTTAGTAACATACAGTTTGCTGGAGCTATTTCATTTATCCCTTTATATACAGCACTTCCTGGAGCTACTGATGGCCCTAATGCGAAAAGTTCTGTTAATCCATCTCTATCAATTTCTGCTCTTACCTCTGGATGTGCAAGTATTGTCTTAATTTCTGAACCAAAAATTAGTTTGCTACCCTTTTTAGAATAAAATAATGGTTTAACTCCCATAGGATCTCTTGCTAAAAAGACTTGTTTTTTATCTTCATCATAAATAGCAAATGCAAATATTCCATTTAATTTATTAACAACATTTATTCCCCAAGCAATATATGCCGTTAATAACACTTCAGTATCGCAATATGCTTCAAATGTGTAGTTTTCCTCTAATAGTTCTTTTCTTAAATCTTCTGTATTATAAAGTTCTCCATTATAAACAATAATGTATTTCTTTCCACCCACTACTTTAATCATAGGTTGTCTTCCACCCTCTGAATCTACAACTATCAATCTTCTATGACCTAGCAAAACATTATCAGAATAATATTCTCCCTCACTATCAGGACCTCGTCTCTCTAATGTTTTAATCATTTTAGTAAGTGTCTTTTCTTCCTTTTTTATATTTTTATGAAAGTCTACCATACCAACTATTCCACACATAAAAATTCACCTTCTCATTAAATTCATAGTATACACTATGACGAAAACTGTCTTATAGTGAACATTTACTAAAACTAAAATAAAAAAAGTGGAATCATAATTTTATGACTCCACTTTTTGCTAAATGTATATTATTAAATTGGAATTAATAAACAATTATTTTTCGTTTTTTGTTGAGATTATTAAAGTAGTAATTAATCCACCCCATAGTACTGTCGCACCTATTGCAAAATACGTTATTGCTGTTGCTGTCATAATTAAGCTACCTCCTCTTCATCATTAAAGTTTTCAATCTCTTTATTCTTCCATGGTGCTTTTGAGAATAATAATGCTCCTATAATACCTAATCCAACAACTGACCATCCATATGCAAATAATTCTGGAAGATTATAATCACCATATGGTGCTTTTAATTCAGCTACGAAATTACTAATTAACATTATTAATAACATAGTTGGTGTTATAAATTTAACTACAAAATCCCACCATTTTCCTATTTTAAAATATGAAGTTTTATTTGTGTGATTTCTTATAGTAGCTGGTTTAACAATCCATCCAATTACAATTACTTCTAATAATCCAACAACTACTATTCCATAACAATTTATAAAGTTATCCATTATATCTAATATATATAATCCTGCACCTGTTGCAAATGTTGCACTTAATAAAGCTCCTATTATTGAAATATATGAAACTACTTTTTTACGTTCCCATCCAGTTTTATCTATTATTGCTGATGATACAGCTTCAACTAAAGATACACATGAAGTTAATCCTGCAAATACTAAACAAGCAAAGAATAAACATCCTAATATTGTTCCCCAAGTTCCCATAACTGTAAATACTTTAGGGAATACAATGAACGCTAGTCCAATACCACTTGATACTACTTCTTCAATTCCAACACCTTGGCTTGTTGCCATAACTCCTAAAATTGCAAATACTGCAATTGCACATAAGAACTCAAATCCACAGTTTGCAAATCCAGTCATAAATGCACTGTTATTAATATCTGTTTTCTTAGGTAAGTAACTTGAATAAGTCATCATTATACCCATTGCTAAACTTAAAGAATAAAATACTTGTCCATAAGCTGCAATCCAAACTTTTGGTTCCATTACCTTGCTCCAATCAGGAGTGAATAATTTGTTTAATCCTAATGTAGCACCTTCTAATGTAACACCTCTAATAGCTATTATTACCATTATTGCAACTAATGTAGGTAGTAATATTTTATTTAATTTTTCTATACCACCTTTAACACCTCTATAACATATAAACCAACTTATTCCCCAAACTAATAAAATACCAATTAATACTGGCCATATTACTGATCCAAATTGGAATGGTGAATCTGTTAATCTTAAGAAATCATTGTAGAAATAAGCATTTGTATCATTTCCCCAACCTTTGTTAAAGCTTAATGTAAAATATTTCATTGCCCAGCTTAATATCATTGAATAATATCCAAGAATAAAGAAAGCTGTAATGCTTGGCCACCATCCAAGCCATTCCCATTTTTTATTAGCTCTTGCTAATGCTAATGGTGTTGACCCTCTAAATTTATGTCCCATTCCATATTCTAAAATTAATAATGGAATTCCTGCTGTAAAAATTGCAAAGAAGTATGGTACTAAAAATGCACCTCCTCCATTCTCATATACTAAATAAGGAAATCTCCATATATTTCCTAAGCCAACAGCCGATCCTATTGCTGCTAAAATGAAACCTAATTTCGAGCCCCACTGGTCTCTTTTGTTATCCATTTTTATCTCCCCCGTTCACTATTTATTTCATCAAATTAATCTTGTATTTATATTATATCCTTTTAATATTTTTTTCAACATTTTTATAAAAATTTATTAATTTTTCTCCTACTTTAATTAACAAATTGTTAATTAAAGTAGGAAATTGCTTATCATTTTATATAACAGTGTTCTAAGTATTGATATTTCTTAATTCATATAAAAAAATCATTATTATTTTTTGTACAAGTTAACTTAATTTAATTTTTAGAAAACGTTTGCCAGCATATATCTTTTACATATTTTCATTATTTTTATGAATTTATAAATTAAATTATAATTTTTTTGATATTTTCGTAATCATTTTTTTCTTTTTAAACTTTTATTAACTTTAATTTTGAAATCTTTCTTTAAGAAATTCTGCAACACCTTCTTCTTCACAACTTCCTATAACTCCAGTGGCAATTTTCTTAACTTCTTCTGTTGCATTTGCAGTTGCATATGCTTCATTTGCTAATTCAAACATTGGAATATCATTTAAATTATCCCCAAAGCATATTACATTTTTATAATTTATATATTTTGATAAATATTTAATACCATTTGCTTTAGATGCTTCACTGCTATATGCTTCTAAAAAGTAACAATCCTCATATACATCTTTATAATAATTAACATTTATTCCTTCAATTTTTTCAATTTCTTCTGCAATGCTTTTTATTTTTTCATATTCATCAAAAGCAACAAAATTAATAATACTTGATTTAAGCACCGATTCTTTATAATTTGATATTTTAACAAAAGTTTTTAACTCTTTGTCTGCTCTTTCCTTATAAAAATTATATTCATAAGCATGTTCAAATTCTTTATGATATACCCATAAATGATTATCTACAATTCCATATACTAATGGATTTTTATTATACTTTTCAAAAATATCTAATATCTTATATGTAGATTCAATATTTATATCCTTTATATCAATATATCTTAATTCCTTAGTATCATAAATTAATACACCATTCATTAATGCGACTGGTAGCTTCAAATCCAAGTTTTGTAGTATTTCCACAGCAGTTGCAGGTGTTCTTGCTGTAGCAACTGTAAAATTCATTCCTGATTTAATAAGTTCATTTATAATTTCTTCTGATTTTTTCGTTACTTGTCTATCCTTATTTATTAATGTACCATCTAAGTCTGTAACAAATAGTTCCATATTCTCTACTCCTTTTTTAATGTTATATTTTATTGATTTTTTCAATTTAACACATATTTAAAATTATTTCTAGTGCTAAATTAAAAGAGTTATGTAAATTTTTATTTATGTTATAAATTTATTATATACATAAACTTCGCTTACATAACTCTAATATATTATTTATTATGCTATATTAAAATCTATATATTCATTTAAAATATATCCATCTATTCCTTTATAACTTATTTTACCCCATTCATTATCATCCTCTATAACTGATACCTTTTGTCCCATAGCTATTGTTCCAATTACATTTGAATCAAAATTATTACTTTCCCTTACTTTTAATGCAACAGTAACTACAGTACCTTCTTTTGTAATTGTATTTTCTGCTATACTTCTATTTTGTAATGTTATATAATCCTTGCTTACATATCCATAGCCATTACCATACTTTATCTTATACCAGTTTCCACTTGTTTCTACTATTTCAACACTTGTTCCATTTTTCAGTGAACCTACTACTGAATAGCTTGTACCTGCTCCACTTCTTACATTTAATGAATCACTTACCTTTACAGTTCCCTTTGTTGTACTTGTTGCTGGTGTATTATTTGTACTTCCACTATTACTTGTATTTCCAGTATTACTATTGCTACTTGAATTTAATGTAACATAATCCTTGCTTACATATCCATAGCCATTACCATACTTTATCTTATACCAGTTTCCACTTGTTACTACTATTTCAACACTTGTTCCATTTTTCAGTGAGCCTATTACTGAATAGCTTGTACCTGCTCCACTTCTTACATTTAATGAATCACTTACTTTTATTGTTCCTTTTTCTGTAGTTTTACTTAGCGAATTATCTGGATTTTGATTTCCTGAATTGTTATTTAATATAATATTTTGACTTAAATAATCCATTATTCCATTTACAATACCTTCTGCAACCTTATCTTGGTAACTACTTGAACTTAAATTTTGAGCTTCTGTTGGATTAGAAATAAATCCACATTCTACAAGACTTGAAGACATTTGTGCTGTTTTTATTACTGCAAAATTTGCAGTTTTAATTCCTCTATTATAAGCATCTGTAGCATTTATTATATCATTTTGTATATCATTTGCCAATTCTTTACTATCTGTTCTTGGAGAATAATAAAATGTTTCAATCCCATTTGCACTAGGACTTTCAGCTGAATTTTGATGAATAGAAACAAAAACATCTGAACCTTCGTTATTAGCCATTCTAGTTCTTTCTGTTAATGATAAATATGTATCATTATATCTACTCATCTTAACTTGCACACCTCTAGCCTTTAACTTAGCTTCTATTTTTTTAGATATTTGAAGATTTATTTCATCTTCATAAACACCATTTTTAACCGCTCCATTATCATATCCACCATGTCCTGGATCAATAAACACTTTATAATAATCTCTGTTTACCTCTTTAATATTACTTCTCTCATAACTAGCAGTTGATATACCCTCTTCTGTTATACAAACTTCTAATATATATACAACATCATCAGTTTGCTGAGATACAAATGTACTACCAATCGACTTAGCAATAAGTTCTCCATCAACTATTTCTGCAACATTTTTATTATAAACTGTCCAGCCTTCTGTAACTGGTAAATTTATAGCCTCACCAATTGTTAATACTAATCCATTTTCCATTACAACTTCTTCATTTTTATACTTTTCCAAAAGCTTAATTAAATCTGCTTCAGATACATTATAAATCTCCTCTGCTCTTGTAAGTTGAGTTGGAGTAATTAGTATCCCAGATAATATTAATAAACTTAAAACCTTTAATTTATTAATAATAATCACCTAACCTTCCTTATAGATATTTTCATATTAAGCAACAATAACTTATAATATCAAAAAAACATATACACTATATTATACATAATTTTATTATAAAATAAATTATTATAGTGTATTTTTGTATGTAATTTGAACTTTTTTTGATGTATATTGATTTTTTATTATAAAAATTAAGATTTAATATAATAATTATCCATTGATAGTTCTTTTTAATTATCTTTTATAACTTTAATTAAGTTATTATATAATCCTATTACACTTTTATTATTTTTAATATATCCTTTTATAATCTCAATTACTTCAATTGAGATTATTTCTCCCCCACATATTAATGGAATTCCTGGTGGATATGGAATTAATGCTTCTTTTGAAATTTTCCCTATACTTTCATCAATATCAACATATTCAAAACTTTTATCAAATACTTCATATGGCTCTAACACCTTTTTAGGAATTATATTATAATAATTTTGATATTGATTATCTCTTAATGAACTTAAATTTAGTTTATTTATTGAATTATATATTTTCTCAAAATCCTCTTCATTATTAAATGGAGATAAAATCAATACCACACCACCATCAAAACTCATTTCACATTGTATTTTCATACTTCTTAAATAATCTAATAACTTATGTCCACTATATCCCTTAGGTAATGTAAATATATATCTGCTTAAATCTAAGTTATATCCCATTGGTAAATCTTCTTCCTTTAAAACACTTACCTTATTTAATTTATTTATCTTTACACTCCACTTATTGGCTAAATCAATTAATCTATCATAATCCTCTTCCCCATAAATGTCTAAATAATATCTTGAATAATCTAATGATGACATTATTAAATATGAAGGTGATGTTGTCATAAATGATTTTAAATAAAAATCAATATTATTATCATTATTAACTAAAAGATATGAACCTTGAGTTAAACTTGGTAATGTTTTATGGGCACTTAAAACTATATAATCAGCATATTTAACTATTGATTTTGGTAATTTTCCACTTATTCCATAATGTGCTCCATGTGCCCCATCAATAATTATAGTTAATCCTTTTTCTTTTAATTTTCTTAAAATATCAAATACCTTATAACCTATTCCAAAATAATTAGGATAAGTTAAAATTATTCCTTTAGGATTATTACACCCTTCCAATGCTTTATATATTTCCTTTTCTGTTGGTGGTAAAAATAATCCCTTATTTTCATGTATTACAGGTTCAATATATCTTACCTTTAACTTTCTTAAAATTAATCCATTATAAATTGATTTATGACAATTTCGTTCAACTAAAACTTCATAACCTTCATTAAATGCATCAAATATTGAAGCTAAGTTTCCAGCAGTACTTCCATTAACAACAAAATACGCTTTCTTTGAACCATAAGTTTTTGCTAATAAATCTTGTGCTTCCTTTATTATCCCTTCTGGGCAATGTAAATTATCTAATGGATCAACTTCTGTAATATCCAAAAATCCCATATTATTTACAAACTCTTTACCTATATCATCCCTTAAAAATCCAATTCCACTTTTGTTGCCTGGCATTGAAAGAATAAGATTTTTTTCCTTTTGATATTTTAATACTTCTTCAAGTAATGGTATTCTTTTACTCATCTTTTCCTCTTTCCTAATTGCTTATTACCTGCACTGTCATATTATTTAAAACTTTAACAGCAGTATCAATAATAAAGCTTATAGGCATCTTATCTAAATTTTCACATTCATCAAGATATAAATATCCATCTCCAAACATAGTATCATATGTAGATATTCCCATAGCTAATCTTACACTTTGCTCATTTGCAAATAATCTCTTTAATTTAAAGCTTTTTATTAATTCATTAATATTTTTTAAACTTTCATTATTAGATGAAACTTCATTTATTAATTCCTTGATTATTTCTATTGATTTATCTACATTTTCATGTGCAGTACTATAAGTTATTTCATAAACCTTTATATATTCTTCATTAGATACTCTTGTTAATACATCATAAACTAAACTATGCTTTGTTCTTAAAGTGTCAAATAAAACGGAATTTACTCCGTCTCCAAAGTATTGGTCAAAAACTCTTAATGCTTTTATTTCCCATTGATTCAAGTCATTTATAGGGAAAATAATTTGAACTTTTGAACTGTTTATATCATCTTTCTTATCTATAAATATTCCTGTCTTAGGTAGTTGAAGCTCTTCCTTATCTTCTGGAAGCTTTTCACTTCTCCAATAACTAAAACTTTCTTCTACTATCTCCTTAACTTCTTCAAAATCTAAACTTGAAATAATTGTAATAGTTGAATTATTAGCGCAGTAATATGTATTAAAGAAATCTATTGCATCATCTATTGTCATATTTTCTAATGATTCCTTAGTTCCTATAATAGGATATTTAATTCTTCTACCTTCCATAGAATTATAATACAACTTATCTTCTGTATATTGCTCTAAATCTTCATCCCATTCTTTAAGCTCTTGTTTTATTACTTCCATTTCTTCCTTAAATCCCTCTTCAGTAAATACAGGGTCTAAAAGAATATCTGAAAATAAGTCTAAACCTTTATATAGTTCCTCATTTAGTAATGTTCCATAAAAAACTACATATGGATAATTGGTCATTGCATTTTGGAATCCAAATACCTTACTTAATTCTTCATTTATTTGTTGCTCACTTCTTATTTCAGTACCCTTATATACCATATGTTCAGTTACATGAGCTACTCCAAGCACCTTACCATCACGTGCTGCCCCTGCATCTAATGATATAGATATTGAACTTAATTCACTATTACTTTTTTTATAAATTAACTTTAATCCATTATCTAAAATATAATCTTTCATTATATATATCACCTCTTTCCTCATTATATCATAAAAAAAATAACAAGAACTAAGCTTGCTACTTAGCCTTGTTATTTTAAAATTTATTCAGCTTTAAGTGCTATTGCACATTCAATTCTCTTCTTTTGCATTTTACATCCTATTTCATAAGGAATATTCATATCTCCATTAAATGCAAAGTTGTTTGATTGACATCCACCTGAACAATAGAATCTTGCCCAACACTCTCTACATTTTGGCTTATTATAAATATGCGCCTTTTTGAACTTCTTACCTAATTCGGCATCATAAGTATCGTCATAAATATCTCCAAGTTTAAATTCTTCCTTACCTACGAATTGATGACAAGGATATACTTCACCTTGTGGAGTTATAGCAACATATTCAAATCCTGCTCCGCATCCTGAAATTCTCTTATAAACGCATGGTCCACCATTTAAATCAATGTTGAAATGATAGAAGTTGAATTCATCCCCTTCTTTCTTTCTTCTTACCATTTCATTATATAATTTATCATAGTTTTCAAATATTTCTGGTAAATGTTCTTCTTTAAGTTCTAAGAAGTGTCCTTTTTCAAGAACTACTGGTTCAATAGAAATTTCTCTAAATCCTTCATTAACCATAGCCTTAACATCTTCATAAAAATCAGTATTAGCTCCAGTAAATGTTCCTCTTACATAGTAATGCTTAGATTTATCTCTTTTTTCTATCATTCTCTTAATATTTGGAAGTATATCATCATAAGAACCACTTCCATCAACTTTAATTCTTACATTATCATTTACTTCTTTTCTACCATCTAATGAAAGTATTATATTACCCATTTCTTTATCCATGAAGTCCATCATATCTTCATTTAAAAGAGTTGCATTAGTAGTCATAGTAAATCTAACATTCTTTTTCCAAGCTTTTTCATTTTCTCTTGCATAAGCTATTATTTCTTTAATTGTGTCCATGATCATTGTTGGTTCTCCACCAAATAAATCAATTTCAATATTTCTTCTTGGACCACTTCTCTTAACAACATAATCTATTGCTTTTTTAGCTGTTTCAACAGACATTACTCCCTTATGTCCATTGTATTCCCCTTCATCTGCAAAACAATATTTACATCTTAAATTACATCCATGAATTATATTTAAACATACTGCCTTTATATAATCTCTATCATCCATTGATGAATGTGCTATATCTTCATATTGATCTTTTGAATATAATATTTCTTGATCTACAAGTTCTTGTAATTCTTCATAAGCTTCTGATATAGTTTCTTCACCATATTTAGCTCCAAATTCTTTTATAAGCTCTTCTTTGCTTCTTAATTCATTATCGTCTACTAAATCATAAACTAATTCATCTACAATATGTACAGCCCCTGTATTAACATCTAAAACAAAGAAATTATCTCCTTGCTTAAATTTGTGTATTAAAGCCATGTCATTTCCTCCTAATACAATTAATATTTAAAATTCAATTTATTTTGAAACAATATTTTATATAATCCTAATATCAATTTAGTAAATCAACTTCCACATAATATTTTTTAAAATTTCTTTAACAAATTATTACTCATTATTTTCATACGAGTAAAGCAGTAACTAATTTTAGTTACTGCTTGTCCTTAATTAGTTTTCACATTCTAAGTTAGCAACTGTGCAAGAAGTCTTACATGCTGATTGGCATGAGTTTGCACATTCCTTGCATCCTGGCTTACAAAGACTATTTTTTATGTTTGTTTTGTTAATTGTTTTTATGTGTTTCATGTCGAATCCTCCAATAATAAAAATATAACGTGGTAATTATAGCATAATTTTCTAATGTTATAAAGCTATTATTTTTATATAATAAAAACCACTATAAACTTAATTAAATTATATGGATATATAAATTAAAATATTCCATTTTTATCTTGTATATAAATATAAAAATATTTATTAAGTACTTTTATTTTATTTGAAGATAAATTTACTACTTAATAAATACATTAATTCTTTACTTATTTTTATAATGTTGTTTCTTTTTTAATAGCTTCTATCATATCATCTTCTGATACAGTTTTATCATCATATGAGTTATAAATATCATTTAAATGAACTGTGTAATATACATTTTTACTTTTCTTTTCTTTTTTTTGCTTTTTTTCTTTTAAGTCATTATCTTCAGATTTTAACTTTTTATCAATACTGTTTTTTACTAGCACTCCTGCTGTTACAGATGCTACAATTCCTGATATTGCACCAAAAATAACTTTTTTATTATTTCTTATACTCATAACTTTCACCTCACTATTTTAAAAAAATTATATACACATTAATTATGTAAGTCAATTCAGACTTAGTAAATTTTAATCATACTACTACTTGTTTTATTACTACTATTTATTAATATTTCCTCATTATATATTTTAACTCAAAAGTATTAAAATATTTTTATTATTTTCTTATTATCATAATGCAAAAAACTTCAGACATATTTTAAATATATCTGAAGTTTTTAATAAATATTAATTATTCACCAATTCCGCTCTTTTCCATACTTTCAGTAAATCCATGTAATAACTTATTAATTGGCTTCTTTAAGAATAAAGAAATTAATATAAATATAGCTCCATATATTAATAACACAACAATATCCTTAATTAAAACACTTTGAACAACTCCACCAATTGCTTCTCTTGCAAATGAAATTGCATAAGTGAAAGGTAAGAATGGATTTATTGCTTGGAAGAATTTTGGTGTTAATTGAATTGGGAATGTTCCACCTGAACCACCTATTTGTATAACTAGTAAAACAATTCCTAATACTTTACCTACATTTCCAAATACTGAACATAATGAATATAAAATTATTGTAAATATAACACTAGTAAATACGCTTCCTAATACAAATAATCCTGGATTTACACAATATATTTTTAATAAGTATAAATCTCCTAAAGCTACTATTATAGCTTGAATTATTGCTATGCTCATAAATAACATCATTTTACCAAAATATTGTGCTGATGCAGAATATTCTCCTTTAGCTTCAACACTTAGCATAGATGATAGTAATAATAATCCAACCCATAATGATAATACTGTATAAAAAGGTGTCATTCCTGTTCCATAGTTACCCATAGGGAATAATGTATTTTCTATAATATTAACTGGATTTGCTAAGAAATCACTTCTAACACTTACATCAGTCTTTAAAAAATCTATAATCCTATTAATATCTTCACTATCATTAATACTTCCTATTTTGCTTACTAATTCATTAAGCATATTTTCAGCTTCTGGAAGTTTTGATTTTACAAAATCAATACCCTCAATACCTTTATCTGCACCTTCATAAACAGTGTTCATTATATCAGTAACTTGAGGTAATTTATTTTGTGCTTCTTTTAATACTGTTACTACATTACCTGCAACATTATATGCATCATCAAAAATGCTATTAATTTTATTAGTTATATTTTCATCAAAGTTATTATATAAATTATTTGTAATGTTACTTACGTCGTTAGTAAATGCTATAACATTGTTTAATAAACTTAAATCTGGGGTTCCTCCATTTGCTAAACTATCTTTTACTGTATTTAATACATTAATTGCTTTATTTATTGCTCCTTGTACATTTGCTAATGTTTCTAAAATATCATCAAACTTTCCAGGATTAAATTTATTCATAGTTTTTAATATATTTATTAATGACTCAGCACTTGTATTAAGAGAGCTTAATTTTCCCAAAATACTATCAACTATTTGTGGTGCATATTCTGATCCTGAATTAATTGCACTAATTAATGCATTTACATTTTTTGAAACTTCATTTGAAATTTCGTTTATTATTTTTATATCATTTTTTATTACAGGTGCAATATTATTTAAATTATTTTTTGAAGTAGTTAAAAAACTTTCTAAATTTGAACCTAAGTTTTGTGAATTTTCTAATGTTTTATTTATTAATGGAATATTCTTTTGTATATCTGAAATTAATGTTTTTAATTTATAAGCTCCATCACCTGCTAAATTCACAACATCATTTATATTTCCAAATTGACTTTTAACTTCTAACAGTTGATTATAAATATTATTTAATCTAGGAAGTTGATTTTCTAATTCAGTTCCTAATTCCTTTCCTATACCCAATATTGCATCACTTGCAGTTTCCACAACTGCCTTACTTACTTTTTCTTGAATTGCATTTGCTCCCTTAACAGTAATTTTAGGCGCAATTGCATTTATTTTTTCATTTACTGTATATATTATTTCTCCCTTTTGAACATCTTTGGTAAGTACAGATGTAAGACTTTTTGAAAAGTTTTCAGGGATTGTAATCATAGCATAATATTTACCTTCTTTTACATTTTTAATGGATTCTTCTTCACTTACAAATTGCCATCCCATCTGAGTATTTCCCTTTAATTCTTTTACAACCCTATCACCTAAGTTAATTTCCTTATTATTTAAGGTTGCTCCTAAATCTTTATTTACAACCCCAATTTTTATATTACTAATACCAGATTCAGCATATGGATCCCATGATGCTTTTATATTAAACCAGGCATATAGGGATGGTAGTATACATAATGCTATAACAACTATAAGTGCTGCATAATTTTTAAAGATATTTTTAATATCATTTTTGAAAATCCTAAATGCATTTTTCATCATTTTTCCTCCTTCGATATTGTATTGCTTTAACAACTTAATTTATATATTATCACATCGGTACTAAAATTCAAGTTTTAGTTTTCTAATATAATTAATATTTTCTTTATCCTAAGCTGACTAAATAATTAGTATTATACGTATACTTTATATTCTCTATATACTTTATAAAAATATTATTTAATAAAATTTAAACAATCCTGTTACAATTTATTCATCTTTTTCACCTTTTTTACTTTCTTCTACTTCATTTATTATTATGTTCCAATTTGTAAAAATAATTTTACTTTTATAAATAATTAAATAAATTTCTATACTTAAATTATTTTTAGTGTATACTAGAATAGATAATTAATTAATAACTGAGGAGAATAAAATGAATAAATCATTTAATGAACTTAATTTAAACTCTAATATAGTAGAAGGATTAAAGCTTCAAGGAATTACTTCACCTACAGAAGTGCAAGAATTAACTATTCCTAAAGCTCTAGAAAATATAGATATAATAGCAGAATCTCATACTGGAAGTGGTAAAACATTAGCATATTTATGTCCAATATTCCAAAAGATAAATACAGAAAAAAAAGAAATGCAAGCTATAATATTAGCTCCAACTCATGAGTTAGTTATGCAAATAGATGCACAAATTAAACTTCTTGCAAATAACTCTAATATAGATATTACTTCATTAACAATAATGGGTGAAGCTAATATTGAAAAACAAATAAAAAGACTTAAAGAAGGAAAACCACATATAATAGTTGGTTCATCCGGAAGAGTTCTAGACTTAATAAAAAAGAAAAAAATAACTGCTCATACTGTTAAAACTATTGTTATGGATGAAGCAGATAGCCTTTTAGCTAAAAATAAATCTATAGTAATAAAAGATATAATAAAATCTACAATGAAAGATAGACAACTTATGTTCTTTTCAGCAAGTATAAATCCTACTTCTTTAGAGATTGCTAAATCTTTAGTAAAAGATGTTGAAATAATTAAATCTGAAACTAATTACGTTATTAACCCTAATATTTCTCATATGTACATAACTTGTGAATTTAGAGATAGATTTGAAACACTTAGAAAATTTTTAGCTGCCGAATCACCAGAAAGAGCTATTGTTTTTGTAAATAATAGTACTGAACTTCAAAACATAAACGAAAAGTTAGATTATCATAAAGTTAAATCTACAGCTATCTTTGGAAATGCTTCTAAAGAACAAAGACAACGTTCAATTGAAGCTTTTAGATCTGGTAAATTTAATATATTGGTTTCATCTGATGTTTCTGCTCGTGGACTTGATATTCCAGAAGTTACACACATAATTAATATGGACTTTCCTGGAAATCCTGATGAATACCTACATAGAGCTGGAAGAACTGCTCGTGGAACATTAAGTGGTTCTTCAATATGTATTGGTACAAAACGTGATCTTGAAGCTATTAAAGCTTATCAGAAAGCATTTAAAATAAAATTTAAAGAAATGAAATTATATGGTGGTAATTTAATTTCTGCAAATGAAAATTCTAAAAAAACAACTAAATCAAATAGTAAAGTAAATAAGAAATCAAACAATAAAGCTGTTAATAAAAATAAGTAAAATTATTTTTTAAACAAAACCGAACTATATCATAACTTTATTTAATAAATTTGACATAGCTCGGTTTTTGATTAATTTAGTTATATTTAAACTTCATTTTAAATATAACTGAATTTTTGGTACTTTCTATATTGCAATCAATATTTTCATGTTTATCTAAAATTGTTTTTACTATATAAAGTCCTAAACCCGTTCCACCAGTTTTTCTATTTCTAGATTTATCAACTCTATAAAATGCATTAAATATATATTTTAATTGTTCCTCAGGTATTGATATCCCAGTATTTTCAATCACTAACTCTTCCTTTGATAAATTAATTTTAATAAATTCATTTTCTGGAGAATAAGTTATTGCATTCTTTACAATATTAGTAATTACCTTTTTTATAAGCTTACTATCAGAAAATACTATAACATTTTCATCAATATTTATTTGTAATTTTAAATTTTTTTCATCAATAAAATATCTTAACTCATTAATTACACTGTTCATCACATTACTTAATCTTACATATGTAAAATTATATTTAAATTCTCCATTTTCTCTTTCACTTAAATGTAATATTTCTTGAACTAATTCTTTCATCTTTTGTGTTACATCATAGGATTCTTTTAAATACTTATCTCTATCCTTATACTTTCCAATATTATAAATCATTCCTTCTAATTGTCCACTTATTATAGTAATTGGTGATTTTAATTCATGTGAAATAGTTGCAACAAATTCTCTTCTTTCTTTTTCAAGCTTTCTTTCCATTTCAATTTCCTTAGTAAGCTTAAAATTAATCTTTTCCAATTGTTCAAATGCTTCTTTTAAATTTTTATTCATTAAATTTAAGCTATTAGAAAGCTCCCCTATTTCATCTTTCCCATTAATTTCTATAGTATTATTAAAATCCAAATTTGCCATCCTTTTAGCTACCTTATTTAATTTTATCAAAGGTCCACTTATTAATATTGAATAAAGACTTGAAATAGCAAATGATATAATTATTATTGATAATATTGCAAAAGGTAAAAATAATTCAATACTATCAGTTGCTTCTTCTTGTGGTTTAACAGGAAAGTGAACTATCATATTATATACATCATTTAATTTTTTTATATAAACAGCTTTATCTATATTTAAACTCTTATTTTTATTAATAAGATTATATACAAACTTATTTGTATCAATATCTTCATTTTTGTTAATGTTTATATTATATTGTTGAAATCTATTAAATTCTACATAAGAAACATGGTTGCCTAAAAAAGGAATCTTATTAGGTGAGTTTGCACCTTCTCTAAATGAAGAATAAATAACTTCATTAATTAAATTATTTCCATCCTTTTTTACAAGTAAAATATCTAAATTATTTTCATAAGAAAATTTATCTAATACTTCATCTATATCTATTTCTTCATTATTTAATAATTCATATTTCAACTCTTTTATTTCTTCATTAATATTATTAACCTTATAAAATTCATAAACCTTTGGCATAAAAAGATACATAGATATATATAACAAACTAAAAGCTATTATTATAGTTAAGCTACTCCATAAAAATAACTTTTTCTTTATACTTAAGTTTTTCCACTTATTTTTCAAGAACATATCCTACACCTTTTATGGTTTTTATATAATCCTTCTTAATTTTTTTTCTTATATTTTTCATATGAGCATCAATAACCCTAGTATCCCCAAAATACTCATATCCCCATATCTTTTCTATTAATTTTTCTCTAGAAACTACCTTTGGATAACTAGCAAGCATTAACTTTAATATATTAAATTCCTTTAATGTTAGCTCGATTTCCTCATCATCTACATAAGACTTAAACTTTTCTAAATCTAACTTTAATCCTTCAAATTCTAATATATCTTCATTTTTTTCTTCTTTATTTTTTCTTTTTAAAACAGCTTCAACCCTCTTTACTAATATATTAAAAGAAAATGGTTTGCTAATATAATCATCTGCATCTAAATCGAACCCTTTTATTTCACTTTCTTCATCATCTAATGCAGTTAAAAATATAATTGATACTTGTTTATTTAAATTTTTTATCATCTTACATAATGAATATCCATTTAATTTTGGCATCATTACATCTAAAATTACTAAATCATATTTATTCTTTTTAAATTTTTCATATCCTTCAACTCCATCATTAGCCATATCAACTTTATATCCCTGAGAGGACAAAAATTCTACTATTAATTCCTGTATTTGATTATCATCTTCTACAACTAATATTTTATAACTCATATTTCCTCCATAACTTTTTTATATATTTAATTTTAGCATAACATTTTTAAATTCTTCTTAAATTCATTTAAATTTCAAATGTAAAAGTATTATTAAATTTATTATATAAGTTATTTTAATATTTAAAATTTAATATAACTATAACATATCAATATAGGAGATATAAAATTATGTTTTTCAACAGAAAAAATACTAATTTATTTTTTAAATTTACACTTTTATTCCTTTTCTTATTTTTACTTAAGATTATTCCTTTTAATGCTGGCTTTGAAGATTCTATTGATTATTTAAACAATATATCTTTTCCAATTTCTTCACATTTTAAATTAAATAAAGATAATAAATTAAAATTTAAGAGTTCATCTTCTTGTCTTAATGATACTCTTAATAAATATAAATCACACTTAAACTTTATAAATTCTCATAACAAAGCTATTAAAGCTAAAAATGACTTTATTAAACTAAGTGATGAAGAAATATCTTCATATTCCATGCTAAGTTATAATGAAAAAATTTCACTTCTTAACAATACGAACTATTCTTTAGAAGATCGAATTCATATTTTTTTAGGAAGTGATTTAGAAAATTTCAGCTTAGTTTATTATAATATATCAACAAAAGAAAAAGTTAGTATTAATGAAAATAAAGAATTTAAACCTGCAAGCACTTATAAACTTGGATTAAATGCCTTAATATATAATTTATCTTTAAATGGTAAATTAAATCTTAATGATACTATAACTTTCGAAAATTGTGATTATGAAGATGGTACTGGTTTACTTTGTTCTAAGTCTTCAATTGGAACATATACAATTCAAGAATTACTTGATTTATCAATTATATATTCTGATAATATAGCATCAAATATGCTTACAAGATATTTATGTGGACGTGATGAAGTAAAAAAAGAACTCTATTCATTATTAAATATAAATTATCCATATTCTAAAAGTACTATAACTGCTGATATTGAATATAGAATTTTAATGTATATTTATGATAATAAAAATTTACCTGAATTTAATCATCTAATAGAAGTTTTAACTAAAACTGAATTTCATGATAGACTTGATAAATATATTCCACAAGAAATAGTTGCTCATAAAATAGGTAGTAATGAATCTTACATCCATGATGTAGGAATAATTTTTAGTGATAGTCCTTATATTTTAGTTATTTATACAAATGGACTAGCCTATCCAGATGAAAAAATAGCTCAAATTTCAAAAGCTATTTATAATAATTATAATTAAATTTACAAACTAATTCGAAAATCATCTATTAATAAGGAATTATTTATTGTATAATTTTTCTATATAAACTATAAATTAACTTTAATTGAGGTGATATACAATGAGTAACAAAAAGAAAAAGAAACTTTCTGTAGCAGAACAAAAAGCCGAAAAATATATATACTACGGTACTATAATTGGCTTAATTTTAGGAGTTATCTTAGGCTTTATTGGATTTATTTTAACAGACAATATGTTTTGGATTGCACTATCTCCATTAATTCTTTTATTTGTTGGATTAGGAATAGGAGCTATCTTAGGCAAAAACAAAAACTTAAACACTAATAAAAAAGTGGTAAAAAAACAACCTCATAAAAATAAATAGGGTATAGTCCTTTTAGTGTTGAATAACTCTAAAAGGCATGTCCTTATTTATTTTTATTATTTTATAATTTACTTATCTTTTATATCTTCACTATTATTTTCTTCTTTATAAATACTTTTGCTTATTATTCCTTCATTAATAAATTTACTTTCTTTTTTCTCATTAATATTCTTAAGTCCTTTAAACTTTAACATTACTGTATCATATCCACCACACAATATTAAAACTACTACTAATGCATTAATGAATAATCTATAATAACATTCAACATTATTCCACACACATCCTGTTGCAACTCTTTCTATTGATAAATGAGCTATTGCTAATATTAATGTGTATATTTTAGTTGGTATCTTTTTAATAAGTGGAAAATCCTTAGTTATAAATACTATTAATTCTACTGCTATTAATGTTCCTGTAAATGAAGCTAAAAAGTCAGTAGTTAGAAAATCAGTTATCTCCATTTTATTAATCCCCTCCTTTCCCCAATCCCCTACTAAATAATAAATGCAACTAATATTATTTATGTTACTTAAATTTTGTTTGATTTATTTTCAAAAAATATCATCTAACCTTTAAATCAGATGATATTTTTACTTTATTTTATATTTTACCTTTAGATATCAAATCTTTTATTATATTCTTTGGCTTAAATCCAGTTAAACGATGTATAAATTGTCCATCCTTTAATAAAACTAATGTTGGAATAGATTTAATATTAAAATAACTTGTTAAGAATTTAGAATTATCTACATTAATTTTTACAATTTTAATATTTCCCTCTTCATTATTAATTTCTTCTAATAATGGAGAAAGCATTTTACATGGTCCACACCATTCTGCATAAAAATCCACTAAAACTAAACCATCTTTCACTTCATTTATAAAATTTGATTCATCTATAACTTTCATTTTTATTCACCTCTATTCTGGATTTACTATTTATCCTTAATTAATTATATTCATTTAATCAATTAATGTTAATTAAGTTATTTTTATGAACTAATACTATTAAAAATTAAAGCAATACTAAAAAGTACTGCTTTAATTTTTTATCACTTATATAGTTTTAATCCATTCACATGCTAATTTAAACCAACTAGCTACATGAGTATTTATATGTTCACTTGCATCTTTCCTTGCTGTAACTTCTTCACATAATCCTAACCCATGTACACCATTTGGATAAATGTGCAATTCAAACTCAATCTTATTTGCAGCTAAAGCATTTGAAAATAACAATGAATTTTGAACTGGAACTGTTCCATCATCAAAAGTATGCCATAAGAATGTCTTTGGCGTTTTATTAGATACTAACTTTTCTAAAGAAAGCTCTTCCCTTCTTATTTCACCTTCCTTTTCCCCTAATAAATTATCAAATGATCCTCTATGTGCAAATTCTCTACTTGATATAACAGGATAACATAATATCATTGCATTTGGCTTAATTTCATTATTTTTTAATTCTAGTGATTCTTTAATTATTTCATTATCCCATAATACACCTAAACTTCCTGCCAAGTGACCACCAGCAGAAAAACCACAAACTATAACCTTTTTAGTATCAACATTCCACTCCTCTTCTTTTTCACGCACATATCTAACTGTTTCAGCTAACTCCAATAATGATGCTGGATACCTTACTGGTGCTATACTATATCTTATCACTATAGCATTAAATCCTTGTGCCACAAATTTTAATGCTATTGGCTCTGCTTCCCTATCAGATGTAAATTCATATCCACCACCTGGACAAATTATAATTGTTTCTCTTTTTTTATTTAAATTTATTTCTTTACTATTTGCAGGTATATATGCACTTATAACTGCATCACTATTTTTTAACCTTTTACTAATATCTCTTATTTTTAATTTCTCATATATCATTTCTCTACTCCTTAAATACACCTTTTAATATATATTTTATTTTAATTACTTTATATATACAATATAAAATATTAGTTCAAAATTACCTTGATTTATTAGAATTTAATAAACTACCCTATTTTTCCCCGAATTTTTAGCCTCATATAATGATTTATCTGCTAATGATATATTTTCCTCTAATGTCATCTTGTTAAGATTAAAATTTTTAACTCCAATACTACTAGTAACTTTAATCAATTTATTATTTACATTAATATTTAACTCTTCAATATTGCGCCTTATTCTTTCAATTATATCTTTATAATTATTAATTTCATCTTTAATTATTGCAATAAACTCTTCACCGCCATATCTTCCAAGTATATCTTCATTACTAATTGATTTTCTTATGACATTAGATACTTCCTTTAATACTTTATCACCTGCAATATGACCATAAATATCATTTACTTTTTTAAAATTATCTATATCAATCATAGCAATATAATATTTTTCTTTATTAAAATCTAAATTTTGTTTTAATAAATTTATATTTTCTATTACCTTACCTCTATTAAAAATCCCTGTTAATGAATCATAATTTGAGTTATATTTTAATTTTTTATATAAAAAATAATTTTCTAAAGCAATTGCAATATATGTTGATAACATTTTTAATGTTGTTAAATCTTTTAAATCATATGAATTTTTTTCATAACATTGAAGCGATAACGCACCTTTAACCTTATCCTTTATTATCATTGGTACAACCATTAATGAATTAGCTTTATTTTTCTTTAAATTAATTTCCCCTAAATATTTATCATAATTTTTAATATATTTATATCCATCTTTCTTTATATCATTAATAATTAAATCTTTCTTATGCTTAATACTATAAATAACAAATTTATTTTCATATAGATTTACATTATCCAAATCAATTATTTTACCCTCTTTAATTACACCCTGATATTGAAATGCTTCTCTTTTTTCATTATAAGTTAATATTTCTATAGAATCACACCTTATAACTCTCATTATTTCTTTAGAAATAACATTAAAAATATTATCTTCATTAAGGTTTAACATTATTTTTTGTCCTATCTCATATATAAGCTTATTTTGCTCATATAACACCTTATAGTTTTTATTAGCATCTAAAATATTTAAATTTACTTTTAATTGTTTAATTTGTTCTAATACTTCTATTGCTTCCTTATACCTTTCAATAGATATATATATACTTGCTAACTTTTTTTAAGTATTATTAATAATTCTAAATCATTAAGCTCTTCTGCTAATTTTATTCCCTTAATTATTAATTGAATAGATTCCAAATATTTATGTTTTATATCTTCATTTTCCATATTCTTAGAAATAATATATGATTGATTACTTTTTAACCTTTTAAACTTATTTTTTAAATCACTATATTTTGTAATCATATATTTAATACCTCATTATTATCTAGTGAACTACTACTTATTTATTGCTACTTTCTTAATATCAATATATCAATCATATTATACCATATATATCTATTTAATAAATTTATTTACATAATAATTAAAAAGATGTCGCATTAAGACTAAATACAAACACTATATTGTGTATAAAAGTTTTAGTACGACATTTCCTTAATCAATTATATTGTCATTAACGATTATTTACTAATATTACTTATATTTCTATTTCATTTTCATCTAATTTTCCTTCATCACTAGTTAACATTTCTATAGGTAATGTTGATTTAAAAATTACTTCTTCCTTTACAACCTCAAATAATACTAATGATGGATATGATATTTCTAATAAATATTACAATAACATATAAATCAATCTATTCCTCATAAATTTTTATTTATATTTTTAATTCTATTCAAAGTATAAATATTTATAATACAAATAAAATAAAATTAAATTTACCTTATTTTAAATCAAATATGATATAATTGATATTATTTATATAAATTAAACTAACGACGAGGTACTATTAATGAAAAATTTGAAAATTTATTTTACATCAGACCTTCATGGATATGTTTATCCAACTGATTATGTAGAAAGAAATGAAAAAAATATTGGTTTGCTTAATATAATTAATCATTTCAATAA
>JABLTL010094203.1_pt1 | contig 34548 bp, 30 predicted proteins | sample 7160151 | NCBI WGS metagenome assembly JABLTL01 (sample SAMN14651223, study PRJNA627086) | human gut metagenome | isolation source: feces | host: Homo sapiens
TTGTCTCAGCAACTTAACTGTAACACAGGATTTTCCATTCGTCACTTATTTTTTATTGCCAACTGTAACACATCTATTGTAAACCTACATCAATTTTTTTCTAAATTTTAAAAAAAATATTGTATTTTAAAGAGTTTTATATTATAATATTAAGAGTATTGTATGCCACGCTTTGGGGCGTGTAAACGGGCGGGTCCTGTGCGAAAGGCAGCCATGAACCATGTCAGGCGGGGAACCGAGCAGCATTAAGTGGATTTGCCCTTGCGCCGCAGTCAATCGGTTCGTTTACACACCCGAGGGTGTGGCGTATTTTTTTTATATTCTAAAAAGGGGTGCGTTTTTTGTATCAGGCATTGTACCGCAAATACCGCCCTGCAACCTTTAGCGAGGTGTACGGGCAAGAGCATATTACCAAAACCCTGCAAAACAGCTTGGCTGCTGGCAAGGTTTCTCACGCCTATTTATTTACCGGCACCCGCGGCACGGGTAAAACCTCCTGTGCTAAAATTTTGGCCAAGGCTGTTTGCTGCTTAGAACCCCAAAATGGCGAACCTTGCGGGCACTGCGCCGCCTGCCGCGCCATTGCCGAGGGCGCCGCTACCGATGTTTTAGAAATTGACGCCGCCTCGAACAACGGCGTAAACGATATTCGTGAGCTGCGCGAGCAGGTTCATTTTTTGCCCGCCGCGTTAAAATACAGGGTTTATATTATCGACGAAGTTCACATGCTTTCTGCCAGCGCCTTTAATGCGCTTTTAAAAACGCTGGAGGAGCCGCCGGCGCACATTGTGTTTATTTTAGCCACCACCGAGGTGCACAAGCTGCCGGCTACCATTCTTTCCCGCTGTCAGCGGTTTGATTTTAAACGCTTAGAACCGGCCGTACTTTGCCGCCGAATGCAATATATAGCTAATAAAGAGGGCTTTACTTTAACCGAGAGTGCGGCCGAGCTGATTGCCGGTTTGGCCGATGGCGGCATGCGGGACGCCCTTTCTATTTTAGATCAATGCTCCTCCTGCTACAACGAAATTACCGACGAAGTTATTCTTTCGGTTTGCGGCATTGCCGGGTCGGAGGTTACCTGCCGTTTGGTGCAGGGTATTTCTGAGGGCAACACAGCGGCCGTTTTAAACCTTTTAGATGAACTTTACAAAAATTCGGTAGACTTAAAAAAGCTGTTATTTGAGCTGGTTACCTGCTACCGCAATTTAATGATTTTAAAAACCGTGCGGGAAAATCGTAGTTTAATTGTTTGCTCGAATAAAGAGTACGAAACGCTAAAACAGCTGGCCGAAGGGCTTAGCCTTTCTAACATTTTGCAAAAGCTTTCTACCCTGCAGGCGCAGGCCGAGGGCCCCGGCGCGTTGACCCGCGCCGACGCCGAGTTGGTTTTGGTTAAGCTTTGCGTGCCAGAACGAAACGGTTCCTTAGCCGGGCTGGAAAAACGCGTTGCTGCGTTGGAGGAAAAATTGGCCTACAGCTTACCGCCGCAAGGCGCAGTGCAGCAGGGCACAAACCCCGCCGGTGCAACAGCCGCAGCAGGGCAGGCCGCGCCGGTTTACCCGGCTTACGGTTCTGCCTCGGTAAACGAAGCAAAACCGGGCCCGGAGCTCAAAACCCAGCCGCAGCCCGTTGCTGCGAACGAGCCTTTGCTGCCCGAACCGCCCTTGCCGGAGCCGCCGCAATTTGAGCCGGCCGAGGCCCCGCTGCCGGAGCCGCCGCAAGGTGCGATACCAGTAGTGCCCGAACCGCCAACCGCGGCCGCACACCCCGCCGCCCCGCCGGCAGAAAGTGCTGAGATGCCGGTTTTGGTGCAGCGCTGGCCCGAAATATTAGAGGTTTTGCGCAGCAGCTGCCCGCTGCTTGCCGGGGTGTTGCGTGGCTCTAAAGCCTACACCAAGGGCACCCGACTGTTGGTGGATTGCAAGCTGACCCAGTTCCGTGAAATGATTAATTCCGACGCAAAGTACCGTGACTATTTAAAACACGCCGCTGCGCAAGTGTTGGGCGTTGCCTACAATTTAGGGCCTTATCATCCCGAAAAGTACGCCGCGCAGGAGCCGGACCCGCTGGCGCAGTTTGCAAAGTCGTTAGAAAATAAAAATTTTAATGAATAAACTAAAATCGTTCATGATGAATGAATTTAAATTTAAGGAGCAGTTAAAATGAAAGTTCGTATTCCAAACCAGGGCCCCAGCCGAAACGATATGTTAAAGCAGGTTCAAAAAATGCAGGAGGATATGGCTGCATTGCAGGAGGATTTAGATAATCGGGAATATGAGGCTGTTGCAGGCGGCGGAGCCGTTACCGTTAAGGTAAACGGCAAGCACTTAATTACCTCGCTGCACATTAAGCCCGAGGCGGTAGACCCGGAGGACCCCGAAATGCTGGAGGACCTAATTACCGTAGCGGTAAACGAGGCCGTTGAAAAAGCAACCAAAACCGCCGAGGAAGAAATGTCGGCCGTTACGGGCGGACTGAATATTCCGGGTATGCCGGGGATGTTTTAATGGCTTATTCGGTAGTGCCGCTGGACCGCTTGACCGAGCAGTTTGAGCGCTTGCCCGGAATTGGCCACAAAACGGCCGCCCGGCTGGCTTATTATATGATCTCCCGCTCGGAGCAGGAGGTTCAGGATTTTTCAACCATTTTGTTAGAGGCTAAAAAAAATATTCGCTATTGCAAATGCTGCCAAAATTTAACCGACAGTGAGCTTTGCTCGGTTTGTGCCGATTCGGGCCGGGATCGCTCGGTTATTTGCGTGGTAGAGGACCCGCGGGATGTTATGGCCTTTGAGCGCACGCGTGAGTATAACGGTCTGTACCATGTGCTGCACGGCGTGATTTCACCCATGGACGGGATCGGCCCCGATTCGCTGCGTATTAAAGAGCTTATGGCCCGCCTTTCCGGCACCGAGGTGCAGGAGATTATTATGGCAACCAACCCCACGGTAGAGGGCGAGGCCACCGCCAGCTACATTTCCCGCCTGGTGCACCCAATGGGCATTACCGTTACCCGCCTAGCCTACGGTATTCCGGTAGGCGGCGATTTAGAATATGCCGACGAAGTAACCCTTTCCCGCGCGCTGGAGGGGCGGCGGGAGCTTTAAATTATGGCCAAGCCTAAAAGCTTAAAGCCGAACCTAAGGGCTTTATGCGAACCGCAAAGGGTTAACGCCTAACAAACGAATTGTAAGGAGGAACCGCATGTTTGATACAAAATTAACTGCCCATTTGGCAGAGCTTTCTAAATTAGAATTTACCCCCGAGGAGCTTGAGAAAATAACCGGGGAGATGGACGCCATTGTAGCGTTGATGGATACCGTTGCCGAGGCCGAGTGCAACGGCGATTTTGCCGCGGTAGAACCCAAAGGCTTAAACGAGCTGCGGGCCGACGAACCCAAGCCCTCTATGAACCGGGAGGAGCTTTTGGCTAACGCCGAGGAAAGGGAAGACACCTACTTTAAGGTGCCTAAGGTGGTTTAAATGAGCTTAGAACAATTCATTTTAACGGCCAACCTTAAAACCTTGGCCGAGGGCTTAAAAAACAAAGAGTTTACCGCAGCCGAATTAACTGCGGCCTACTTAAACCGCACCAAAGAAAAAAACGGGGAGCTAAAGGCCTACATTACCGTAGACGAGGAAAACGCCCTGGCCGCTGCTAAGGCTGCCGATGAAAAGCTGCAGCAAGGGGGTGCCGCGCCGCTGTGCGGTATTCCGCTTGCGGTAAAGGATAATATTTGTACCAAGGGCCTGCGCACCACCTGCGCCTCTAAAATGCTGGAGCATTTTGTGCCCCCGTACAACGCAACGGTAATCAACCGTTTGCAGCAGCAAAACGCCGTTATTTTGGCAAAAGCGAATATGGATGAATTTGCAATGGGCGGCTCCTCCCAAACCTCTTACTTTGGCGGGGTACGCAACCCGTTTGATGTTACCCGTGTTACGGGCGGCTCCTCCGGCGGGTCGGCGGCGGCGGTTGCCGCGGCAATGTGCCCGGCGGCCTTAGGGTCCGATACCGGCGGTTCTATTCGCCAGCCCTCGGCCTTTTGCGGGGTTACCGGCTTAAAGCCAACCTACGGTACGGTTTCGCGGTACGGGTTAATTGCCTTTGCCTCGTCGTTAGACCAAATTGGCCCCATTGCCAACAGCGCGGCCGATTGCGCCCTGCTGCTAAACGCCATTGCCGGGCCGGATGAAAACGACGCAACCGCTAAAAATCAGCCGGTGCCGGATTATACCGCACTTATTGGCAGCAGCCTAAAGGGCAAAACAATTGGTCTGCCAAAAGAGTTTTTTGCCGCCGGGCTGGATGACAGCGTAAAACAGGCGGTTTTAGCGGCAGCCGAGTTTTACAAAGCGCAGGGCTGCAAGGTTCAAGAGGTTTCGCTGCCCAGCTTAAAGTACGCCGTTGCGGCCTATTACCTAATTTCCTCGGCCGAGGCGGCCAGCAACCTTTCAAGGTTTGACGGCATTAAATACGGCCACCGCAGCGGGGTTGGCCGTACCTACAACGACCTGATTAAAAACTCCCGCCGTGAAGGCTTTGGGGAGGAGGTTAAGCGCCGCATTATGCTGGGCAACTACGCGCTTTCCAGCGGATATTACGACGCTTACTACAACAAGGCCGTGCAAATCCGCGGCAAATTAAAAGCCGAATACGACGCTATTTTAAAAAATTGCGATTGTATTTTAACCCCAACCGCGCCAACCCCCGCCTACAAAATTGGCCAGCAGGAGAATGACCCGGTTAAAATGTACTCGGCCGATATTTGCACCGTTACGGCAAACATCTCCGGTCTGCCGGCCATTTCTACAACCTGCGGGTACAGTGAAAACGGCCTGCCAATTGGCATGAGCATTACCGGGCGCGCCTTTGCCGAGGCCGAAATTATTGCCGTGGCCGACGCCTTTGAAAAATCTTTTGTTAGCAGGAGGGCCGAAGTATGAAATATACTACCGTAATCGGGTTAGAAATTCACGCCGAAATGTTAACAAAGTCTAAGGTTTTTTGCAGCTGCGATGCCAGCTTTGGCGGGGAGGAAAATACCCGAGTTTGCCCCCGCTGCTCCGGCATGCCGGGTACGCTGCCGGTGTTTAACCGCGGCGCGGCTGAGTTAGCCGTTAAGGCCGGTTTGGCCCTTGGCTGCCAAATTAACCGTTACAGCGCGTTTGACCGCAAAAATTACTTTTACCCCGACCTGCCAAAGGCCTACCAAATTACCCAGTTTGCGCACCCCATTTGCGTAAATGGCGGGGTAGACATTGGTGGAAAAACCATTCGCATTAACCGTATTCACATAGAAGAAGACGCCGGCAAGCTGGTGCATGATGAAAGCGAAAATGTTTCGTTAGCCGATTATAACCGCTGCGGAATTCCGCTGATCGAAATTGTTACCGAGCCGGATATTCGCAGTGCCGAGGAGGCCCGTGCGTTTGTAGAGCAGGTTGCGCTGCGGCTGAAGTACGCCGGAGTTAGCGATTCAAAAATGGAGCAGGGCTCTTTGCGGTGCGATGTTAATATTTCTATTATGCCGGAGGGTGCAACCGAGTTTGGTACCCGTACCGAAATTAAAAATTTAAACTCCCTGCGGGCTATTGTTCGCGCTATTGAGTACGAATATTCCCGGCAGGAGGATCTGCTGGAGTGCGGCGAGCCGGTAATTCAGCAAACGCTGCATTTTAACGACGCTACCGGCACTACCCGCGCGCTGCGCTCTAAGGAGGAGGCGCACGATTACCGCTACTTCCCGGAGCCGGATATTCCGCCCGTTATTTTAAGCGAGGAGGATATTACCCGCATTGCCAACAGCATGCCTGAAATGCCGGCACAGCGTATTGAAAGGTACCAAAACGCCGGGCTTTCGCAGGTTGACGCCGAAAATATAGCGGGCGATAAAGCCCTTTCCGATTTTTATGACACTGCCGTTTCGGCCTACCCCAACGCAAAATCGGTTGCGGCCATGATTTTAGTAGAGCTGCAGCGCCGCATGAACGATGCCGGCCTTTCGGCCGAACAGCTAACCATGAACCCGGCCGAGCTGGGCGCCCTTTGCAAAATGGCCGATGAGGGCACCGTAAGCCGCGCCGCCGCAAAGGATATTTTGCAGCAGATGATGCAGGATTCCCGCCCGGCGATTGAAATTGCCAAGGAGCAGGGCCTGCTCATGAGCAACGATACCTCGGCCGTAGAGGCTGCCGCCGACGAGGTGATTGCCGCCAACGAAAAGGCCGTTAACGAGTACCGCAGCGGCAGCGAAAAGGTTTTTGGCTTCTTGATGGGCCAAATGTGCCGCAAGCTGGGTAAGTCGGCCAACCCGGCGGTAATTAAAACCGTTTTAACCCAAAAATTAAAGGGCTAAACCGGCCGCCTATGCAAAACTTGGCTGCTAATTATAAACGCAGCAGCTAAAATACAACCGGCCAATGCAATTTAAACGGCAACCGATGATTTAGTCGGCCGTTGACAATAAGCAGTTGCTGGGTTATTTGTTGCATTCGGCCGGTAATGCCGCATGTATTTTGAAAGGAGAACTGTGCATGAAGTGCCCCTTTTGCTCTTACGAGGAAAGCAAGGTTATTGACTCCCGCCCCACCGACGAGGGCGAGCGAATTCGCCGCCGCCGCGAGTGCTTAAATTGCCAAAAGCGGTTTACCACTTACGAGGTAATTGAAAGCTTACCGATTATTGTTATTAAAAAAGATAAATCCCGCGAGGTCTTTAACCGCGAAAAGCTGCTCAACGGCTTGCTGCGCGCGTGCGAAAAACGCCCCGTTTCGTTAGAGGATTTGGAAAAGCTGATAGACGGTATTGAGCTTTCGCTGCAAAACTCACTGGACCGCGAGGTTTCCAGCGAGCGCATTGGGGAGCTGGTTATGGACGGGCTAAAGGACATTGACGAGGTTGCTTATGTTCGATTTGCCTCGGTTTACCGCCAGTTTAAAGATATTGGCACTTTTATGACAGAGCTGAACAAGCTGCTCTCCTCTAAATAATTGTTTATTTTTGAGTAGGTTGAACGGTTGCGTGCTGCGTGCAGCATGAGGAAAGTCCGGGCTTCACAGGGCAGGATAACGGCTAACGGCCGCCGGGGGCGACCCCAGGGCAAGTGCAACAGAAATATACCGCCGTTTTGCGGGCTTTGGCTTAGGCCATTGACTGCGCCTTTTGGCGCGGCCCCGCACGGTAAGGGTGGAAAGGCGAGGTAAGAGCTCACCGAACGCGCGGGTAACTGCGCGCTCCTGTAAACCCTATCCGAAGCAACACCAAGTAAAGCAATACGCCGGCCCGGCGTGCTTTGAAAGGTGGCTGGAGCTGTATTGAGCAATCAACAGCCAAGATAGATAACCGTTCACGACAGAACCCGGCTTACAGACCTACTCAATGATAATATAATTTGCTGAAAAGCAGCAAAAATGCCCCGGCGTTCCTTAAAATTGGGAACACCGGGGCATTTGTATATCATTTTTAAATTGAAACCAAACACGGTTGGGGGAACGCTTTTGCCGGCATAAACTAAAAGTAAAGCCCGGCCGGCGCGTTCAATGGAGCAAATAAAAGAACCTTGGTTAAGCACCGGACGAGCTTTAAGTTTTAAAAGGTAAGGCTTAAGTTAAAATTTTTAAAGGGGTTTATTCGGCCAAGGCAGCCTGCTTTAGCCCCTTGCGGCGGAACAGGTGACACACTACACCAACAACCAACCCGGCGGCTGCAGGGCAAACCCAACCAAGGCCAAGGCTGTTAAATGGCAGGTGGGTGCCTAAGCGGTTTAAGGTGCTTAAAACCGGAACTTCCGGCAACCCGTAAGGCAGGGCTGCAATAAGGTCAAACAAGGCCGAAACCAGGGTAAAGGCGGTAACGCTAATGTAAACCGCTTTGTCGTGCAAAAACAGCTTGCCAAACAGCGCCAGCAAAATAATGGTAATAGCTAAGGGGTATAAGAACATTAATACCGGCAGCGACCAGGCAATAATAGCGTTTAAGCCAATGGTAGAAATAAAGAAGGAAAGTACGCAAAACCCAATGGCCCAGGCCTTGTAGCTTGGCCCGTTCGGGAATAGCTTGCAAAACATTTCGCCGCAGCTGGTAATTAGCCCTACGGCGGTTTTTAAGCAGGCCAAGGTTACAATAACGGCCAGCACAATGCCGCCAACGCCTTTAAAGTAGTGTGTTGCAATTAGGTTTAAGGCAGCGCCGCCATCCTCCGAAAGGGGGTAGGCCACGCAGCTTTGCGCGCCAACAACGGCCAGCATAATGTAAATAACAGCCATAATAAAACAGCCAAAAAGGCCGGAACGCAGCGTGTTGCTGGCAATGTGCTCCGGCTTTTCTACGCCAAGCTCACGAATGGTGGTAATCACAACAATGCCAAAGGCTAAGCTGGCTAAAGCGTCCATGGTGTTGTAGCCCTCAATAAAGCCTTTAAAAAAGGCACCGGTTTGGTAGTCCGGCTGCGGGGCAACCGTTGCGGTAGAGCCAATGGGGTTCATTAAGGCGGTAACAATTAACAGTGCTAAGCTTAAAAGGAACAGCGGGGTAAGCAGCTTACCCACCCAGGTTAAAATTTTGCCCGGCTTTAGTGAGAACCACAAAACAGCGGCAAAAAATAAAAACGCAAAAATCCAAATGAGCCAATTGGCCGTGCTCTCGTTTTGCAGCATGGGCTTTATACCAACCGAAAAGGAGGTAGAGGCGCAGCGCGGAATGGCAAAAAACGGGCCAATGGTTAAGTACAGCGCGCAGGTAAAAAACATACCGTAGCCGTGGCTTACCCGGCTGCTCATTTGCAGCAGACTTTCGCTACGGCTCATGCCCATGGCCACAACGCCCAGCAGCGGCACGCCAACGCCGGTAATAATAAAGCCAATTACAGCCGGCCAAACCTGCGAGCCGGCCGATTGCCCCATAAACACCGGGAAAATTAAATTCCCCGCGCCGAAAAAGAGGCCGAATAGCATACTGCCAACGGCAAAGGTCTCTGATACATTTAATCGTTTTTTCATTTGCTTCCCTTCAACTTCACAAAAAATTGGTATAGCGCACAGGCGCAGGCTTTTGCAGCCAATGCGTTATCAAAAAATTATATCATAATTTGTTAACAATTGCAACTTAAATAAATTAAAAGAGAAGGGGATTTCAGGAAAAACCGAAACTATTTAAAAGTGTGGCTGCCGTTTTTAGCGCCAAAAAAGCCGTTTTACCCAAAGCCGTTTAAAAAATTGCTTTTTTTGTTGCAAAAAGGCTTGACTTTTACTTTTAAAAATGGTAAACTATTTAAGCCGCATGCCGTGGGTTAAGTGCGCCCTTTTTGCAGCGCCCCCAAAAGCAGCGAGACTTTTTTATTAAGGCAGGTGCCACCAATGTACGCTATTATTGAAACCGGCGGAAAGCAGTACCGTGTTCAAAACGGGGATGTTCTTTTTGTAGAAAAGCTGAACGCAGCTGAGGAAGAAAGCATCCAGTTTGAAAAGGTTATTGCAGTTTCCAACGAGGACGGCGCTTTAACCGTAGGCAAGCCCTATGTTGAAGGTGCAGTAGTTTCCGGAAAGGTTCTGAAAAACGGTAAGGGTAAGAAAATTACGGTTTTCACCTACAAACCTAAAAAGAGCAGCTCCAGAAAATTAGGCCACAGACAGCCCTACACAAAGGTTCAAATTGAAAACATTGCCCTTGCAAAATAATTTAGTATGACAACTGTTCAGTTTTATTGCTCCGGCGGGCAGCTTACCGGTTTTTTGGTAAGCGGGCACGCTACCCAAACTGCAAATGATGAAAACGGTCGGCTGGTATGCGCGGCAATTTCCTCCGCGGCATACATGGCGGCCAACACGCTAAGCGAGGTTTTAGGTTTGCAGCTAAACGCCCAGGTGCAAAACGGTAAAATGCAAATTAAATTGCTTACCGATTTTGAAAACGCCCAGGTGGTTTTAAAAGGCTTTCGCCTGCATTGCGAGCAATTAGCAAAGCAGTACAAGGGCTCAATTACCGTTTATTCGGAGGTGTAAATTAAAATGTTACAGGTAAATATTCAACTTTTTGCGCATAAAAAAGGTATGGGTTCTACCAAAAACGGCCGCGACAGCGAATCGAAACGCTTAGGCGTTAAGCGTGGCGACGGTCAATTTGTTTTGGCCGGCAACATTCTTGTTCGGCAGCGTGGCACCCATTTTCATCCGGGTAATAATGTTGGCATAGGCTCTGATGACACTTTGTTTGCTTTAAAAGACGGCAAAGTTAAATTTGAGCGCTTAGGCCGCGACCGCAAAATGGTTAGCATTGTTGCGGAATAATTTAGTTTTTGCAAAGCCCTGCCGTTTGGTGGGGCTTATTTTTGTTATTTTGCTTTGGCGGGGGAATGGCGCTGGTTTACGCTTTGGCCAAAAACAAATAAGGCTAAGGGTGCGCCTTGTTAAAAAAATAAGCCGTTATTTTTCCTTTTTAGGCTGCACAGTTTTAAAAGCCAAAATTTTGTAGGCGGGTGCGGTAAAAACGCAGGCAATTCCAACAAATTACGAAGGCTTTTAACAGGAGTTTTATTTTGGTTTAAAAATTGGCTTATTTGCGTTTGTACAATTCGGCAATTTTACAAGAGCCTAAGGCCCTAAACAAAAATGGCCCGCGCTTTAAAACGCGGGCCAATAAAAAGCCTAACGGTTATTGCGCAAGCCGCCCGGTTTAACGGGGCGGCTGCATTTTTTTAACTGTTTTCCGGGTGCTCCTCGGCCGCTTTAATGCGTTTATACATATCCTGCATTTGGCGGTCAATTTCGGCAATTTTTCCGGCACATTCCAGCATTTCCTCATTCATGCCAACCGGCAAGCGCGATTGATCGGCTTTGTAACGAATATCGTGCTCTAAGCTGGCCCAAAAATCCATGGCAATGGTGCGAATTTGAATTTCGGCAATAACATATTCGGTGGTGTTCGAAAGGTAAACGGGAACTTTAATATCTAAATGTAAAGAACGGTAGCCGTTGTAGTTTGGGGCGTTAATGTAATCCTGCCGTTTTACAATTTCTAAGTCGGTCTGGCGCTCTAACCCTTGATGATTTTGAACGCAGAATGCTTATCAACTGCGTAAACCAAGCAAGGACATTTTTGCATTACCCTCTTGAAAAAGTATAACAAATACAGTATAATATAATTAATCGTTTGATTATTACTATAAAGGAGGGAATATATTGCGCACGGTAAACGAAAAAGCCCACAGAGCAAGGCAAATTGAGATTATGGAAAATTGCTTTGAATGCTATGCGGAGGACGGATTTTCCTCTGTTGGAATAAAAGCTATTGCAAAAGCCTGCGGATGTAATAGTGCGACGCTGTATCAGTATTTTGACAATCTCGATGACCTTATTATTCAGTCCACCGAATACTGTATGAGTAAGGTTGAGGACGACTTTATGAAAAAGGCCCCGAAGGATGTGGAGGACTTGTGGCGGTTTATTGACGAGATACCCTATTGGACGGCAAAAAAGCACGGCAAGAAATATCGCCTGATGTATCAGATATATACACACCCGAAATACATAGAACACGGCAAGAAATTCTTTGAGGGTGTAAACGAACGATACACCGAATATGCTAAGAGCTTGGAACCAAAACTGGGGATTCCATACGAAAAACTCACGCCGCTGATTTTCATTCTGATAAGAGCCTGCGTACATTACGCACTGTTTGAGGATGAATTTTATTTGAAATCACAGATAGAAGTGCTGAAGGAAACCCTTGAACTATTCATAATAAAATACAACCCTAATATAATTTCTTGAGGAGGTAGGTATAATGAAAAAACGAATTTTAAGTATAATATTGGCAATATGCTTGGTATTGTCTTGCGTTCCGATAACCGTATTTGCGGCTGATGAAGTGGACGACGAATACGATTTCCACGCATTACTTAATAATTTGAAACCGGGCAATACGATTACATTGGATAAGGACTATAAATGTGCTTTGGGTTTTGACGTCGGCAAAAACGCCACCATTGACCTCAACGGACATGTGATGTATTTTACCGGTCAAGACCATCGTTTTCGCATCGGATTTGATCAATATCAAAACAAAGCATTGACTATAAAGGACAGCAATCCGAACGCAATACATAGCGACGCACAATTAGCAAAATTAGGAATAAGCCGTGAAAACCTTCCTGCTGATGTGAAAGGCGGTGTGATAGTTGCACCCGGTGGAAGCTCCGGCGGCGGTGGCGCTGTATATATTTCCGAAGGCTCCACCTTAAATTTGGAGGGCGGCACAATTTATAACTGCAATACAACAGGCTACGGCGGTGCTGTATATGCCCTTGGCAAATTTAATATGAGCGGCGGCACAATCAGTAATTGCAAGGCGTCAAAAAGCGGCGGCGCTATATGTATTAAAAGTCCGGATGTATTTACTATGAGTGGTGGCACAATTAAGAATTGCAGCGCAAACGAATCCGGCGGTGCTGTTTATAACGAAAAAAGCTTTACTATGTCCGGCGGTACAATCAGTAATTGCAACGCAGTCAAATTCGGCGGCGCTGTGTCTAATGTAGCTTCATTTACCATGACAAACGGCAATATTAAGGATTGCAGTGCTCCTATCGGCGGTGGTGTGTTCACCGGCGGTACTTTCACAATGAACGGCGGCACAATCAGTAATTGTAAAGCAGTCCAATTCGGCGGCGGCGTGTACAACTTAAAAGCCTCAACCAGCGCCGGTAAATTCACTCTTGACGGCGGAACTATAAAAAATTGCAATGCCGACAAAGGCGCAGGTGTTGCAAATATAAGCAGTGATAATGATGTCGCTGATTTTACAATGAACAGCGGTACTATCGACAATTGCAACGCAACATCAATCGGTGGCGGCTTGTACAATGAGGAAACCGGCGTATCTACAATGAACGGCGGCACAATTAAAAATTGCAGTGCTAATATCGGCGGTGGCGTAATTATTAGCGGCGGCGGCATGATTGACGAAAGCACGGGCGAAATTATCCCGACCAGCAGCACAATTAACACCAAGTGTAAATTCAATATGAACGGCGGCTCTATTGAGAATTGCAAGGCGACGTCCAATAACACAAAAGGTTATGGCGGCGGTGTACTTGCCTTTTATGCTACTTTTACCATGAATAACGGCACAATAAAAAATTGCTCGGCGCCTCATAAAGAAAGCGCTTCTGTCTGTCTGTTTGCAAATGCTACTATGTATGCAGATGGCGGTAGTGTTTACGGTCAATCCCTTGTATTCGGTCAAGTAAATGATACTGTTAGCGAAATTACAAATACGGATTCCTCTAAATATACTAAATTCTACAGTTTGGTTGAGAACCAAGGAACCATCAGCGGAGGTGTTTTCTACGGCGGTATAAAGAATACCAAAAACAAGAAGGGTGTTTACGGCAATGTAACCAGCCCGTTCAAAATCGTCACCTTTGACTCAAACGGCGGCAGCTCCGTTCCTGCTCAGTGGCTTGTAAATGCCAAAGGTGCAACGGCACTTAAGCCTACCAACCCCACAAGAGAAAACTACAAGTTTATGGGCTGGTACAAAGGCAATAACGAATACGATTTTACAACGGCTGTTCCGGAAAACACCATCGGTTTTTTCACGCTGACAGCCAAGTGGGTAAAGAAGATCGTATCCACTGAGGATGAATTAAGAGAAGCCCTTGACGCAGGCATTACCTCCATCAAGTTGGTTAGCGACTTCGAGCTTTCAAGTACACTTGACCTGAGCGATAAGGACATTACTCTGGACCTAAACGGTCATATTCTCAAAGGTAATATCAAGCTGTCTGATTCCAGCAATGTAAGAAACCCATCCGAGCTTACCCTGATAGACAGCAATCCGACTGCAACTCATACAAACAGCAAGCTGCCCTTAGGCGGTGTGCTGGATGGGAAAATTACGCTTGATAAAAAATTACTCGGTATCTCAAGCTGCCTTTGCGCCAACGGCGGCACGGTAACCGGGCAGGTTGATTTGAGCGATTCTGCTGCCCAAATCGTCTGCAAAAGCGCTACTCCTACTGCCTTTATGGGCTCTGTGAAAGGTAGCGGCAAAATCTACGGTGGTATGTTCTACGGCGGCGTCACGGAAAGCTGTATCGAGGGAAAAATCGTTACATTTTTAAGCGACGGCCAACCTTACGCCGTTGGTGTTGTGGAAAGCTACCAATGTGCGGTTGCACCGATCGATCCTGTCAAGGATAGGTGCTATGAGGACAATGTAGCGGGCAAACTGAGTGACGAGATGTTTATGCGGTTTTCTCAAAAGTACGAAACCGAACGGTTAGAGCTGAAAGAGAAAATCTCCGCATACCGTAAACGCCTGTCGGAAGTGGATGAAATGCAGCTCGGGAAAGAAAAGTTCATTGCCGCTGTTCGGAAGTTTATGCAGATGGATAAACTCACAGCACCTCTGTTGCAGGAACTCATCGACCGCATTGATGTATACGAAGTAACGGGCACCGGCAAAAACCGCAAGCAGATGATAAAGATACACTATAAGTTTGTCGGGTATCTGGAACTGCCGAGTCTTGCAAGGCAGCACAATTACCGGGAGGAAACCCGAAAAGGCGTCGCCGTAGAGTATGTCCCGAATGCTTTACCGGCATAACAAAAAGAGCAGGATAATCCCTGCTCATACATACAAGAAGATGCAAAATGTAGGCAAAAAGAAATCGAGTGTCCACATCCAACTCTCAGGTTGGTTATGAACACTCGATATGGCTGGGGTGGCAGGATTCGAACCTACGAATGCAGCAGTCAAAGTGCTGTGTCTTACCACTTGACGACACCCCAATGCAGTATAAAATTTTAAACAAAAAGTGGGGTGGATGATCGGGGTCGAACCGACGACCTCCAGGGCCACAACCTGGCACTCTAACCAACTGAGCTACATCCACCATGTTCGGCAAAACACAAAAATTATTATACCAGTTTTTTGCAAATTGTCAACCCCTTTTAAAAGAAAAAATTTAATTTCTCCTGGTTTTTCTGCGTTTTTTTAAATTGTTTTGTTTTTTACGGAAATATCTTTAAAAAAATGTAGAAATCTGCAATGTAATATGGTAATATATAATGTAAGTTTATGGAGTTGTCTACTTTGTAAAAAGACGATATGCGGATGTGAAATCATGTCTAAATTTTTTCGAGCCGATATTCGGCCGGCTTGTAAATACTGCCGTTTTTGCGTTTTGGGCAGCAGCGAGCCAATGCTTTGCAAAAAACGCGGCCCGGTTGAGCCGGAGCAAAGCTGCCGGCGCTTTTGCTACGACCCGGTTAAAAGGGTGCCAAGCAGCAGCCCGGCCCTTGAAAACAACTTTACGGCCGAAGATTTTTTGCTTTAACGAATTGAGGACTGAAAATGCCTGAAAAAGAAAATTATTCTGCCAACCGGGATACCGACCTGGTTATTGGGCGTAACGCCGTAACCGAGGCGCTGCGCTCCGGGCGGGAGATTGATAAAATTTTTATTGCCGCGGGGGAGGTTACCGGTCCGCTGGTGCCCATTGTGCAAAAATGCCGTGCGGCTAAAATTTTGGTTAAAACCGTTCCTGCCAAAAAGCTGGATTACCTTTGCGGGGGCCTGAACCACCAGGGGGTTATTGCCGTGGTTGCGGCGCACACCTACTGCACGCTGGAGGATATTTTGGCGCTGGCGCAAAGCCGGGGCGAGAACCCGTTTATTATTATTTGCGATTGTATTGAGGACCCCCACAATTTAGGGGCAATTATTCGCACGGCAGAGGCCACCGGCGTACACGGAATTATTATTCCAAAGCACCATTCGGCCTCGTTAAACGCTACGGTTGCCAAGTCGGCAAGCGGCGCACTGGAGTATATGAATGTTTGCAAGGTTACCAATTTAGCCGCCACAATAGACTGGCTTAAAGAGCGCGGCATTTGGGTTTACGGTGCCGATATGAACGGCGAAAGCTGGAACAGGGGCGATTACACTTCCCCTACCGCTTTGGTAATTGGTTCGGAGGGCAACGGAATTGGCCGCCTGGTGCGGGAAAAATGCGACGGTATTCTCTCGCTGCCAATGTGCGGTAAGATCAATTCGTTAAACGCATCGGTTGCGGCCGGCGTTTTAATGTACGAGGTTGCGCGGCAACGAATTTTAAAATAATGCGGTACAAATTTTGCTAAAAAACTGCAAAGCACCGGTAAAAACCTTTGGGTGCACGCAAAGTGGTAAACCGTGGGCGGTTTGCATTTGTTACTGCCGGTTAAAGCCCGCTTTTAACAAATTAAAATTAGCCCGGTAGAGGAACGAACAGGAAAGGAAGAATTTTCGTGGCATTTTTTTCGAAAAGAAAAAGGAACGAAGAATTTAAAAAGCAGCTGGAACGCGAAGCTTTAGATAAAATGGATCAGGGCGGCATTTTGCCGTACGAAACCGTTGGCATAACGGTTGGCACCGGCAAGCCGCACCACCCTTCGCCGGCCCATGTAATTACCGCAGCCGAGCTAAAGGGGGAGGAAACCGGCCAACCGGTACCGGTGCAGCATTTGCCGGAGCCTACCTCCGGGGAGCCTATTGGCATGGCGGCCGGGCAAAAGCCCGACACCGCCAGCGACTTTTTATTTAAGCGGATGACCGAGGCAAGGCAGGCTGCCGCCGCGCGTTACACCGCCCAAAATAGCACGCAGCCGCAAGGCCAAAACGCGTTTACACAGCCTGAGGTACGGCAGCAATCTGCAGTGCAGCAGCCTACCCAAACAGCAGCACCGCAGGCTGCAAAAGCCGCCGCGCCGCAGCCCAACCAGCCGGCTGAACCGGGTTTTGCGCCGGGTGCCCCGAATTTTAAAATTCCGATCGCGCCCCGGCCGACCCAGGCGGCAGCACAAAATGCCTCAGCAGCCACGCAGCAGGCCCGGCCTGCAATGCCAAAGGTGCCGGTTGAAACCGCCCGGGCGGCAGAGCCAAAAGCCGCACCGGAGGTTGCACCGCAGGAACCGTTTGATTTAAACGCGGCTATTAATTCTTTAAAAAATGCCGCCGGGTTAATGTCCGGCTCGGTAACGGCAAACAGGGCCGAAAAGCCGGCACCAGCGGCACCGGCAGGCAGTGCGGGGCAAGCTAAGACCGCGCCAAACAGCAGCCCGGTTCGCCCGGCAGAGCCGGCACCTCAAAAGCCCAATTTAACCTTAAACCAAAAGGCAAAACCTGCAGCGCAGCCGGCCGCGGGCAGCGCAAAAGCGGCTGTAAACCAAAGCCAGCAAATTTCAAGCGCAATTGACCGTGATGTTTCTAAAATAGCGCAGGCACAAAAAGCGGCGGCCACGGCCGAGCAGCGCCGCAAGACCCTTTTGGACCGCTGCAATGCCTATTTGGCCGATGACACAGTTGGTGTTGTTCAGCCGGATACCTCCCGCTACAAGCTGGAAAGTGTTGAATCTATTTTAAGCGGATTTGAAGACCGCGCCACCCAAAAGGTTCTGCGCAGCTTAAACCTGCCAATGCCGGAAAAGGCCGCGCCCCCAAGCGCCCCCAAGGCCGCCGGGCAAAAAGCAGAGCATAAACCTGAGCCAACCGTGCAGCGGGGGCCGCTTTCTTCGAACGCTGATATTTCAAGCTCCTCCGGCACTGAGACCGAAAAGCTGCCCGGCAGCGGCACGGTAAAGCACATTGCTTTTCAAAATCCAACGGCACCGCGTAGTGCGGCCGCCAAAATAAGCAGTGCTGCCGCCGACGGCGCAACCCGGCACATTGACCTTAGCGGTGTAAGGCCGCAGGCTGTCGCGCCCGAGGCCGCCGTTGACGCCACGCAGACCTTTAAAAAATTTAAAGAGCAGGAGCCGGTTTTGCCTAAGAGCGAACCGCAAAGCGATTTGCCGGCTGAGGAAAACGCGGACCAAAGCGAGACCGAAAAGCTGCCCACCGCAGATTACCGCACGGTGGGGGATAAAGACGCCGTAAACGCCGCCCTTTTGGCCGCCGGTAAAAAGCTGCGGCTGCGCGCCTTTGCCAACACGGTTTTGCTAATTGGCGCGGTGCTGTTTTCTACCCTGCTGGCCGGGCCGGTAAAGGCGGCCGGCAGTACGGCCTTTTACGCGGTGCATTTGGTGCTTACCCTGTTAATTGCGGCGGTTAATTTGCCGGTGTTAAAGGGGTTAAAGGCGTTTGTTTCTAAAGAAAAAAGCATGGACTGCGGGTTGGCCGCAGCCATTGTGCTTGCTTTGCTGCAGGCGGTGCTGGCGGTTGCCGGCGTGCGTTCACAGTTAGGCTTTCCGCTTTCGGGGCTGTTAGCGCTTTCGGCCACGCTTTACAGCTTTGGCCGGCTTTCGGCTCACCGCAGGGTTTGCGCTAACTTTAGCGTTATTGCTAATGAAAAGCTTAAAAATGCGTTGCACATTGTTTCAAACCACACGGCAAATTTGGCTATGGGCCAGCGTGCCGTGGGGGAGGATGTTTTAATTTGCTGCGGTAGTAAAACCAAAAATGTTGAGGACTTTTTGGCTTATTCCTACTGCAAAAACCCTTTAGTAAACCGCGCTAAAAAAATTGCCCTGGTAGGGCTGATTATGGCGTTGGGGTTAGGGGTTGCCGCGGCCTTTATTACCACTATGGACGCGGCCTACGCTGTGTTTATTGCCGGCGTAGTAAGCTGCATTGCCGCGGCTCCGGCAACCCTGTTTATTCCAAACTTTCCGCTGCGCAGCGCCGCCAAACGGTTAAACGGCTACGGCGCCATGCTAACCGGGTACAAGGCCTGCGCCGAGTTAGACCGCTGCAACGCGGTTGCCGTTACGGCGGGGCAGCTGTTCCCGGAGGATTCGGTTTGCATGGTAGATATGCGACCGCTTAGTCCCAACCCTATTGACAAGACTATTTTAGACGCTTACTCGGTAACCGCGCAAATTGGCAGCCCGTTGGCCGGGATGTTTAAACAAATTAACAACACCACCGATTTAGTGCCCAAAAAAGCCGACACCGTAATGTACGAGGAAAAAATGGGCGTTTCCGGCTGGGTAGATAACCACCGCGTGTTTGTTGGCAACCGCATTTTAATGGAGGCGCACGGCTTTAAAGCGCTGCCGCCGTTAGAGCTGGATAAAAAGATTTTACGCAAAGGGTATTTTCCGGTTTATTTGGCGTGCGACAATGCGGTTTGCGCCATTTTTGTGGTTAAATATTGCCCGAACGAGGAGGTTGCTTACGAGCTGAGCCGCCTTTGCAACACCGGCACTACCATTTTGGTTAAAAACTGCGACCCCAATTTAAGCGATAAAATGCTGTGCGATTATTTTGGGCTGTACGAGGATTCTATTAGCATTATGAACAAACAGGGCTGCGATTATTTTGATACGGCTGCCGCCTACCAAGAAAGCCGAAGCGCCGGCGCCAGCTTTGGTAAATCGGTTTGCGGATTTTTTGCCGCTATGACCGCCGCCATTCAAATTAAAAGCCTGTTTCATTCTATGTCGGCGTTGTATGTTGTTACGGTAGTTTTAGGCATTTTGGCAACGGCCATTGCCGTTTTTACGGCGCCTGCGCTGCTTTCGCCCTGGTGCCTTTTGGCGTACCAGTTAATTGCCACCCTGCTTATTTGCCTGCCGGCCGTTTTTAAACGGCCGTAGGCGGCGTGTAAAGCTGGCAAACTTGCGCCCTTTGCCGATGAAAAACCGTTACAAAAGCACGAACAAAAAATGCCCCTTTTGCAGGCTGCAGGCGGGGCATTTTTGGGGGGAGCTTATGAAATTAAAATTAAATAGCCGGGCTTCGGACCTGGTTATTTGCGCGCTGTTTTGCAGCGTATATTTGCCCTTTGCCGCAACAGCCGCCGTGCTAATTGCGGCGTTTGCTTATTTTTGCATTTTTCAAAACGGGCTTAGCGTTTTTAAAAAGCGCTTTACCTGGCCGGTTTTAATTTTGGCTGTTTACGCCGCCGTTGTTGCGGCAGCAAATTTTAACTGGATTGGCCTGGCCTCGGCCGCCGGCTATTTTATGCTGGTAACCATTTTGCTTTATTGCCGGGAGCGCTGCAGCACCAAAACCTTTGAATTAGGGCTAAAGCTTTGCTGCCTGTTTGGCACAGCGGTTGCCATTTTAGGGTATTTTGATTGGTATTTAAGCACCTATTTGGTAAAAAGTAACGAGATGTACCGCTGCACGCTTTACTTTTTTAACTGCAACTACCTGGCAACGGTTTTAGCAACTACGGTTTTAATTTGCGGGTACAAAATTTTGGTGTTTCGCAAAAATGTTGCCCTGTACGCTGCCGCTGCGGCACTTATGGCCGGGGCCATTTACTTAACCGGCAGCATGTTTGTTTGGGTAGAGGTGCTGGTTGGCCTGGCAATGCTGCTGCTTTTAACGCGAAAAAATCAGCTTTTAAGCATTGTTTTACTGTTGGCGGCTGCCGCCTGCATTGTTTTGTACTGCGCCCCTTATTTAATGCCCCGGTTGGTAGATTATTCGGGCGTTACAACCGATAACCGGCTTTTAATTTGGCGGGTTGCCCTGCGGGATATTGCCAAAAACCCGCTGTTTGGCCGCGGCTTTTTGGGCTACTACCACATTTATGCCAATTATCCCGGCAGCTACGCCACCACCCACTGCCACAATTTGTTGTTAGACCTTTTATTAAATTTTGGCGTTGTTGGAACGGTTTTTTCCATCTGGTTTATAGTGGGCTATGTAAAACGGGCCATTTGCTGCCGCAACGCCCAAACCAAGCTGCAGCAAACCAGCCTAATTTTAGCGGCGCTTGCCGCTTTGGTGGTGCACGCTACGGTAGATTTAACCTTTTTGTGGATCCAAACCGGGCTGCTTTATTGCTTAATTTTAGGCGGAATTGGCGGCGAAGAAAGGCTGCTGGGTTTTGACCGGGCCGATTTTGGCAGTGCCGAATAAGCCATAGCTTGAATTTTAGCTTTTTTAAAAATTTTTAAACTTAAAAATGCAAAGCGGTTTTAAACGGGAACGCACCGTTTAAAACCGCTTTTGGCTTTGTTATTACATTCGTGGAATAAGCAGCATTTTATTTTCTTTTAGGCGGTCCTCCTTTAAATCGTTTTGCTCTAAAAGCTCTTTGCGATTGGCGCAAAAGCGCTTGCAAATTTGCCAAACCTCCTCGCCGTTTTGCGCAAAGTAGGCAATTAAAGCGGCGTTGTCATCTACCGCGGGGGTGTTTTCATCTACCGTAAGGCCGGTAAGCACCTGTAGGCTTTCGGCGCTGTACACGGTGGCGTTAATGGCCAGTTTAACGGTTAGCTCGGCGCCGCCGCGCCCGTTGGGGCGGTACTCGCAGTTAGAAACCGTTATTTTAGGCTTGCACATTGGCGCTGCAATAGGCGTTTCTAACAAAATGGGGTATTCAAATTCAATCATCCGCTCGCTGTAACCAAATTCGCCCTCGCTGTTTTGGTGCAGCGCACCGCACAAAATGCTGCCGCTTAGAGTTAAGCCTTTTTCGCCGGGCCGGGCGCTGCAATCTGCCGGGTCGCACCAAATATCGCAAATGGTTTCGGCCTCCTCCGGCAAATCAATTTGTTTTTTACACAAAAAGGTTTCGTTTACCTGCTTTACCAGCTTGGTAAAGGGCACCTCCTCGGTTTTAAAATCGGTTTTTTTGCGGGTGCTGTAAGCGTCAAAAATTAAGGGTACGGTTTGCAGGCAGCAGGCCTTGCAGGTAAGATTTATGCGGCTAACAACCGCAACCGACCGGCATTCCCCCTCGGCGTTGGTTCGGGTGGTAAGGTTTAGGCTGCAAAGCTCGCCGGTTACGCTGCAGCGGCAATCCTCGGTAATATCTGCAATTTCTACAATTTGGCTAAAGGGAAACTGCTGCTGCGTTTTTTGCACGGCGCAGCTTTTGTCGCTGTAAAGCAGGCAAAGGCTTAAGCTGCCCGAAACCATGACCTTGCCGTTAATAATTTTCGGCTCCTCGGTATGCACGGCGGCGTCGGTGCGAATAATTTTAAAAATGGCGGGCTTTTCCTCCGGCAGTTCAAAGCCGTCGTCTATAACGGTAGATTTTTCGGTAATGCCAATTGGCAAAACGGTTTCGGCCTGCCCGCAAAGGGTTTCAAAATCCGGGGCGTCAATATCGGCAATAATGTTGTGCTGCGCCACCTTTTTTAAGGTAACCTTTAGCCTTAAAACGCCTTTTACGCTTAGTTTTCGTTCGGTAACGGCGCGGCAGGTGTTCAGTACGGCGTTGCAGCTTACCTCAAACCCGGCAGTTTCCAGCTCCTCGTTGCCGTCAAAGCTTTTTTTAAAGGGCTGCTCAAATTCCCCGCAGCAAAGGGTGCCGTCGGCGTCCTCGTACATTACGCTAATTAACACGGTGCCGTCTACCGTTGACGTGTTACCGGAAAGCTGTTTGGCGGTAACAAAAGGCACCGCCTTGCATTTCAGTGTTTTTTTAATGTCCCCCAAATACTCCGCCAGGGTAAAATCGGCTTCAATTGGCAGTTCGGCGGTTTGTTCCAGGCAGATTTTTTCGTTTTTTAGGTTAAATTCGGTAATTTTGCGGTCCATGAAATACTCTCCTTTATTGCGGGCTCGGGCGCCGTTCTTTTGTTTTATGTATATGCCTTGGCTAAAAAAAATATGCAGCCGGTTTTTGGCTGCATATTTTTGCAAAAAATTAAGTTTTTTAAGCGGGGGAGTTTGGCCCGGCAGTGCGCGCGGCATTGCAATTGCGGCGCAGCGCTAAGCTACGGCTGCTCGGTATTCTGTTCGGCGCCTTGCTCGGCGGTGGGTTTAGCGCTCTGCTCAGTAACGGGTCTGCCATTTGGTTCAGCGCCTTGCTCGACGGCGGGTTCGCTGTTTTGCCCAACATTCTCATTGGCATTTTGCCCGGCGGGCGTTAGCCCCTTAATGGTAATTTTGCCCTGCACATAAAGGTCGTGCAAAACAATAATGGTAACCGGGAAAAGGAAGAGACCTACAAAGCCCATAAGCTTGTAACCGCAAAAAATGGCAATTAGGGTAATTAGCGGGTGCAGGCCAACCTGGTTGCCAATAACCTTTGGCTCTAAAAAATTGCGAATAACGGTAATAACCAAATAAACAATTAAAATGCCAACGGCGTGCCAAATGTTGCCGGTAATCAGCTCAATTACCGCCCAAGGGATCAACACCGTGCCGGTACCCAGCACCGGTAAAATATCTACCGCGGCAATTACAGCGGCTAAGGCAATAGAATTATCTACCCGCAAAATAAGTAGGCCAATGCTCAGCTCAATAAAGGTAATCATGAGCAGCAGGGCATAGCCGCGCAGCATACGCAAAATGTTGCGCATAAAAATAATTTTAATATCCATAAGCAACTGCCAAACCCTGGCCGGCAACACCTCGCTGGAGAATTTAATAACGCGGCGGTAGTCTTTGGCAATGTAGCAGCTGGCAACAACGGTAATAATAATACTAATTAAAATGTTGGGAATGCGTTTAACAATATTGCCCGCAAAGGCCGAAAGCCACGAGGTTAGCGAGCCGGTTAAGGTGCTAACTATCTTTTCGGGCATGTTGTTCAGGGCCGAAACGGTGGAGCTTGGCAGTTGATTTAAAAGGTCAGAAAAGGTTACAGAAAGCTCTTTCATTGCCTTGGAGAAGGTTGGAAAATATTCGGGAATAATGACCAGCAGCGCCGAGACCCAGCGGTACAGCATAAAGCCAATAAGCCCTACCAGCCCAATTAGTAAAAAGTAGGTAATAACAACCAAAACAACGGTGCATACGCCGCTGGGAATACGGGTTGCCTGGTGAATGGCGCGGGACGGCCGCTGCACTAAAAACGAGGCCAAAATGCCAATAACAAACGGCAGCAGATAGACCGATAAAAACTTAAAGGCCACATAGGCTATGGCGCAAATTACAATAAAAAAAGCAAAGTTAATTAAAAAATCTTTTTTCTTTTCTATGGTCAAGGGTGCTACACTCCTACGGTTAAAATTCCGTTTTAAGCCGCAAAAACGCCGCTAAACAATAATATAATACCCCAGTTGGCGCAAGGGTTCAAGTCTTAATTGTAAATTTTCGTAAATATATACACTAAAAATGGCAAAAACGCGCCTAAATTTGCCGCATTAATGTATTGCAAAAATAATCATAAAGCGTTATAATATATTTTGTCACAAAAACACCTGTACACGAGAGGGGGACAGTACCGCGTGCAAAATACCGATTATTTATTGGTAAAAACCGCAGCCCTGCCGGCTGTTTTTGCAAAGGTGGCGCAGGCCAAGCTGCTACTTTCTACCGGGCGGGTTAAATCCTCCAGCGAGGCGGTGCGGCTTTGCGGGCTTTCGCGCAGTGCTTATTACAAATACCGCGACTGTGTTTTCAGCGTTGGCGACCAAGGGGCCGAAAATGTTATTAACCTTTCCGCCGTGCTGGAAAATCGCTCCGGGGTGCTTTCGGCCTTTATTGGGGCACTGTGCGCTGCGGGTGCCAACATTTTAACCATTAACCAGGGCCTGCCGGCCATGGGGGTAGCTTCGGTAACCGTTTCGTACCGGCGGGGTGCCGCCGCGGGGGAGGACGCGCTGCTGGCCGACCTAAAACGCGTAAAAGGCGTTGTTTCGGTTAACCGCGTGCTGGGCGAACTTTAAAATTCGGCGTGCTTTTGCCGCGTTTGTTATTATAGTTAAAAATTGTTCATATTTCAGGAGGTTTTCAATGTCTGTTGTAAATGTAGCCGTTATGGGGCACGGGGTTGTTGGCTCCGGCGTGGTAGAGGTTTTATTAAACCACGAGGAGAATATTGCCAAAAAAGCTAAAAACACCATTCATGTAAAGTATATTTTAGATCTGCGGGATTTTCCGGCCCTTTCATACAGCGACCGGTTTATTAAAAGCTTTGACCCGATTTTGCAGGACGATTCGGTTCGCGTGGTTGTAGAGGTTATGGGTGGAATTCACCCGGCGTACGATTATGTAAAAGCCTGCCTTGAAAAGGGCAAAAGCGTTGTAACCTCGAATAAAGAGCTGGTTGCGCAGTGCGGCGCCGAGCTTTTAAAAATTGCCAATGAGAACAATGTTAACTTTTTGTTTGAGGCCAGCGTAGGCGGCGGTATTCCGGTTTTGCGGCCCATTGCCCAGTGCCTTGCCGCCAACGACCTTTACGAGGTTTACGGCATTTTAAACGGCACCACCAACTTTATTTTAACTAAAATGATTAAAGAAAAAATGGATTTTAATTCCGCCCTAAAGCTGGCGCAGCAGCTGGGTTACGCCGAAAAGGACCCAACCGCCGATGTAGAGGGCATTGACGCCTGCCGCAAAATTTGCATTTTGGCCTCTATCTCCTTTGGTAAGCATGTGTACCCCAACCAGGTTAGCACCGAGGGCATTAGCCAAATTACCCTGCAGGATGTTGCCTTTGCGCAGCGGGCCGGCTATGTAATTAAGCTGATTGGCCACGCCATGCTGCTGGAGGAGGGTAAGGTTACGGTTGCCGTTTACCCGGCACTGGTGCCGGTTGAAAACCAACTGGCAAATGTAGACGATGTATTTAACGCCATTATGGTACGCGGCGACGCCATTGGCGATGTAATGTTTTACGGCCGCGGCGCCGGAAAGCTGCCAACAGCCAGCGCCGTTGTGGCCGATGTGATTGATTGCGTAAAGCACCTGCAGGCCAGAAAGTACCTTTCGTGGGAGGACGGCAGCAAGGATTATGTTGTGCCGTTAGGAACCATTAAAACCCGCCTTTATGTTCGCGTTGCGGTAGAAAATATTGCCGAGGCCCAAAATGTGTTAGAAAGCGTTTTTGGCAAGCTGGACTATTTAAACACCCCGGCCGAGCAAAACACCCTGGCTTTTATTACCCCTTACGACACCGAGGATATTTTGCGCAAAAAGCTTAACTTGCTAAAAACCGCCAACGCACCGGCTGTTTTTCATGTGGTGGAATAAATGGTACGCGTAAAGGTTCCCGCAACCAGCGCCAATATTGGTTCGGGGTTTGATAGCTTAGGCCTGGCGCTGACCCTTTATAACACAATTGGTTTAGAGGAATATGATGGATTAGAGATCCGCTCGTTAGACGGGGTTGAAATTCCAACTGATGAAACCAACATGGTCTACACGGCGGCGCAGCGCATTTTTGAGATTACCGGCAAGCCCTTTCACGGGCTACGCATTTGGCAAAAAAACAATATTCCAATGGCGCGGGGGCTGGGCAGCTCCTCGGCCTGTTTGGTTGGCGGGCTGCTGGGCGCAAACGCGCTGCTGAATAACCCGCTGAATAAAGAGGAGCTGATTAACCTTTCGGCCGCTATTGAGGGGCACCCCGATAACACCACCCCGGCCATTTTGGGCGGCCTGGTTACCTGTGCGGTAGAGCACGGCCGGGTGTACTCGGTTAGTGTGCCGGTGGCCAATACGGTTAAATTTGTAGCCTTAATTCCGCCGCAGGCCTTAAAAACCGTGCATGCCCGCTCGGTGCTGCCGCAAACCGTTTCGCTGGAAAAGGCGGTGTACAACCTTTCCCGCGCGGCGCTAATGGCGGCTTCGCTGTTTTCCGGTAAGCTGCAAAATTTAAAGGTTGCAACGGGCGACGCCTTGCACCAGCCTTTTCGCATGGGGCTGATCAGCGGGGCCGACACGGCCTTTCGCGTAGCGTACGAGCTGGGCGCGCTGGGGGTTTACATTAGCGGTGCCGGCTCCACCGTTATGTGCATGGTAGGGGCCGAGGATGAAGCCTTTGCCGAAAACATTAAAACCGAGCTGAAGAAAAACGGCATTTTTAATTGGCAAGTTACGCAGCTACGCACCGACGCCGTAGGTGCTACTGTTTGCAAGATACACGATTTGGAGGAAATTTGAATGGCGTTAGTGGTTAAAAAATTCGGCGGCAGCTCTGTTGCCGATACCAAAAGGGTACAAAATGTTGCCCGCATTGTAACCGAGGAGTATAAAAAGGGCAACGAGGTGGTGGTTGTTGTTTCGGCCCAGGGGGATACGACCGACGATTTAATTGCCAAAGCGCACGAGTTAAACGCCGGCACCCCCTCAAAGCGGGAGATGGATATGCTAATGTCGGCAGGGGAGCAGATCTCTATTGCGCTGCTGGCCATTGCCATTGAAAAAATGGGGTTTCCGGTGGTTTCCCTTTTAGGGTGGCAGGCCGGTTTTCAAACCGATTCGAACTACTCGGCCGCGCGTATTAAAAAAATTGAGGCCGAGCGGCTGCGCGCCGAACTGGCTAAAAAAAATATTGTGGTTGTGGCGGGCTTTCAGGGCCTGAATAAGTACGACGATATTACTACCCTGGGCCGCGGCGGGTCCGACACCAGCGCCGTTGCCATTGCCGCTGCTTTGCGCGCCGATCTGTGCCAAATTTACACCGATGTTGACGGCGTTTACACCGCCGACCCGCGCAAGGTTCAAACCGCTAAAAAAATGAGCGAGATTACTTACGAGGAAATGCTGGAATTAGCTACGCTGGGCGCACAGGTTTTAAATAACCGCTCGGTAGAAATGGCTAAAAAATACGGTGTGGAATTAGAGGTGCTCTCCAGCTTAGAGGATAAACCCGGCACAATAGTAAAGGAGACGGTTAAAATGGAAAAAATGCTGATTCGCGGCGTTGCCTGCGACAAAAATGTTTCAAGAATTTCGGTTATTGGGTTAAAGGACACCCCCGGCACTGCTTTTAAAATTTTTAACGAGCTGGGTAAGGGCAAAATTAATGTAGATATTATTTTGCAATCGGTAGGGCGCGATGGCACGAAAGACATTACCTTTACCACCTCGCAGGACCAAAGCGTAGAGGCGTTAGCCATTATGGAAAAGCTTAAGGACTCTATGAACTACCAAAGCATGACGCATGATGAAACGGTTGCAAAGGTTTCAATTGTTGGTACGGGTATGGAAACGCATCCAGGCGTGGCCTCTAAAATGTTTGAGGCGCTGTACGACGCCGGCGTTAACATTCAAATGATCTCTACCAGCGAAATTAAAATTTCGGTTTTAATTGAGGGTAAGGACGCCGACCGCGCCGTTACCGCCGTGCACGACGCATTTATTAATTAACAATAAAATACCGGGGGCAGGCTGTTGCTTGCCCCCGGTAAAGCTAAAAAACAAAGCCCCGTTGGGGGCTTTGTTGCTAAGAACTTAATTTTTGGCTTTAAACGGTTTTTAAAGCCGTTTTGGTTATTTTAAAAGCCTTTTGCAAAAACTGTTTTAAAACCGTAAAAAGCCGGCGCCCTTACCCTTGCTTGCCTAAGGCCTTTTCGGCCTCCTTTAAAATTTTGCGTAAAGAGGCGGCCGTTTCTTTTGGCAGGGCGTTTTCGACCGGGCGGTGCAGGCCTAAAAGCTCATCGGTGCTAACCTCGTAATAGGTAGAAAGCTTAATTAAAAAGTCTAACCCACATTCGCGAATACCGTTTTCGTAGTGCGAAAGCAGCGCCTGCTTAATGCCAAGCTCGGCTGCCGCCTGCTTTTGGGAAATGCCCTTAGCGCGCCGCAGGGAAGATATTATTTCAGGGAACTTGCAATTCAACGGTATTCACCTCCGACCCCCGGTTGGGGCAAAAATGCAACGCCGCGGGCAAAAGGTAAGGGAAAAAGCCCGTTTCGGCGCAAAGTAATGACATTATAATACTTTTTTCAACATTTGTAAATAGCTAAAATATACAAAATGTAGAGGATTTTTTTGATAAGGAGAAATAAAAATGCAAACCTACAAGCTTTACTTGGTACGCCACGGAATGACGGCCGGAAACGAAACCGGACAATATATAGGGCAAACCGATATTCCGGTTACTACAAATGGTATAAAAGAGCTGAACGACTTGCGTTCCTCCGGCATTTACCCTCGTTGCAATTTGGTGTTTTCCAGCCCCTTAAAACGGGCTGTGCAGACTGCCGAAATTATTTTTCCCGACAGTGAAATTGTAACCGACCCCGATTTTAGGGAGATTGATTTTGGCGCGTTTGAGGGTAAGACGCCAATGGAGTTAAAAGACCGGGAGGACTACACCAAGTGGGTAAAGGGCGAGCTGCCGGCGGCCCCGGGCGGGGAGGCAACGGTTGATTTTGCCGCCCGACTTTGCATGGGGGTAAACCGCAGCCTGCGTACCATAATGGAGCGGGGAGAAAACGAGGCGGCTGTTGTGCTGCACGGCGGCGCTATTATGACACTGCTTGCGGTTTCGGCACTGCCGCGCCGCAAAATGAAGGAGTGGGCCTGCGGCAACGGTCGGGGCTATGTGGTGCGCATTACACCCTCGCTTTACATGAAAAGCGGCATTTTAGAGGTTATTGGCGAAATACCGCAGGGCGGCGCCCACTTAATAAACGGCGACCAGCAAAAGCTGTTTCGGTAAATTTGTTTAGCTTAAAACCCTTTTAAGCTAAAAGGGCAAAAAACACCGAGAGTAATGCGTGCAAAGTACGGCATTACTCTCGGTGTTTAATTTCGTATTGTAAACTTAAATGAAAGTTGAGAACCTCTCGTTCCTTTTGGTATAATGGTTTCACCATAAAACACATCTACTCCCAAAAGAAAGGAAAGATTTTCTGATGAAATCATATCACATTAGGTGCCCGAAATGCAACAACAATCATTCATTTTATCGTTACGGCAAAGATTCAAATGGTTACCAAAAGCATCTCTGCCGAAACTGCCGTCCTCAATTTGCACCCGAACGACCGAGGTCGAAGGGGGCAAATTGTCGGCGGAAACATCCGCCTTGCCCCGTGTGTGGAAAGGCTTCCTTTCTGCATCACGATGATGAGCATTACTCAAACTACCGCTTTGTCAATGTTTTATCTCGACAAGAATTCATTTCGGAATATCAGTCTCATACTTAAAACTGCCTTTAATATCAAGGTTTCTCATACCACTGTCAGCAATTGGTGCGTTAAATTCGCCCGATGTTTGACGATATGCGGATTCAGCTTGTTTCCTTATTAGACCTCAATTTCGATGAATGGCACGCCGATGAAACGGTAGTGAAAATAGCAGGTGTAAAGCACTATATCTGGTTTATCATAGACAGTGAAACAAGATTTGTTATCGGGTTTCACCTGTCCCCGCACCGGGATTCTCCGCAGGCTGTTTCTCTGTTCAGCGAAGCCGTTAAGCTTGGTAAACCGTCAGCGATTGTTTCAGACCGTTATTCAGCCTACAAGGTTCCGGTCAAGTCCATTTTTGACGGTGCTAAGCACATTCGCGTTCAAAGCTTATTACCAACTGTGGGGTAAACCGCAAAACCTTTTATTACCATTTTGAGGATATTTACGCACTGCTAAAGTGGATGCTGGAGGCAGAGGCCATTGAGGTTGTAAAAAAGTTTGATTTACTGGTAGATTACCGCGAGGCCGTTTTGTTTGTGCTGGACTATGTAAAAACAAACAAACATTTGCTGTGCTGCGCTTACGACAGCATGGGCCGCGACGAAATGAAACGCTTTTTTATTCAGATTTTATTGGCATTACGCGGGGGCGTTATTTTAAACGCCGAACAACAGCTTGGCGTTTGTGTAGAGGAGCAGTTTAAAATTTTTTAGCAAAGTTTTATACCAAGGCCATTGCCGGAATGTTGATTGATGAATTGACCAACAAAAAAGGCCATGACCCCGAGCAGGCGGTTCAGTATCTTTCGTTTATTTTAAAACATTCTTTGCCAAACGTTTAGCTGGCCGCCAAAAGCGGCGGCGCGGGTGCGCAGCCGGGTTAAATTTTTAGGACTGTCTTTACTGGCGGTTTTGGGTAAAAACGGGGAAATTAAAACAAAAGGTAAAAAGAAAAGGGCACGGCCCGCTTTGTTCAACGGTGGTCGCCCCTTTTGGCTTTTTAAATTACGGTATTATTTTGTTTGCTGCAGGCCGCAGCCGGGGTAGTAGTGTTTTAAAATTTCGGCAAAGCCGCTGCCTTGTTGGGCTAAGTAGTTTGCGCCGTACTGGCTCATGCCAACGCCGTGCCCGTAGCCTTTAACGGCAAAGTAAAATTGGCCGTCTTTAAAGGTTAAATCAAAATTAGCGCTGCGCAGGTTAAAGGCGTTTCTAAGCTGAGCGCCGGTTAGGGCTTTTCCGCAAAGGGTCCACTGAATCACGGTGCCGGAATTGCTTTTTTTGGCGGCGCCAATGTAGGCGGCGGCGTCCTCCTCCGGCTTACAGCCAAGTGCCTGCAGCTTTGCTTTAAAATCGTCGGTGCCCAGCTTTACCTCGCTTAGGTAGTCTGGGCTTAGCAGATCCCCGGTGCTAACGCAGGGTACTAAATAGGGGTAAGCCTTGCCCCAAACAACTTCGGCCGACTCTGTATTTCCGCCCGAAATAGCGTGGTAGGCCGCTAAAATAGGCGCGTTTTCGTAAAACAGCGCGGTGCCGTCAACGGCTTCAATGCAGCTTAGCAGCTTTTTTTCGTATTCGGCGGCTTTGTCGCCCCAATTTTTTTGCCGCTGTTCGGCGTTGGCAAAGGCCTGGTCAACGGTGTAATCGGTGGTAATGTCGTAGGACTCGCTGCTGTTTTGCGCTTTTCGAAACAGGGCAAAGGTGTAGGCCGCAACGGCTTGGGCTTTTAGGGCTTCCGTTTCGTAAGTTGCTGGCATTTCGGCCGCCAAAACCCCTAATAAATATTCTTTGCGGGTCAAGGTCTGGCTTTTTTGCGTTTGGGCGTCCAGCACCTTAAACTCAGTACAGCCGGCTGCGGCGGCGTTTGCGGGGGCTGCGTTTGCCGGCTGTGTTGATGCGTTGGAGCTTTGACCGGTTTGGGTTGGCTTTGTACCCTCTACCGCCGCTAAGGGAATGAGTAATAACCCAAAAATCAAAACAACCGTTAAAATTAAATATACATTTTTCATTTAGGCGTCCACCTTTTTTAATTTTTAGCCGGCCACTTGCCAACCAAGGCCCGGCTGGTTAACTTTAATGCCGTTGTTGCGGTAAAGCGCGGCGGCCGGAATGCTTTGTGGTACAAGTTTATGAAAAAAAGTTTTAAAATATGAATAATTAACGGTTGACGAAACCGTGCAAAAGGGTTAAAATAGAAACATAGTAGCATATAGTATTTTAATGTGGAGTTGTGTGAATTTGGCAGTTGTTTTACCGTTTAAGGGCGTTCGGTTTTCACAAAGCGCCGGCAATATTGCAGACTTGGTTTGCCCACCGTACGATATTATTAGCGAAGAGCAGCGGGAGCAGTTTTTAAAAACCAACCCGCACAATGTAATTCGCTTAGAGCTCCCGCGCGAGGGTGCCGATGTTTATGACACTGCGGCCAAAACGCTGCAGGAGTGGGAAAAGGGCGGAATCCTGCAAACCGAGGAGAAAGAAAGCTTTTACATTTACGAAGAAAGCTTTACCGTTAACGGGCAGCAAAAAACGCTGCGCGGCATTGTGGCGCGCGTAAAGCTGACCGATTTTGAACAGGGCGTTGTTATCCCGCACGAAAATACCCTTTCCGCCGCGAAGGAGGATCGTTTTCAATTAATGCAGGCTACCGGCTTTAATTTTAGCCCGGTTTATTGCTTGTTTGAGGATGACGATGATCAGCTGGCGCAGTGGATGAGCCAAAACAGCACAGCCGACCCGCTTTACAGCTTTAAAACGCCAAGCGGCATTGGCCAAAAAATGTGGCGGATCGACGGTGACCCGGCTGTGACCGCTGCTTTTGCTGAAAAATGCCTTTACATAGCCGATGGCCATCACCGGTACGAAACTGCCCTGCGTTACCGCAACCAAATGCAGGCTGAGGGCACGGCCCCCGGCTGCGATTCTGTAATGATGATGCTGGTTCCGCTGCAAAGCAGCGGATTGGTAGTGCTGCCAACCCACCGCGTGGTACACTCTATTCCAAACTTTAACGGCCGAAAAATGATGTTGGCCTGCCGCGGCTACTTTCATGTGGGTGAAATGTCTACGCCCGAAATTTTGTTAAAATACATGAATAAAGAATACCAAAACGGCAAGATTTCTTTTGGTGCCTATGTAAACAAGCGGTTCTTTTTGCTCACCTTAAAAAATCACCCAACGCTGGAGCAAAGCATGGCAAAATCGCACCCCGTGTTGCGGCGTTTAGATGTTTCGGTGCTGCACAGCCTAATTTTAGAGGATGTTATGGGCATTGACCGTGAAAACATGGCACGCCAGCAAAATTTAAGCTACACACGCAGCGTTGCTCAGGCGGTGCAGGCGGTAGATGACGGTGCCGATTGCGCGTTCTTTTTAAACCCAACCCGGGTAGAGCAAATTGCCGAGGTGGGTAAGGCCGGGCAAAAAATGCCCCAAAAATCAACCTATTTTTACCCCAAGCTTATTACCGGTTTAGTTTTAAACCGGTTAAAATAATAAACAAGGAGCGTTTTAAAAATGTCTATTTTAGTTACAGGCGGCGCCGGCTACATTGGCAGTCACACCTTAATTGCCTTAACGCAGGCCGGGTACGAGCCGGTGGTTATAGATAACCTCTACAATAGTAAAGAGGAGGCCTTAAAGCGGGTAGAAAAAATTACCGGCAAGCCCATTCGCTTTTACCGGGCCGATGTGCGGGATATTAGCGCCTTAGAGCAAATTTTTAACGAAAATAAAATTGAGGCGGTCATTCACTTTGCCGGCTTAAAAGCGGTAGGGGAATCGGTTCAAATTCCGCTGGAGTATTACGATAATAACCTTATTAGCACCATTAACCTTTGCCGCGTTATGGCAAAGCACGGGGTTAAAAAAATGGTGTTTTCCAGCTCTGCAACGGTTTACGGTGTAACTAAAACAATGCCGCTGAAAGAGGGCATGCCAACCGGCGCTATTAACCCCTACGGCCGCACCAAGCTGTTTATTGAGCACATTTTGCGCGATATTGCTTTTGCCGATCCTGAATGGTCGGTTACGCTGCTGCGCTATTTTAACCCCATTGGGGCGCATATCAGCGGAACTATTGGGGAGGACCCAAAGGGGATTCCGAACAATTTAATGCCCTACATTGCGCAGGTTGCGGTGGGCCGGCTGGAAAAGCTGCACGTTTTTGGCAACGATTATAACACCATAGACGGCACCGGCGTGCGCGATTATATTCATGTGGTAGATTTAGCCGAGGGTCACGCCAAAGCGGTAGATTACCTATTAAAACACACCGGTTGCGAGGAAATTAACCTGGGCACCGGTAAGGGCACCAGTGTGCTGCAGCTTCGAGATGCGTTTGAAAAAGCCAGCGGCGTTAAAATTCCTTATGTGATCGACCCACGCCGCCCCGGCGACCCGGACGAGGTTTACGCCGACGCTACCAAGGCCGAGCAGCTGCTGGGCTGGAAGGCCAAGCTTTCGGTTGAGCGGATGTGTGAGGATAGCTGGCGCTGGCAGAAAAATAACCCCAACGGGTATGGCGAATAATTTTAAAAACATTGTTTTGTGCCGCCCGCACCGTTGGTGTTGGGCGGTTTTTTATGCCCACAGCGCCTAAAATTGCATATTTTGCATAAAAAGTGTCAAAATAAACTTGCAAAAGTCAAATTTTCCCTCAAATCAACTTTTTTTCAAAAAAGTTCTTGACAAGGGGGAATAGATGTGGTATTATAATTGGGCGCTCTAAAAAACGGGGCGCGGCGAACCTTGAAAATTAAACAACGATGACGAAAAAGGAAACCCGAAA
>JABLTL010092288.1_pt1 | contig 33739 bp, 34 predicted proteins | sample 7160151 | NCBI WGS metagenome assembly JABLTL01 (sample SAMN14651223, study PRJNA627086) | human gut metagenome | isolation source: feces | host: Homo sapiens
CTGGCGTCCAAGGTTTCCCTCAACTGATATTTTAGCATAAAATGGTGGGAAAAGCAACTTGTTTAAACTTGACAACAGCTGAAAATATGTTATAACAACCTCGGACTAAAAATCGTCTGTAGCCGATTTTGCCGCATAGGAATGCGGCGTTGCTCACGCAACCATCCGAGAACGTTTTTGCTTTGCAATAACAACCTCGGACTAAAATCGTCTGTAGCCGATTTTACCGCATAGGAATGCGGCGTTGCTCACGCAACAGTCCGAGAACGTTGAAACACGATTTTATTTTGCCCGATAGGCAAAATTTGCGGCATTTGCCGCTATGTGCCTTGACGGCACATTAAAATCGTGTTATAATATAAATAAAGAGGAAAACGACAGACGGTCGCTCCCAATAGAAGTTAAAGTTATAACCGCTTTAGTTGGTAGCTAGGGGCGGTTATTTCTTTTTATTTATAAAGAAAGAAATGATACTGAATATCATAACAGTAAACCCCGTAAGGAAAATACCGATTTGAATTAAATTATCCAATGTTATGTACACAGCTTCACCTCCTTTCAAAGTGCTTTCGCACTTTCGGGAGATGAATTGACCGCCTGGCGTCCAAGGTTTCCCTCAAAGAAAATTATATCATATATTATATTTGTATGTCAATAACTGAATAGCACAGAGCTTTGAATTACATCGAGGCTCTTTTTCTATTTAATCAAGCAATTTCTTATACGTTAAGTCAATGAGAAAAGCGCCGAGCGGAGCGGTGATAATTATTGACAGCACGGCTACAGTCAGTACGATATTTCCGCAGGAAAGCCCCATTGCAAGCGGAACTCCGCCGATTGCCGCCTGAACTGTGGCTTTAGGCAGATAGGCAAGACAACAGAATAATCTCTGCTTAAAGGGTATTTTTGTTTTGATAAGGCATACGGCAACGCCTGCCATTCGAAACAGCAGAACGGCGAAAATCAGTATCACTGCGGATATGCCTGCGCTGACGGCATAGTTAATATCCACAGCCGCACCGACAAGCACGAACAGTACGATCTCTGCGGCTACCCAGATACGACCGAAGCGGGCGGAAAGTCGCTCGGCGGCTTCGGGTCGTATCTTGTTTATCGTTATTCCGCTTGTCATTACCGCTACAAGTGACGAGAACGGCACTACCGCACCGAACGTATCTTCTACAGTACACAGCAGGAACGAAATGCTCACAAGTATAAGCAGTTTTGCGGTGTCGCGGATGTGTATCAGCTTCATCAGCTTGCCGAGAATAAAGCCGACAAGTATTCCGGCGGCGATGCCGAGTATCAATGACACGGGTATCTTTGCAAAGTCGAGGGCGTTTACCGTACCGCTCTGTGCAAGACCTGTGAACACGGAGAACATCACTATTACAAATACATCGTCAACGGACGCTCCGGCTAAGATAAGCTGGGGTATGCTGTACTTCTGCCCGCGTTTTTCTTCCATCAGCTTCAGCATTTTGGGGACGATTACGGCGGGGGATACCGCGCCGACTACTGCGCCCATTACAAGCGCATCGGTAAGCGATATCCCGAGCAGGGCAGGGGCTAACAGCGCCATACCGAGTATCTCAAAGCAGGCAGGCACAAAGCACATCAGCACGGCAGGTCTGCCGACTTTTTTCAGGTCGGCGAGGTTCAGCGAAAGTCCTGCTCGCATAAGGATGATCACGAGGGCAATTTTGCGTAGCTGTGCCGAAATATCAAGCACGGAGCTGTCTATCAGCGAGAAAACGTGAGAACCGAGCAATATTCCGACACCGAGCATACCGATAAGTGCGGGCAGGTGCAGTTTTTTACACAGTTCTCCTGCAAGAAAGCCGAGCAGGAAAATAAGGGCGAGTGAAAATAGCATAGAAATATCTCCTTTTGCAGTAACAGCAAAATAAAAAAGCCGACAGCTACTGCGTAAAATGCAGAAGTCATCAGCTTAAAATTTTATAATTCAAAGCGGTTAGGGCATAAGCCTCAGGGAGAACATCATTCCCTTTATTACGGGTTTATTATAGCATTACATAGCCTGGTTGTCAAGAGGGTATGAACACAGCGTGAGCAAAAGTCGGCTTACAAAAAATATTTTTGGAACAGGTTGACAATACCACATTCCTGTGCTAAAATAAAACTGCGACACAATTCAATATTTAAACTGTGAAAGTATTCATTTTTACTACGGTAAAAGTGCATACTCTATTTTCGTATACTTTCACAGGATATGAATTGTGTCGCAGCAATCGGAGTTGTGCATTTTTCGGTGCGTGGCTTCGGCTGCGCACTTTTTTATTTTAGAAAGGAATTTGAAAATATGAAAGCGAAGAAATTTTCAGCGGTTGCTACAGCGGTTGCACTTTTGATCTCATTGACCGCCTGCGCAGGCACAGGCAATGAGCAGGCAAGCAGTGCGGATAAAAGTACATCGGATATAACAGACAGTGTTCCTTCTTCGGTTGACGAATCATCGGATACGGTCACGCAGTCTAAAGAAGAAACGACAGTAAGCACGGAGAGCACAACAGTGGCTACGACATCTGCCGCTTCGAAAGAAGAAACGACAGTAAATACCGAGAGCACAACTGTGGCTACGACCCCTGCCGCTTCGGTTGAAGAATCAACTGATACAGTTACCGAATCAAAGGCTGAAACAACGGTAAGTACAGTCGGTACAACCGCTGAAAGCCCTGCGACAGAAGCTCCCGCAACGACTAAAGCAGAAACAATAGCACCGACTCTTTCAAAGAACGAAAGATATGTGTATGATGAAGACGGTAATGTGGTTGATAAAATAAAGGTTAAGGTGGTTGACGGGGTTACATATACTGTATGGGAAAAGTCAGATGATAAGGCAATATTGAAAAATGCACCGTTAATATCGAACGGTGATAAATATCCGTCAGGTACTTCTATATCCTGCGTTACTATGTTGCTTCAATTTAACGGCGAAAAAGTTACACAGGACGATGTCGCAAAAATGTTTACATATTATTCTGAATCGGATTGGTATTACGGAGAAGACGGCAGGTACTATGGACCGGAAAAATCACCTTATATTTTACTGTCAGACCCAAAGAAAAAATCAGAGATATTTTATTCTTCAGAAAGCGCAATTGAGGTTGGCGGAGTTATTAGAAAATATTGCGAGGAACATAACTATATAAAATATTCAACTTTCAAATATTCAAAAATTGTAGATAAATTTGCATTGATACAGCAATTTATAAAAGATAATATTTTGATTTCGATTTCAGTGAGAAACGGTAAAAATGATGTAGTTACAAAAAAGTGGATAGCAAATTGTGAAAATGGTACAGAAGTGCTGTTCGAAGCGTCAGCAGACTATTTTGCTTGTACACTAATTGGCTATAAAGATGAAAGTATATATGTATACGATCCTTGCCGAGATATAATACTGATATATAAATACGAACCTATGGAACTAATAAGAAACGTATGCGGAATCGAAAGAGAATAAAAAGTAAAATTCAGATGTCGATAGTCGAACACGAGAGAAAAATGTCTTAAATAGACGGTTTCTATTATGTTCAAATTAAATGTATATTCATAGGCTAAATACAAACCCTCCCTGCGTATGCAGGGAGGGCAATTTTATATCATTCGATGTTTTGTATCTGCTCCCTGATCTTCTCAATCTCGCTCTTCATATCCACAACAAGTCTTGTTATGCGTATATCTGCCGCCTTTGAGCCGATAGTGTTTGTTTCCCTGTTGATCTCCTGCACCAGGAAATCAAGCTTTCTGCCTATCTCCTTGTCGCTGTCGAGCATTGAGCGGAGCTGTGAAAGGTGGGAGTGCAGACGTACCGTTTCTTCGTCAACGGCTGTCTTTTCGGAGAATATAGCCGCCTCGGTGAGTATTCTCTGCTCGTCAATATCCGATGAGCCGAGTATCTCTTTGAGCTTGTCCTCTAATTTCTTACGGTATGCGGCGGTGCTTTCGGGCGAGTAAATTTCAACCTTGCTTACCATATCCTCAATTACCGCCGCCTTTTCGAGTACGTCAGCCTTTAATGCCGCACCCTCTGTTTCACGCATTGCGATGAACTTGTCGAGTGCCGAGCCGACTACCGACGAAATATCAGCCCAGAGCTGTTCCTCGTCTGTTTCTTCTTTTATCACTGTGAATACATCGGGTATTCTGAAAAGGTCGGAGGCGGAAAGATCGTCGGTTATGCCGAGGTCTGGAGCGATAGTGCGGATAGCTTCTATGTACTGTGAGGCTACCTGCTCGTTTACCTTTACCGAGGTGTCCTTTACGTCTATGTTGTAAACGAGGAGCGACAGCTCAACCTTACCTCTTGTTATCTTTTCCTTGAGCATTGTTTTCAGCTTAGGCTCAAGGTACTGGTAGTTGCGTGGGAGCTTTGACGAAAATTCAAAGAACTTGTGATTGACACTTCTGATTTCGGCTATTATTTCTCTGCCGTTTATTACAGCCTGTTCTCTGCCGAAACCCGTCATACTTCTTATCATGGTGGGTATCCTTTCTGTTTTTATATTTCTCTGTTGGGGAGCTACGCCACAAACCCCATTTATAGATATATTATATTTTCAGTTCGCCGCTTTCAAGCATTGATTGTGCGGCAAGTAATATTCCTGTTTTGCCGGACGGATAGGTGATACCGCCCTGCAGCCATACGGCATATGGTTCTCTCAGCGGTGCATCTGCGGAAAGCTCAATGCTTGCGCCCATTGTAAATGCACCCGCCGCCATTATGACCTTGCTGTCATATCCGGGCATATCCCACGGCTCGGGAGTTGCCATAGAGTCAACCGGCGAGCCGCCCTGAATGCCCTTGCAGAACGCGCAGAGCGCATCGGGTGTGCCGAGCTTTATCGCGGCGATTATATCCGTCCTGTCATGGTCGTACTTCGGGAATGTTTCATAACCGAGCAGTGAGAAGAATGTGCAGGCGAAAACCGATGTCTTTACCGCGCTTTCAACTATCTGCGGAGCTAAGAAGAAGCCGAGGTACATACCTCTGTTCTCATCGAGTGAACAGCCGACCTCTTTACCTGTTCCGACTGTTGTCAGACGGTAGCTGCACAGCTCGATAAGATCCTTTCTGCCTGCTATGTAGCCGCCTGTGCGGGCAATAGCACCGCCGGGATTTTTGATAAGACTGCCGATTATAAGATCTGCGCCGACCTCGGTAGGTTCACGCTTTTCCACAAATTCACCGTAGCAGTTATCAACCATTATAATTGCGTCACTGTTTACGCTCCTGACAGCACTGATTATCTCGCCTATCTTGTCTACAGACAGCGACTCGCGGAGCGAATAACCCCTCGAACGCTGGATATACGCTACCTTACAGCCCTTTGCGGCTGCCGCCTTTATACCGTCAAGGTCGGGCATACCGTCAGGGAGCAGATCCACCTGCGCATACTTTACACCGAACTCCTTCAGTGAGCCGCCGTGTTCGCCGTTTATTACCTCTGTCAACGTGTCATAGGGTGCGCCTGTTACGCAGAGCAGTGTGTCGTTCGGACGGAGTATGCCGAACAGGGCAGTGGAGAGTGTATGCGTACCGTTTACAAAGCTGTGACGGACAAGTGCGTCCTCGGTATGGAAAACCTCGGCATATACCATGTCGAGCTTATCTCTGCCATCGTCGTTATAGCCGTATCCGATAGTGCCTTTAAGATGCATTTCGCTGACACGGTTGTTTATGAATGCCGAGAGTACCTTGTTTCCGTTGTACTCTGCGGTTTCGCTGATTTTTGCAAACTGCGCCGAGGCAAGCTCTTCAGCTTTCTTTGCGGTTTCGAGCAGTCTGCCGTCAATATTGAAAAATTCCATTTTTATCCTCTTGTTATTTCATACGCTGTGCCTGTCGCCGTAAAACCGCAGTTTATATAGAACTGCCGGACGTTTTTCTTGCAGGCAAGCGTTATTTTTCTGTTGTCAAGTAACCGGGCGGCACTGCTAAGAAGCGCCTTTCCGACACCGTTTTTCTGCATATCCCGTCTTACTGCGATGTGGGACAGAAAGCAACTTTTATCATCGCCGTAAAGCACTGTCGCAGTCGCAACGGGAATATCACCGCTGTACATTACTATAAGTCGCGAAACGTCGTGACGTACACGGTGACAGGTGTCGGCGTACCAATCATCAAACTGATCATCGCTGAGCGCAAATCCGCTTTTCAGTATCTCAAATACCGTGCGGTAGTCCTCGGTAAACTCCGCTTTCAGCAGATCGTTACACACGGCAGGCATTTTGCCCGATGTCATTATATAAAGCGTTTCGGATTTTTCCGAAAGTCTGATATCCGACATTACAGCCCTCGCGCCGAGCATATCGGAAAACGCAAGCAGGCTTTCTGTATCTGCATTTTCATTACCGTGAACATAAAGCTCACCGCCGTAATAAAGCGCAAGAGTATTATTGCCCTCATAGAATGTGCAGAAGTCGTACCCTGTGCCGTAAGCCCTGTAATACGCATTTATCCGCCCGACTATCACATTGTCTGACAGATAATCGGGCGGCAGTGCGCCGTATATTCTTTTTATCATTTTTCCGCAAGCACAAGATACATTGCATATGCAAGCGTTGCGGTGCTTTGTACATCGCTTTTCTTTATCATACATGACGGTGAGTGCAGATATCTGCACGGAACGGACAGTGCTACCGTCCTTATACCGCCGACAGAGGTATGAATTGCGCCGCTGTCGTTACCGCCTGCAACTAGCGTCTTTGTCTGACAGGGAACACCTATCTCCTTTGCCTTTTCAAAGCCGAGGTGATAAAGCTCACGGTCGTATATAGTACCTCTGTCCATATAGCTTACCACGCAGCCCTTGCCAAGCTCGCATACACGCTTTTCACCGTCATTGCCCGAAAAGTCGCAGGCTGTGGTGGTTTCAAGGACGATAGCATAATCGGGCTTTACCGTGTAAGCGGCAACCTTTGCGCCCCTTGTGCCTATCTCCTCCTGAACGGTGAACACGCAGGTAACGTCATATGGCAGATCCTTATTCAGCATATCTATCATTATGGCACAGCCTATCCTGTCGTCAAGCGCTTTTTCACGCAGATAGCCGTTGCCAAGCTCGGTATAATCGCTCTTAAAATATGCGCAGTCACCGAGCGAAACGTATTTTTCCGCTTCTGCTTTTGAAGATGCACCGATGTCTATTGTCAGTGTGTCAAGCTTTACCGGTTCGTCACGTTCTTTGGGCGACTGCTGGTGAACTGCCTTACCGCCGACTACTCCGACAGTGCCGTTTTTGAAGTGCAGCTGTCTGCCTATAACGACCTCGGGGTTTATTCCGCCGACAGTCGTGAATTTCAGATTACCGTCATCGGTGATATAGGTCACGATAAATCCGACCTCGTCCTGATGGGCGGCAAGCATAACCTTGTTTTTCGGGGTCTTAGCACCCTTTTTATTTACTATGATGTTGCCGAGCGGGTCGATCTTTGTATCGCAGTCGGAGGGGAGCAGTGACAGTATCAGCTTTGTTACATCACTCTCATCACCGCTTGTACCGTCGGCAAGGCACAGCTTCTTTATGATATCAAATAATTCAGCCATTAGCGACACCGCCTTTCATGGCAAAAGCCGCGATCAGCTTTGCTGTGGATATAACGTCCTCGGTGTCTATTATCTCGGCGGGGGTATGCATAAATTTCAGAGGAATTGACAGCGTACACGCTTTCGCGCCCGACTTGTTCACACTCATTGTATCGGCATTTGTGCCTGTTTCTCCGCCCATAACCTCAAGCTGATACGGGATATTCTCCGTCTTAGCAAGAGCTATCAGACTGTTCGACAGATCTCTTGAAAGTGACGGCGCTATGCCTATCATAACGCCCTTTGACATATCGGCACATTTTGCCCTGTCACTGTCGGGAGTTTTTGCAAAGCTTACGTCCATTTCAAGAACATAGTCGGGATCAAGGTCATATACCGCTATCTTTGCGCCGCGTTCGCCTGTTTCTTCCTGAGTGGTGAACGATACGTCAAGGTCGAACATAAGCTCCTTACCTTTAAGCATTTCAAGAGCAACCAGTATAGAAGCTACTCCGCACCTGTCGTCAAGCGCACCTGCACAGTATTTTGTGCCGAGCATAGCTGTAGGCTCACAGTCAAATATTATCCTGTCGCCAAGCTCAATACGGCTTTCAAGCTCAGATTTCGTGTAGCCTGTGTCAATAACAAGCTCTTCTATTTTCGGCACTCCGTCACCGCTCTTTACATGAGGAGGAAGAACGGATACAACGCCCTTTACCTTTTCCTTGCCGTGGATCGTCACGCTCTGTGCCGCAAGCACACGTCTGTCAGGACCGCCTACCGCGCCGACCTTTATAAATCCGTTGTCGTCTATAAAGGATACGATAAGTCCGACCCTGTCGATATGTGCGTCAAGCAGAAGCCTAGGCTTATTGCCTGTGTTTTTGATATGTCCGATAACGTTTCCGAAATCGTCAATGTTGCAGTCGTCCGTGTAGCTTTCAAGCATAGACAGCGCAATTTCGGACGCACTTTTTTCATCGCCCGAAACACCGTCAGCACTGCACAGACTGTACAGCATACTGTTAATATCCATTGTCATCTTTCTTTCATAGCTTAATATAAGCCGTCCATTTTGATCTTTTCCTTGACTCTTTCAAGCTCGGCTATAAACTGCTCGTCAAGCTTGCTTAAGCTGTAGCCCTTGGGGAAGATAAGCACGTCTTTATTTACCTTGTAGGGAATGTCACATTTCAGCTGAACCATTCCGTGCTGTTCAAGACAGCTTTTGGGAACGGGAGAAACCCACATATATGTGTTGTGCAGGTTTCCGAGCAGGTCAAACTGGCTTCCTCTTTCATAAACATAGATACGCTTTTTACGATGCTCTGCGGCATTTGCCCTTGATACCTTTGAGAATGAGAGAGATGGTGTCGAAAGATCGCCGTGTACTATCTCGATGTAATCCTCAAGGTCGGAATATTTTACTATACTGTCCGGATTTTCCTTTGCGAGCGGGCTGTCCTTATTCACAAGAAGCTTGTATTCAAACTCCCATAAAGGGCGGTATTTCAGATTTTTTCCGTCAAGCATGGCAAAATATTGCTTTTCGTGGATATTCTGATACCTGATTATGCCCAGCTTGAAATCAAAATTCATGATGTTGTTTATTGCGTCCATCGAATTTGTTTCCTTGAAGTTGATGGATATCTCCTTGTCGGTGTCAAGCAGGCTCACAAAGTTTGAAAATGCCTTTGTGATGTAGGTAGCTCTGGGTACTGAGATGCTGAAACGCACAGCATCATCGACCTTAGGCTTGTACAGTGATACCATTTCATCAAACTGGTCAAGCACCGCCTTTGCATAGCCTAAAAATTCGCCGCCTTTTTCCGTCGGAGCGACCCCCTTTGTCGTCCTGCGGAATATCGTGATACCTATTTCGTTTTCCAGTTCTTTTATAGCCTTACTGAGATTAGGCTGTCCCATAAATAGATTGTTTGCCGCCTTTGTGATCGAACCGGTTTTTTCGATCTCAACCGCATATTTAAGATGCAGCAGGTTCATTGAAAACCATATCCTTTCATCACAGAGGGAAAACCTCTGTTAAATTATAACCCTTATATATTACAGTCTGCGAAAAAGACTCTTTTTTTATAAAAATGGAGCAACTTCTTAAACCCTATCCCCAAACCCCTTCCCCACGGGAAGGGGCTGAGTGTGGGGCTGCCGCCCTCACCCCGCTTGGGGCTACGCCCCAAACCCCGTTATAAATACAGTTTTTGACAGTCTGTATATATTTATTTTACTTTTTAGGTTCAACGTGTGTAAAAGACTGTATCGCCTCTGTTATAGTCTTTTCGTGTGCAAGCTTGCCGTACTTGTCAACCTCTGCCTTGTTCTTTTCGCCGTGTGTCAGGCAGCCTGCTCCCCCGATGCAGCCTCCGACACAAGCCATACCCTCAATGAAGTTGTTGGGCAGAAGATTTTTAGATGCACGCATAAGTGCACGCTTGCATTCTTCTATACCGTCACAGGACAGACCGTTCAGCTTGAAGTCCTCATTGCCCTGTTCTTTAAGTGCTTCTGCGACTGCATCGGCAAGACCGCCGCAACGTGCGAAAATTCTGCCATAGTACGAAGCGTTGTCAAGCTCTGTTCCCTCAAGCTCGGATACCTCTATTTCCTTACTGTCAAAGATAGCCTGCAATTCTTCAAACGTCATTGCCCAGTCAACATAGGGTTTTACCTTATCCCACTGTACTTCCATCTTCTTCGCGGTACAAGGTCCTATGAATACTACCTTGGCTGTAGGATCGCTGTCCTTGATGAACTTTGCTATTTCGGCCATAGGTGATAAGTTATGCGAGATCTTGTCAACCATAGTCGGGAACGCTTTCTCGATGTACATTACGAATGCGGGACAGCATGAGCTTGTAAGGAAGCCCTTTTCGGCAAGCTCCTTTGACTCCTTGTATGCTACCATATCTGCACCGAGAGCCGCCTCAACAACGCTGTGGAAGCCTAACTGCTTGATAGCCGTTACGACCTGATCCAGCTTTGCATAGCTGAACTGGCTGGCGATCGAGGGAGCTACAACGGCATATACCTTGTAGTTCTGATTGTTGTTACTGCCCTTTAATGTTTCTATGATGTCAACGATATAGGACTTGTCGCTTATTGCGCCGAACGGACAGGTATAAACACACGCGCCGCATGAAATGCACTTGTCGTTGTCGATATGAGCCGCCGCCGAGCTTGTGTCTGTTGCTCTTGAGATAGCGCCTATCTTGCAGGCTCTCTCGCACGGACGCTTGAATTCCAATATAGCACCGTAAGGACACACTTTAGCGCACTGACCGCAGTTTACGCACTTTGACTTGTCGATATGAGCCTTCTGGTGCTCATCAAAGGTGATAGCGCCCATACGGCATACATCTTCACAGCGGTGGGCGATACAGCCGCGGCACGCCTCAGTTACATCATAGCCGCCGACAGGACATTCGTCACAGGCAATATCGATGACCTCGATGACATTGGGGTTTGTAGGGTCGCCGCCCATAGCTATCTTTATACGTTCTGAAACGATCGCTCTTTCCTTGTAGATGCAACATCTCATAGTAGGCTTATCCTTGACTATGTTCTTTGCAACGTCATTGAAAAAGCTGAAGGAATCGGCAGGCTTCTCTGTACCCTCTGTTGTCCATGCGTGTTTTGCAACTTCTCTTAAGACCTTGTACTTTAAGTACTGTACCTTGGTGTCGAATTTTCTTAACTTCTTGTCCATTTTTATTTCTGCGGAGTTTCCCGCCGACCGCCTGTGCGGTCGCTCCTTTCACATAGTTTTTTTCTGTTTGTTCTACTTCTTATTTCAAGCTTTTCTTTAGAAATAGCTTCAATCTGTTGCCAAACCTATATTTTAAATAATATGGGGTTTGGGGCGTAGCCCCAAGCGGGGTGAGGGCGGCAGCCCCACACTCAGCCCATTTCCTGGGGAAAGGGGTTTGGGGATTCGGCAAGGATGCCGAGATAGAACGCCCAAAGGCTTTGCAAGGACGCAAAGCCCACAAAGCGTTCTTAAAGGGATAGAGAACTTGCTCTATTTTTAAAACAGGCTTTTTCTACAAGCTAAAGCTTTTCTTTAGAAATAGCTTACTTTTATCTTCTTGCCCATTTGCTTAAGGCATTTACTCAGCTCGTCAACAAGCTGCATTTTTATGTTGAACGTGATAGGCAGATTAGGGTTCTGGTGTGCCGCGTTGACCGCTCTTCCGACATAGAAATTGATATCGGTAGCGTCCTCAAAGAGCATTCTCGCTATGCACGATGCGCCGTCCTGAAGTATTGTCCAGTCATCGTACAGCTTGTTTTCTCCGAGGTAGTCCTTTGCGTAGTCAAGCACCTTGCTTATCGTGATAACGCCCTCGGTAACTATATCGACACCCTCAATGGTAGCCATAGGCGGAATATCGGGGCTGATGTAGTCAAGGCAGGGTATAACCGGCTTTCCGAGAAACTGTCCCGTAAGTGTAGATGTCGTACCGCCGCAGACGATATGCTTGCCCTCTTTTGAGAAGAACAGCGTCATCATCTTGTTAAGATCCTTGGGGTCGGACGGCGGTCCTATCATAAGGTTCACCTGTTCGCGCTCGCGAATCTTTATAACGCCGACAGTCGTATCATCACCGGGCGAGCCGCCGTACAATCTTACACACTCGTCAAGGAGCAGCGTGGCGAGAGCCTTTGCAGAGTACTCCCTGTCATATACGCCCTCCATAAATTCTATTATGTTATCCCGCTGCCAGCCGAAATTCAGCGATGAACCGACACCTGCATATATAGCGCCGTCGCTGGTGGTTATGAATGTATCATCAAGCTTAAGCTGTACCTTTGAGATGTATATCGTCTTGCCGTCTATCTGATTTATGGTTTTAGGATAGTCGAAATTCTTGCCGTCGCGCAGCATTATTACCTGCGGATTATCGTACTGGATTATCTCGGCTTCCTTGTTGTTTACCACCCTTATTATAGTAAAGGTCGAATATGCGACCTTGCGTACCTCGCACACGGGCAGGGTAGAAGCCATCGTTGCAACACAGTCCTCAACGCTCATATTATTTGCCATCATAGTGGATATGATTTTTGAGGTGAGAGTTGACAGTATTGAGGCTTTTACGCCGCTTCCCAGTCCGTCTGCCAACACAAACACGATTGAGTTATCATCTTGCTCCACAAGCTCGATATGATCGCCGCAGAGCTGTTCGTCATGCTTATTGACGCTCAGATAGCCTATATCGGTGCAGAAGCTGAACGCTTTACTGTTCATCATTTGACAGGTTCTCCTTGAGCTTCGTCAGTGCGACCTTTGTTTCGGCGGTCGTTTCACCGAGCAGAGATGCTATTTCCTGAACAACACGCATCTGCTTTTCTATTACCTTGTCGGTGACTGCGATAGTTTCGGCGGCGTTCTTTTCACGCTTTGACCTTGATATCTCTTCGCCGGTAATATCACGCATTATCGACATTATGATATGATAGCTCTTATCATATATTATCGTTTCCTCGACATACTTTCCGTACTCGGCAAGATATGTACGCTTGTTGTGGATATTCTCACCCGTGTTCATAACCTCAAGATACGATACGGGGTCGAGTATCCTTACAACCGGACAGCCCATAACATCGGACAGGCTCTTGATATTCATTATCTCACGCGCCGCCTTGTTTATCTGCTGTACTTCAAGATCCTCGCTGAGTACCATAATGCCATTGGGTGTATTGTTGATTATATTGTCCGAGAAGCTCTCGGCTTTCTCCTTAAGATACGGCAGACACATTGTAAGATCTGCCTTGCCTTGCAGGATAGCTACCGCTTTTTCACGGCAGGTATCATAGCCGCAGCTTCCGCAGTTGAGCTCCTGCGAGGGATCGCTCTTGTTCATCTTGCGGAGTATCTCCTCTATCGCTTTACTTCCCGGCATAGTCTTCTGAACGCCGATGAAGGGGAGCGATTTTGTCATATCGGAAAGCTCTGTTGTGTCGAATTTACCGCTTCCGGCAAACTCATCAACAGCTCTTCTTTCGTGGATAACGCCCTCGTGCTTTTTATCCATAGCAGGACCGCCTATACAGCTGTTGACGCAGGCGGACATTTCTATAAAGCACTTTCCTACGTTGCCGTCTATAATATCGCGCAGAGCGTTACGGCAGTTCTCCACGCCGTCTATCGCCATATAGAGATATTCGGGGTTGTCCTTGTTCATCGAGCGCAGAATGCCCGATGTTGTCGGATACAGCCTTGTCTTTGCCCTGTCGCTTCTTCCGGCATTGTCGGAGATGGGACAGACTTCAATATTTTCTTCCTTGAGCCAGCCCGTAAGCTCCTCGAATGTGAGAACACAGTCTATCGCGCCCGCATATGCGTCAGCCTCTGCCTTTTTAGAAAGGCACGGACCGATGAATACGGTGTGACAGCCCGGATATTTCTTCTTGAGTATCTCTCCGTGTGCAAGCATGGGCGATTTCACCTGTGCAAGATAAGGCAGAGCCTGAGGGTAGTATTTCTGTATAAGGGTGTTTACCGTGTGACAGCAGGAGCTGATTATTATCTTGTGCTCGCCGTCAGCTACCAGCTTTTCATACTGTGCGGTAACAAGCTGAGCACCCTCGGCGGTTTCCTCCGCCCCGGCAAAGCCCAGCTTTTTAAGAGCATCGTTGATTGAGTTTATGCCAACGCCGTCATAGTTTGCGACAAATGACGGAGCAATGCTGACATACACGGGAGTACCCGTGTTGATAAGCTCTTTTGCTTTATTTACATCGTTTCTTATCTGCTTTGCGTTCTGCGGACAGGCTACAAAGCACATACCGCAGAGTATACATTCGTCCTCGACAATATTAGCCTGCCCGTCCGAAAAGCGGATAGACTTGACCGGGCAGTGCCTTATACATTTATAGCAGTTTTTGCAGTTGGATTTCTTCAGCCGTAAATAACTCATAGATTACACCTTGCCATAAGTTTTAGCAGTGAATTTTTCTGCGTTCACAATAAAGCGTTCGTGAGTACCCTTGCCGATGATGTCCTTTTCGTCCCTTGCAACGACCTCAAACACAAGTCTGCGGTTGTCGACTTCGGTAAGAGCAGCCTCTGCTGTAACATTCATACCGGCAGGAGTAGCGGCAATGTGCGCAACGTCAAGCTTTGTGCCGACTGTGGTCTGTCCGTCCTCAAGCTGTCCTTCGAGCGCCTTGCAGGCAGCCTTTTCAATAAGTGCGATCATCGCCGGAGTAGCGAATACTTTCAGCGAGCCGCTTCCCATTGTAACAGCCGTATTTGTATCATCGACCTTTACTTCTGCTTTTCCCGTTAATCCTGTTGTGAGCATTTAAATCCACCGTTCCTGTTTTTAATTTTCGTACCGCTGTCAGTCAAGACAGGCAAGTACCTTTTCGTCAAAGATCTGCTGAAAGTTGTTTTCGTTTACTCCGCAGATTATCTCATCATCTATTTTGATCGTAACGCCGTCTGTGCATTTTCCAAGACAGAAAGCGGCACCGAGGTTTACCTTATCCCCGATGTTATGGTTTGCGATGTAGTCTTTTGCCAGCTCAATTATCTTATATGAGCCTTTCAAGTGGCATGAGCTTCCTACGCAGATGCTGATGTTCTTCATAATACTTTTTCCTTTCAAATAAGCAGAGCAGATCAGGAAATCAAACTGTCCTTGATCTCAAACTCCAGATTTTGCGAAAGCACTGCAAGAGAAGCTGCCAGATTTTCATACTGGACTATTACGCCGGACGGAACAGACAAATGCACGGGAGCAAAATTCCATATAGCGAGTATTCCGCATTCCACCATCTCATCGCACACTTTCTGTGCGGATTCCGGAGGGACGCAGATTATGCCGATATGTATTTTAAGACGTGAGCATATATCCGACATTTTTTCTGCCGGAAGGATATGCTTGCCGTCGACCGTACTCTCGTCGGTATCAAACGCCGCTACCACATTAAGTCCGTAGCGTTCAAATTCCTTATACGCGAGAAGTGCCTGCCCAAGCTTTCCTGCACCTGCTATTACCGCTTCTTTGGTATTGTCGTATCCGAGAAAGCTCTCAAGGTCACGTATAAGCTCTTCGGCAACATAGCCGGTTTTTGGCTTGCCGCCCGTAAGGCTTACCGCCGCCAGATCCTTACGGACCTGCACTTCGTTGAGATTAAGGTCGTTTGCAACAGTCGTAGCCGAGATGTTGCGCACACCGTCTGTCTGCTTTTTTTTCAGATAGTCAAGATAGAAGGGCAATCTCCTCAGTGCCTGCTTAGAAATTGTACCGTTCATTTGTTCTGCCTTTCTGTGCGGAAGATAAAACGCCCTGCATTCAAGGTATTTGAGCACATCGGCTGCAATTCTTCCGTCTGTCTATACATATAATATTATATTAAAAATTGTAAGCGCTGTCAACCGATTTCGGAAAAATCGTTAAAATTTTATCGAATTGACCGACGATGAAAATTACGGAAGTAAAACGCGTCGAAAATGTCGTCTGAAAGAATTTTTATTGTAGTTTTGTACAGTAACATAACAGTAACACAACGCAAAACCGCTCCCGACTGTATCAGTCGGGAGTAAATGTTTGTATGAAAATAATTATAAATCGCTATAACAAACTTATTGGTAATGTAGTATGCTGATACATACTGCTAATAATACCGACAACAGTTTTCATACTGACAAGGTGTTAATTATTTCGTGAGTAAGCCTGCGTATTTGCATTATTCCCGAAATATTTGTTTAATGGGTTGAAATCAACTTGTGAATTAGCATAAGTCCACTTTGCGGTTTTGTCTGCACTTTTAGCATCAACTTCAAGTTGCGCTTTGTTCAGTCTCAGCTTTCTTTCAAGCTCATCGTTATAATCCTTTAATCTTTGTAATTCTGCTTCGTCAAACAGGTTTAGCTTAGTAGGGTTAATACTCTCAATAGCAGCTATTTTCTCTTTTGTGTCTTTAAGTTCCTTGTTTAAACTTTCAGCTTCACTCTTTAAGGACGAAATGTTGCTTTGGTAATTGCTCATTTCCTCCATACTTTTTTTATAAGCATTGACAAGATTATCAAATGCTGTTATAATAGTATTAATGGCAAATTGGATTGCAGCACCTACAACCATACCAGCAGCCATATTGCCTATGGTTGAAGTTATATTAAGGAATGCGTTTTTTACACCGTTACCTGCCTTTGGCACTTCTTTAAGTCCGGCAGACATTTGATCTGTTGACTTCTTTGCATCTCTTGCTTCATTAATATATTCTTGTGCTGCTACAGAACAACTAGATAGATTGGTTTTAAAAGCGTCAGCATGTCTTGCCCCTTCATCCATTGCTTTTATATAGTTCTGAATACCAAGGATGTCTTTCTCGTTCAGCGTGTTCCCTTGAAAAATCGAATAGAAAAGACCTTGCCCATTTGATAGGTTTTTTTTCATATCTTTTATAGAGCTATTAAAGATGGATATGCCCTTTGCCGCTCCTGTTAAATTATCTTTTGTGGTTTTGAATATCGTACTCGCCTTTGTGGAAAGGTAAATAATTTGAAACTAAGAGCTAAAAGCGGTTTAATTGCAAAATAAATAAAAAGAAGAAGAGAAAGTATTTTTGAATGATTTGGCTATGCCTTATTTTATTTTTAGCTTTTGGTGGAGCAATAAGCGGTGATAGTTCATTACTGAAAGCTATATGTAAAATAGTTCTAACAGGTGGGTCAGCAATATTTGTTCTTTGGCTATTCTCGTTAAATGTATATATTTCGATAGTTGTAATAATCATCGGAATATTAATCTTTGTTCTATATTTGAAGTTAAGTCCCACCAAAGACAATCGTACTACCAATAATTTTAGTACCCCTTGCGAAACTGAGAATTTTGATGAAGATTTAAACAAGAACGAAACAAACTATTCGGATTTTCAAAAAGAACTACAAGCACAGATGAAAACCCCTATACAAATAAATAACGAAAAAAAGAAAAAAACGCGCAACAATGCAATTTCGTGTGCAAATAGCACATATATTTTTATAAAAAAAGGCTGTTTAGAACAAGCAAAAAATGGTAAATATTCTGTTTATAATGGAGGAAAGAAAGTCATCTTTGATTATATTTATAAACGTTTGCCAGAATTTATAGGATGCGAAAGAAAAGTTGTTTATATAAATAAATCTATACTAAATCCTACGGGTGAATGTGCAAATAATGCCATTTTTTATATTAATGATAAATTATATTACGATACATTTATTTTAAGACTACAAGAATTGTCTCTTGTTGACGCAATTAAAATTACTCCTCTGATGATAAACAATAATAGCTCTGAAACATATACTTTGCCCTTTGCAAAAACAGACTATTTAGTGTTAAAAGAAGATTATAATTTTATTTTAAGATGTGAAATAGATTTTTAGAATGGAGAAAAAATAAAGATATGACAGTTATAAAGGCGTGCTATATGTGTGATAAATGTTTAGAAAGCCCAGAATATGATTTAGATTATGATGGGGGAGATTTTTTATGTCCTAAATGTGGATATAAAATGGTATATTGGGAAACCTGTGAAATTGATACTGAAACCAACAAAGTCGTAAATAGGTGGGTTGAACCTATAAGAAAAATGAATAATCCTTATATTTCATCGGGAACATCCGTTAAAATGAATCCTGTTGTTACCTGTCCCTACTGTAACTCTACCAATACAAAGAAAATTTCATTAACAGCTAAAGCAGTAAATACAGCTTTGTTTGGTATATTGGGTACTAAGAGACATAAGCAGTGGCACTGTAATAAGTGCGGTAGTGAGTGGTGAGAGAAGCATAAAAATAAGACACCTATTTTTAGGTGTCTTTGTTGTTTGAATAAGAATATTTATTTCGACAACTCTTTATATAACTCATCCCAAAAAATTTCTTCTTGCCATTCATCATCTTTCTTAATTGAAGGGTTCACAGGAGTTGTTTCCTTAATTTTTGCTATGTTGTTCTTTACTAAATTCTTCATCATAGCATCAAGATTATTAACATCTTTCATAACTCAAAAATCCTTTCAATTTTATTTTATTCTAAAAATATATTGACTTTCAAAGAAAATATGGTATATTGTTTGTTGCAGGGAAACCATCATCGAAATTTTCGTTCCATTTTGATAGATGTAAAATAGGCGGCAACCTCACATCACTAACATTGCTGGGAAGGAGGTTGAACTTACACACCTTTGTTAGAATACATATAGCAAAGGAAGTGAAACGTTACGATAGATACTTGTATTGGCATCTTTGGCTGTGTTTTAAATGCGGTTTCAATCGTAGTCCAGATAATAACGAGTAGAAAGAAGTAATCCGCATAGTACCAGTAGGCGGATTAAAGTATTATAAGCTTTAAACACCGAGGGCAACCGTCTATATGGTTTCCCTACACTATTTTATTTCTTTTTTAGAAAAAACAAGAACTGGAGTATCTTTTTTCTTACGATTCTGCGAACTTACGATGTAGCGTGATTCAGACATAGCTACAGTAGTGCGCCTAGCCCCATAAAAAAATTGTGATTTTCGACTTTTTGGCATACAAATTTTTGTGTTCACTATTTTCCTCCAATTAAAAAGTTTTTTTCATGTTATATACAATATCAAGAAAATCATCTTCAAGTACATAATCCCATTGAAAATCCATGTTATCAAAGTAAGCACTTATAATATTTGCAGTTACCTCCATAATTTTAGCCATTTTATCATCCAGTAAATTTTTTTTTGAAAAATCATCATTATGTATATCGCAAGCTAAATAGCCATAAAAATGACTACAATCGGGATAATCATACTTTATTGGAACTACAATTGTGCAGTTATAATATTCAAGGAATCCCTCGTGTTCATTATTATACGTTTTGTCTTCGGATGATATATTGTTTTTTAGAAAATAAGGACTTTTCAAGCAATGCAAAAAATCAGTATTGTTTAATATGGTATATTGAACTTTTCCAACTTCTCTTTTGTCTTGAGAATATGTTTGATTGTCTCTGTAAGTCGTAATTACAGTAACATCGTTTATATCTCGGGTATCTGTAACTATTCGACTAAATTGTTTTACTGAAATAGATGTTTCTAACGAACACCCTTTTTTATTCAAATAAAAATCAAGAATGTATTTCAATTTATTCGTAATTTCGCTTAAAAAATCGTTAAATTCTTTAAGCATGAGATTTCTATATTTGATTTCTTCACTTTTCTTTAGTTTGTCGAGGTAATTATCTGTGGCTTCACCATTTGCCCCAAAGTCGCTATCACATTTTTTGACATAATCAGTCATGTCCTTTCTAAATTCCGCCCATTTACTATTAATAGCATAAAGTTGTGTATTGAATTCATTTAATTTCTCAACTATATTTTTATGATAATATATGGTTTTATCTAACAGTTCTTCTTTAAAAGATAAAGAATTATTCAGTTTTTCAATCTCATCACTTTTCTCTTGTAGTATCTCCTCTTCTATTTTAGCTCCTCTCTTATAAAGCAAAGTTTCATATATGGATACGATTATGAGAAAAGAACTATTAAAAATAATTATAAATAAAATTACTGCCCAGTTTAAGTTATAATCTGGATACACAAAGGAAAGTATTGCCAAAATCAAGCTAATTATATTAAATAACCATGAAAATATTTTGCTGATTTTCCCTAAATATTTTGTCTTAAAATTCATCCACTTATTCATGATTATTTTCTCCTTATCAAAGTTTTTCGTGCAATTTGAATTTTATAGAAAAAATATCATAGACAGATGTTATACTCCAAACCTTTGATTAAAAAGAATTTCGATTCATCCTTGTTATTGTGTTTTGAATAAACTCAAGATGCTTTTCATTTATTTCATTTTTTATCGTGTCCATAATATATTTTCCTTCCGTAAAACATATTATAACACAACTTTCTACATAAATCAAGTATTTTATACTATTTTATATTTTAATTATGTAATTCATGTTCTGGATCAAGTAGAACTATCTCAAATACATTTCCCAAAATAAAGCCATGTAAAACAAATTCACCTTTACCATTGGGTTTACAATGCAAATGAACAAGATCTGTTGCATCAATCCCTTTTTCTTTTAACTGTCTAACAATTTCTCGGCTTGTGTCATCACTGTTTTTAAGATGGTATCTGGAGTGATATATTTCTATCACTTTTTGGATAGTCATTCTTTCCTGATTTACATTACCAATAAAACTTTCAAGATCCTTGAATACATCTTTGTTACCTCTTTGCTTATTATGAACTTCAGCCAAATGTTTTAAATTGTAATTGTTACTAGCTAAATTTAGATAAGTAATGCCTATAACTGCTCTTTTTTCTTCGTTGACAGGAATGTCTATTGATAAAATTTTATTGCCTTTAGGGTTGTTGGGTAAATTTTGAACTGGAATTTTATTTTTCTTTCCCATAACTATACATTATCTTCAGGAAGTTTAGATGCGTAAAAATCTCTCATAATTTTTTCGCATATATGAGTATTCGAAGGTGCATCTTTTGGAGTATTACCTCTAGCTCTAATCCATGGTTCTTCTGAGTGTGTTAGCATTTCAAGCTCAAATCCTGTGAATGAACCGTAGGTAGCCCATACATCTTCCAATATGACTTTTATTACTGGATTTGCGATTGGTTTTGCAATGGAATCAAAATGTGATTCTTCTATGTTTGCGTACCCATAAGATTTAAGATCGTACCATAATTCACGATTTACCGGACCATGTACCCATGCTTCAAACTCACTATTACATATTTTGTTGCCAGTAAAAACTAATCCCCAAGCCTGCGCATAATAACAGAGCTTTTGCAACTTTTTCTGTTCCATATTGCCATTGCCCTTATGCAAAAACCAATTGGCAATGTCAACTATTTTATAAGTTCCTTCCATTTTATTGTCCTCCCAAAACGCAACGTCCATATCTTTTTCCTTATGTTTATAATAACACGGAAAATTTCGGTTGACAATACTTTGAACTATTTTTCGCTTTAATTTAACTATAATTTTGTGTAATTTGTGCATATTTCAATTCTCCGTTTGCTCATTTTGTATAGTTTTCTTACAATATATATTATTCCCGTTTTCTCTGTTTCTTTCCACTTACGGCTAAGAGAAGTCCTTGTCATTTTTAACGATTGACAAATCGTAGTACGGACTGTATATTATTATAGCATCGTTTCATATAACTATAACCGGCAGTTGTCAGTCTCTGAGGGCTTATCATATAATTTACTTAGGTCTATCCCTGCGAACCCACCGAGTTTATACATTGTTACTTTGAGAATAACGGCAAAATTGCAAGTTTTGAAAATGTGTCGATTTACCTGATAAATGCTAACTATAAAGCAAGTCGTATATTGTTTTGCCTTTCTCTTTCCCCTTTGGTTCTTTCCCTCGTTAATATTGACAAGTGTACCCACTCGAATAGCGAACCCGAGAAGTGCTGTCCGACAAAAAGAACTATCGGTAGCATATTATCATAGTCAAAGCTGAATGATATAACAGAAGCACATCAAATAAAAGACTTTTCTACAAACAAAACCGCTCCCGACTGTATCAGCCGGGAGCGGTTTTCAATATTCGATTTACTTATGCCAGCTCATCAGCCAGTTCATCGATCTGTGCCGCGCTTGCATCATTCAGCGCGCAGGTGATCTTGACCGTCTTGTCAAGGATATTGAGCTCCTTAGACTTTTCAAACATACCTGCCATGACCTTAGCCGCCATAGGTGCCCATGCGCCGTTTTCGATAAACGCAACCGTTCTTTTCTGATAGTTTCTTTCTGTAAGACCCTCAATGAATGTTCTCATAAACGGGAACACATCGGCATTGTAAGTAGGCGTTGCAAGCACAAGCTTGCCGTAAGCAAATGCGTCCGAGATCGCCTTTGACATATCGCATCTTGCAAGGTCTGTGATAATAACATCAACACCCTTTGCCTTCAGCTTGTCGTATAAAAGCTCTGCGGCTTTCTTTGTGTTGCCGTAGATTGATGCGTAGGCTATCATAACGCCGTCCTTTTCGGGAGTGTAGGACGACCACTTGTTGTAAAGATCGAGATAATGTGCGAGGTTTTCGCTCAGCACAGGACCGTGTAACGCACAGATTTTTTCAATATCAAGCGTAGCGGCTTTTTTGAGAAGCGCCTGTACCTGTGCACCGTACTTTCCGACTATGCCAATGTAATATCTGCGTGCCTCGTCTTCCCACGGCTCGTCAGTGTCGGGTGTGCCGAACTTTCCGAAGCCGTCCGCAGAGAACAGTATCTTGTCCTTTGAGTCGTATGTTACCATAACCTCGGGCCAGTGTACCATAGGGGCAAGTACAAAGGTCAGCGTGTGACTGCCGAGCGCCAGCGTGTCGCCCTCTTTTACGGTAAGCGTGTTTGTAATGGTAAGGTCGGGGAAAAATCCCTTTATCATCGTGAATGTCTTTGCGTTGCCGACTACCGTTGTGTCAGGATAGAATTTCAGAAACTCCGCAATGCTTGCGGAGTGGTCGGGCTCCATATGCTGAACCACCAGATAATCCGGTTTTCTGTCGCCAAGCTCTGTTTTTACCTTTTCAAGCCATATTGCCGAAAAGTTTATATCGACAGTATCCATAACGGCCGTCTTTTCGTCAAGAATGACATAGGAGTTGTAGGAAATGCCGTCAGGCACTCTGTACTGACCTTCAAACAGGTCGATCGTGGTGTCGTTTACACCGACATATTTTACATCTTCTGAGATAAACATTAAAAAAATCTCCCTTCTTCTGCTGAAATCTATTGATATTTTATCACATCTGAAATTAAAAATCAATAGCAGCAATCAAATAAATTCAGACTTTACAAAGAAATCAGTATCTATTATCATTGTTTTTCCGCTTTTCTTCAATGTTCCTTATTTGCTCATCGATATGTCCTTTAAGCATTTCGTTCTTTTCGCTCGCTTTGTCTGAAAGCTCATCGTATTTATCGACCACGTTGTCGCTTATCCTCACAAAGTTTTCGGTCAGCTTTTCCCTTACCATATCGATTTTTGAAGCGTCCTCGCCGTTATCGGTCATTAACGGTATATTCTGCTTTTCATCGGTATGGCGCAGTAGCATAACAACGCCCATCACAAGTGTAGTAAGATATACGACTACTCCTGAGAATGTGCTGACAACGAGCTTCTGATTTTCCGTAAGCCACGTTATATACACCGACAGCGAGCGGATAAGCGTTACCGCAGAAACGCCCGCATCGGCAAGAGAAATATTTCTTATCGCGCTGAGAAGCGGTGAGCGGTGCTTCTGCACCTTCACAAGGTTCACGATAGCACGGACAAGCTTTATCACCGTGTATACGGCGATACTTGCAATAACGAGCCTTGCGTATTGTCGTGTCGTGTTGTGTATCATGCTGTACAGCTCAATAAGCATAAGTACCACGCTCATAATAATAAACATCATACCCGTAAAGCGCATCACATATACTTCCGATACTACCTGTATGCCCTTGTCCAGCTTTTTCTCATACGATACAGTCATATAACGCATCACGGCAAGCAGACCGTAATACACGCCCAGTATCATAAACCATATCGAGCCGTAGAACAGACCGAGAACGCCGTTATATGCGGCGTATGCAACGTTCAGCGTCAGTGAGCCTGCTGTGTAGACTACTATACGGAAGCGTTTGCTTTGCATAAACAGGCGGATAAATTCTTTCAGCCTGCGTCTGTGATTTTTCAGTTTATCCGCCTCCCGCCTTTAAATTAAATGCCGTCACAATTTATAACCGTGACGGCATAGCTTGCTATTATATTTTACCTTATCCGCACAGAAAATGCAAATATCATATGATTTCAGACTGTGAAAAACCTCTTGTAAATATTGATATGGGGTCGCAGGGGCGAAGCCCCCGACAGGGTCTAGGGGCGGTAGCCCCAGTAATATAGCCCCTTTCCTGGGGAAAGGGGTTTGGGGATAGGGATTGAGAACAAGCGCTTTTGGGAAAAACATAATTTTTTTACAGTCTGATTATTTTATCATAGCTGTCAAGGAAGTGATGCTTTTCTCCTCCCTTTTTCCACGCAATGACAGTATCGATATTCACATTTTCAACGCTCTTGAAAATGTGCTTTTCGACCTCGGGATTTGTCTGCTTCAGCTTTGCAATAAGCTGTTTTATCTCGATGCGCTTAGAGCGTGTTTCCTCGTTGTTACAGGTAGTGCAGGTGTCTGTGAATTTGCAGGCACATTGTATAAAGTGCAGTCCGTTGTAGTCCCTCCACGCCTTTATATCGTCCTCGCGCACAAGGTACAGCGGACGTATAAGCTCCATACCCTCAAAGTTCGTGCTGTGGAGCTTCGGCATCATAGTCTGTATCTGAGCGCCGTACAGCATACCCATAAGTATCGTTTCTATCACATCGTCATAGTGATGTCCGAGCGCTATCTTGTTACAGCCAAGGCTCTTTGCATAGTTGTAAAGGTGACCTCTTCTCATTCTTGCGCAAAGGTAGCAGGGTGATTTTTCAACGTTGTAGACAGAATCGAAAATGTCCGACTCAAATATCTCTATCGGTATTTTCAGCTTTCGCGCGTTTTCCTCGATAACATTCCTGTTTGCTATGCTGTAGCCGGGATCCATTACGATGAACTTTACCTCAAACGGAAAGTCGCTGTGGCGGTGAAGCTCCTGGAACAGCTTAGCCATCAGCATAGAATCCTTACCGCCCGAAATACATACGGCGATACGGTCGTTTTCCTTTACAAGCTCATATTGCTTTACAGCCTTTGTGAATGCCGCCCATATTTTTTTACGGAACTTCTTTTGCAGGCTCTGCTCGACACGTCTTGAAACCTCGTCTGCCTGTTCCTTCTGCATAAGCGCAAGAAGCCATGCGGCATATCCGCCTGAAAGCGAACAGGCATCATAGCCCATCTCGGATAATCTTTCGGCAGTATCAACGCTGAATTTTCCTCTTGCACAGCATACGATAAGTTTTTTCGTCTTGTCCTCGGGCGGTGCAGATAAAAGCTCATCTGCCGAAAGCGACACAGCACCCTCCATAATACCGTACATTTTTTCGGTTTCACTGCGGGTGTCGTATAAAATATAGCTGTCGAGGGAGAGCTTTTCAAGCTCGCTTACGGTTATTTCCAAAGTTTATTTCCTTTCTTATGCACCTGTCAGCACATGGCTGAATAAGTACAGCAGACCCATATATGACAGCGTACCCGCCGCCATACTTACAAAAGTGTTATGCCACAGCTTATAGCTTCCGCCTGTGATAAGTACCGCGAGAAGTCTTGGTATACCGACACCGAACATATTGTCGCCGATATCCTTGAGGCAGTAGATTATAAGTATCGACATTATCATAGCCGGGAGCGACTTTTCTATACGTTCAAGCCACTTCGGCATTTTCCTGTTGCCGTGAAAGATCACAAAAGGCAATGCACGCAGAGAAAATGTGATAACAGCACTGATAACTATCGCTATCACCATCTGTAAAGGAGTCATAGGAGTCGATGTCATATCGTCTTATCCTCCTTTTCATCGGTGATAATATCTTCCGGAGAAGTAACGACTTCTATTGCCTTGCTATCGGTTTTGTTTTCGGCGTTTTCGCCGTCTGCGTCTTTATCCTTCTTGCCTTTCTTCTTGCCGAAATCCGTATTGGTTATCAGCAGTAAAAGCGCGGTGGATAATAGCAGGGCAGGGAGCATAAAGCTGTTCTGTCCGAAGATCAGCAGGCACAGTACGCCTACCCCAAGACCGATAAGCGCAGGGGAATGCCGGTCGGCGTGTTCCCACTTGTCGATAAAGATAATGACGAACAGCGCTGTCATACAGAAGTCAACGCCCTCAAGCTGAAACGGGAGCAGCTGCCCGATAACGCTTCCGAGCACCGAAAAGAAAGTCCAGTAGAAATGACTGAAAAGCGCAACGCCGAACATGGTGCTGTGCTTGTCGTCCTCCGGCATATAGTCGAGTGTAGTGTTTACCGCATAGGTTTCATCGGTCATCGAATGTATCATATACAGCTTACGCTTTCCCATAGCGTTAAAATCCTTCAGGAATGTAAGACTGTAGAAGCTCTGCCTGCTGTTAACAAGCAGAACAGTGAGCGCCACCGTAAGTAGTGACGCTCCGCTGCTGAAAAATGTTATAAGTAAGAACTGGCACGTTCCTGAGTAAAGGAACAGACAGGAGAACAGCGAGTAGTACCACTGATACCCTGCCTCCGCCATCATCATGCCGTATGCCATACCTAAGAACAGATAACTGCACAGTACAGGCAGACTCTTGATGAAAGAATGTCTGATAAGTTGCTTTTTTGTCATTTGGTTTATGAAGCCGCCCTTCCGTAAATACTGAGTATCTTGTCCTCGACTGCACGGGCAAGCGCATTGTGTCCGTTTTCGTCAAGGTGTTCGCAGTCTATGTTGCTGGGTTTTGCGTGGTCGGAAGCGGCAAGGATATCTGTACCGTGCTTTCTTGCGACCTTTGCAAAGGTGTATTTCAGATTTCGTGAAACGGCGGGCGAGCCTGCGTCAAACTGCGGATCGTATTTATCCTGCCATACGTCATTTCCAAGCTCTATAGGTGAAATGAGCAGGACACGGCAATTACCGGCATATGCTCTTACCTGCTCGATAAGACGCTCCGCACCGTGCGCAATCGTTTCTGCGTCAGCGTTATAAACCGGCTTGCAGTCGTTAGTGCCAAGCATTATTACGACCATATCAAGCGGAGCGTGACTTTCCAAGAATACCGGCAGAAGCTTATCGCCTGCTCTGCCTATCCTGTCGGGGTCTTCAAATATCGTTGTTCTTCCGCAAAGCCCCTCTTCGATTATCTCATAACCGCTTTGCTCAAGGTCGTTTCTTAAAATGCTTGTCCAGCGCACACCATCGGCAAATCTTCTGTTTGTACCGGGGATAAGTCCCCATGTATTCGAGTCGCCGAAGCAAAGTATCCTTTTCATTGTCCTCACCTGCACTTAAAGTTTTTATGAGGAGCTTTTCGGCTCCTCATAAACTGTATTTATATATCTTTCTCAGCTTTTCTTTACTTCTCCGCCCTCAACAACGAGTGTTTCCTTGTAGTCTGCACCGTATGTGTCTGTAAGAGTAGCGTCATAGTCTGCGTGGAAGAAGTTTTCCTTGCCGAGCGTCTTGATCTCATCGTTTATCCAGTTAAGGAGCGTTTCGTTGCCCTTTGAAACTGCGGGAGCGATAGTATCCTGGCTACCGAGTGCGTCTATACCTACAGTATAGCCCTTGTTCTGCTTTGCAAATGCGATAACCTCTGTGTTGTCGTTAGCCCATGCAACACCGTTGCCGTTTTCGATAGCGCTCTTTGCCGTAGCGTATGAATCATACTTCTGAAGCTTGATGTCGGGGTAGTTCTTTGTGAGGTAAAGCTCAGCCGTTGTACCTGAGATAACGATCATCTTGTCCTCAGCCTTCCAGTTGTCAAGCGATGTGATAACATTGCTGTCGGGTGAAACAACTCCGAGTGCAACGTTCATGTAAGGAAGTGCAAAGTCGACCTTTTCCGCTCTTTCTTCTGTTACAGTGAAGTTTGCAAGGATAATATCGACCTTGCCTGTTTCAAGATATTCAACACGGTTAGCGGCCTCTGTTGAAACATAGTTTATCTCAACGCCGAGATCCTTGCCGAGTCTGTTTGCAAAATAAATGTCATAGCCCTGATATTCGCCGTTCTCATCTACATAGCCGAAGGGGTTCTTGTCTGAGAATACGCCGATGTTTATCTTACCGCTTGCCTTTATCTCGTCGAGTGTACGGTATACCTTTGAGCCTGTGCTGCCGTCACTGCCGCCGCTTGTTGCGTTTGTACTGCACGCTGTAAATGAAGCTAATGCCGCAGCTGCCGTAAGACCGAGTGCTATCAGTTTCTTGAAGTTTAACTTTTTCATTGTGATTATCTCCTTTAAATATCTCTCTTTATTCTGCGAGTTCTTTCTTTGCTCTTACCGAGTCGAACTCAAATGTGTTAAGGAATTGTTTTGCCCTTTCTGTCTTAGGATTATCAAAGAACTCATCGGGCGTTGCTTCTTCCACGATCTTTCCGTTGTCGAGGAAGATTATTCTGTCTGCTATCGCTCTTGCAAACTGCATCTCGTGTGTTACTATCAGCATTGTGCGACCCTGCTTTGCAAGATCGAGCATAACGTCAAGTACCTCACGAACCATTTCGGGATCGAGTGCCGCAGTTACCTCGTCAAAGAGCAGTATTTCAGGGTGCATACAAAGCGCACGGACGATAGCCACACGCTGCTTCTGACCGCCGGAAAGCTCTCTGGGGTAGCTTTTAGCCTTTTCTTTTAGTCCCACTCTTTCGAGCAGTGACATTGCTTCCTGCTTTACCTCTTCTTTATCCCTTTTCTGTACCTTGCAAGGTGCGAGAAGAATATTGTCAAGCACCGTCAGGTGAGGGAACAGGTCATAGCTCTGGAATACCATTCCTATACGCTGTCTTAAAAGAGGAAGCGTCTTGCTGTTTCTTTCGATTACATCGTCGTCAAGCGTTATACTGCCTTCCTGTATCGGCTCAAGTGCGTTTATACAGCGCAGGAGAGTTGACTTTCCGCAGCCGCTCGGCCCTACTATTACTATGACCTCGCTCTTTTTGACGGAAAAGCTGATACCGTCAAGTATCGTTGCGTCATCAAAACGCTTTACAACGTTATCTATTGTTAATAATGCATCTGCCATACGCTTTAGCTCCATTTCTTTTCAAGGTATTTCGCAAGCATACTTATCGGCCAGCAGGCGATGAAGTATAGCAGGAATACCGTCAGATACACACCGAATGCACCATTCGGACTTGTCATTCTGTTAGCTTCTATTATCTGCTGTGCGACCTTCAGGACTTCTACAACGCCTATCATAAGTATAAGGCTTGTCGTCTTTATCATTCTTGTTATCAGGTTTATCGAAAGCGGTATGAGCCGTCTTATCGTCTGCGGTATGATAACATAAAGATAGGTCTGTGCATTCGTTAGTCCGAGAGCCTCACTGCTTTCATACTGATGCTTCGGTATTGAGATAAGTGCGCCTCTTACAAGGTCGCCCATTTCGGCAGTGCCCCATAATACGAATACTATTATAGAGGCTGCTTCGCCCGAAAGATCCCAGCCGAAAGCTCTTGTCGTTCCGAAGAACATTATGAAAAGAAGCACGAGCTGCGGCATTATTCTTATAAATTCAAGATACACACGAAGAACGGCTTTCAATATCCTGTTCTTCTTTGTCATAAGTACGCCCATTCCGATACCGAGCGGTATGCTTATCGCAACCGATACAAGGCTTATCCAGAGTGCCGTCCAAAGTCCTCCGAGAAGTCTTATGAAGTTCGTACCCTTGAACAGAACGTCTATTCCGAGATTAACCGCCAAATCCTGCACGGCGCACCCTCCTTTCAACTATCGTTCCGACGATTGAGATCGGAAGAAGTATTATGAGATAGAAGCCGACCAGCAGGCACAGAGCTTCGGTCGTATCGTTGTACATTCCCATAAGATCCTTAGCCATAAACATAAGGTCAAGCAGGCTTATCGCACTGAACACGCTTGTTTCCTTCATAAGGAATATCACGTTTGCAACAAACGCCGGGATACTTACCGACATTGCCTGCGGAAGTATCACATAACGCATTGCCTGCATTTTGTTCATTCCGAGAGAATAGGCGCTTTCTGTCTGTATCTTGTCTACCGATTCAAGTCCGCTCCTGAAAGCCTCCGCCATGTAGCTTCCTCCGAGGAAGGCAAGTCCTGCGATACCGCAGGTTTCGGCGTCGGTCGGTATGCCGACTTTAGGCAGTCCGTAATAGATGAAAAAAAGCTGTACTAAAAGCGGTGTATTGCGGCTGATTTCAATGTAGACGGAAACTATACGGCGGATAACCGGTACCTTGTAGTACTGAACCACTGCACATATAAGCCCTATGATGATCGAGAATATTATACCAAGAACACCGAGCTTTACAGTAAGCAGTGCGGCTTCCCCGAACAGCGGCAGGTACTCAGCGATAGCGTTAAGATCCATACCGTCACATCCTTTCAATTTACTGAGCCGACGGCAAAATAAAAGCCGGGGCTGTTACGCTCCCGGACAAATGGCAGTCGCCGCAGTGCTTTTACGGCTGTATGACAACAATGCCGCTGCACCCAAATGCCATTTTACTTGTCCGGGAGCTGATACAGCAACACATTATTCTGTTGTGCGTTGATGAAATTGTAGCGTACATCGTATTTCCTCCGTTTGTTTCAAAACTTATAATTCTCATCGGTTTTGTTCCGATGATGCTATTATACTACCCAAAACCTACTTTGTCAATAGGTTAAGGGTGTTTTATTGAAAATTTTTTTGGAGGTATAATCCAATGTATGCGGTTTTCGGGATAATGGTGCGGGATTAACAGGGCTGCCGCCCCTCGACCCCGTTTGGTTTTCAACAGTGTGCTTAACATACAAAAATAATTATAGTATAATACGGGGAAAAATGCAAGTAAAATTTTCGGGTGAAAATCACGGTTTTTTGTGGCAGAATGTAAAGTTGTGATATGCCTTTACAACACAGCGAAAAAATGCTAAAATAAGTATAACTCTGTTACGAATACGAAAGGAATTACGGTTATGAAAGAAATATCGGTAGAAGAACTGAAATTAAATCCCTCCACGCTTATCGGCAAGGAGTGGGCTTTGCTCACAGCAGGAAACAAGGACGGTTATAATACAATGACAGTAAGCTGGGGACAGATGGGCGAGTTGTGGAACAAGCCCACAACGGTAGTCTATATCCGCCCTCAGAGATATACAAAGGAATTTGTGGATAAGTCCGATTATTACACATTGTCATTCCTCCCCGACGGACACAGGGAAGCGCAGAGCTATCTCGGCTCGCATTCGGGCAGAGATGAGGATAAGCTTGCAAAGACCGACCTTACAGGCACTGCAACGGACGATTACGCTTATATAGAGCAGGCAAAGCTCGTGCTTGTCTGCAAGAAGCTGTACAGACAGCCCATGACGCCCGATTCTTTTATAGACAAGTCGCTTATTGAAAAGTGCTATGCCGCAGGCGATTTTCATGAGATGTATGTCGGCGAGATAGTGAAAGTGCTTGTTAGTGAATAACCGATGAAAAGGACAGTGGTAATAGGCTGTTCGGGTTCGGGTAAAAGCGTGTTTTCGAGAAAGCTCCGTGACGCAACAGGATTATCGCTGTACTATCTTGATATGATATGGCATAAGCCCGACGGCACGAACATTTCACGGGAAGAATTTGACAAACAGCTCGACAGCATAATATCCCGTGACAGCTGGATAATAGACGGCAACTATCAGCGCACTCTTGAAAGAAGGATAAAGGCTTGTGACACAGTGTTTCTGTTTGACTTGCCGACTGAAATCTGCATTGAGGGCGCATTGTCACGCATAGGCAAAAAGCGTGAGGATATGCCGTGGTTTGAAAATGAGCTTGACCCTGAGTTCAGACAATGGATAGAAAGCTTCAGGGCAAATCAGCTCCCCGAAGTATACAGACTGCTTGAGAAATACAAAAACAACAGGGAGATAGTTGTTTTTCGCACAAGAGAGCAGGCGGATAAGTTTATTGAAAAGCTCAGATAATATGAATAACCCACCGTGCGAATACACGGTGGGTTATCTTTATTCAGCGTTAATTATCAGTTTCTGGTGTTCTTGAAATCTTCATAAAGGCCACATCTTGCAATCGTAGACGATACCTTGCAGCGAAGTCCGTTATCGGTATTTTCAAATTTGTACGCGCACAGGGCATAGGTGATTTCATTGTTTTTGTCAACGCTAGTGGGAATGGCGGTAATGCACATAACGTCATTGTTGTTTTGGTCGTCGTAGAACAGCAGATATTTAGCCTGATAGTATCTTTCATCGCCGTTTCCTTTTTCGCCGAATGCGGCGTAAATGCACAGCTTGCCGTCATATTCCGCATATTTATCAGGAATAAAATCCTTGAAGTTGTCATATGTGAAGCCTGTGTAGAGTTCGCTTGCCTTTTCATAAAAGCCCTTCATATCGGAAAATCCGAAGAAATCGGGGTTTGCCTCAAGATAGTTTCCGTAGACGGCATTTTTCTTTATAAATTCGTCTATTTCCGCTCTGGTGGCGTTGATCATTTCTTTTCCGTTTTTTATAGCTTCATAGCCTGAGCAGAAATCAACCTTTTGATTAAACAGTCGTTGCCTGGTTACACGGTCGATTATTTCGTTGCCGATGCTTTCGTCTGTGCAGAGCTTCAGATCATCAAAATCATCGCTCAGTGAAATTGTCTTTCCGTCATAAGTGATACTGCCGAATTTGCTCCAGAAAGATTTGTCGGTGAGAACCTCGGCTTTTATGCTGTCGATGTCAATCTGTTCTTCCGAGCTGTTGTTACTGCTTTCGTCGGATTGGTTACTGCTTTCGACAGATTCGTTACTGCTTTCGTCAGATGAATTATCGGTAGTAGAAGTACCGGAGGTTGTAGGAGTACTGTCCGGAGCGGAAGAAGTGCTTGCGTTTGAAGAGCAAGCGCAAAGTGTTGTTGCAATAAGAAATGCTGATACTGTGAGAATGATTGATTTTGTTTTCATGGGGATACCTCCTTAATTTTTCTGATTTTATTATATCAGAATATCATACAAATTTCAATAAGAATTATTAGTTATAATCACGAATTTTAAATGTTTTTTTGTTGGTTTTATCCAAAGTTACATTAGTTTCATAGTATCGGTTTTTATACGATAAAAGGGGGTGTCACAATTTCTCAGCTTATCAAATTCCATTAAAATTACAATGCAGTATATTGTAAAAAAGTCATAGCAATAAACATATAGCCAACAACGCTGAAAACAGTTTCCGTACTGGCAAGGTGTTAATAATTTCGTGAGTGTATCGGTGCAACTGCACTGTCACCGAAATTTCCAAAAAACGCACTATCCTGAGATATCTGTACAGTCCCCCGGGTCGAACAGAGCGTCAGCGTCCCGCTTATGATGGGCTTTTAAACGCAATCGTTTGTGTGTCTTATAACCAACACCCCATTATGGCAGAAGAGGAGAGAGGTTAGGAAAGAGGGAGCCACGAGGGAGAAAACCTAAGGGGAGAGGGGAAAGCGCCTTTGGAGCGCCTTCCTCTCTCCCCTTGGGTTGTCTCC